>Ga0193744_1000235_pt1 | contig 14769 bp, 13 predicted proteins | sample L1a1metaG_FD_143056 | JGI IMG/M metagenome (GOLD analysis project Ga0193744, IMG submission 143056) | Soil microbial communities from a riparian zone of the East river system, Colorado, United States - L1a1 | ecosystem: Environmental > Terrestrial > Soil > Riparian zone | place: USA: East River...
AGATCGGCTGTCCGGTAAAAAATGTATTTTTGCCCATGAGGTTTCTTTTTAGTGTAGTAACTCAAAGTTAACCTCTACAGGGAGACTTCGGTCTCCTTGTATTATTTTTTATCCGGACACCAGTGATTAGCCATTTATCATTTTCTACATTTTCCCTTACACTGGCTGTGATGGAGACATAAATATTCCCTCTTAAAGGAGTAAATTTCAAAGCATTTGATAACAGATTGGAAAGTATTTGACGCAGTTTTTCAGCATCATATGTACTTATCATTATATTGCATTGTTTTTGTAGGTTTATATTACTATGGAAATCCTATGTTAATCTGCAATTTTTAAAAGCCCGCACAAACAAATATTCAATATAGATGGCAGAACAATACAGCAATGAGGAGCTCTTTTACAAATTTCTGTTACAGTATAAATTCAATGAAAGTGATCTGGACTACGAAGCTTTAGCCAATCATAAAATTGCATTACAAATATTATCTAATATTGGCAATTCGGGTATTAATGTATTTGATGTCAATACTCGACTGGTAGTTTTTTTCTCTTCCAACTTTGGTAAACTCCTGGGTTATACTCCTGCTGAATATGAAAAAACAGGGCAGCAATTTTTCTATGATAAAATACACCCTGAGGATATAGTAAAGTTAAACATCTATGGAGTTTCTATTCTGAAGATATTCAATAATTTTTCAAGTGACGACAAGTTAAGTCATAAGGCAATAAGTGAATATAGAATGTTAAATGCCCAAAATAATTATGTTCGACTCATTGAACAATATCAGATACTTGAACTAGACAAAAAAGGCCAGATATGGTTAATGATGGGTATTGTAGATCTTTCTGCCAACCAGGAAGAATACAATGGGATAAAAACCCAATTGATAAATTTCAGAACAGGGAACATTATCCCCATTGAAGCGCCCCAAAAGATACAGATGGAATTAACAAAAAGAGAAATGGAAGTTTTGAAATTGGTTAAAGATGGTTACCTCAGTAAAGAAATTTCCAATAAGCTTTCTATTAGTTTACACACCGTAAATACCCATCGCCAGCGCTTTTTAGAAAAACTGGGTGCCAATAATTCTTTTGAAGCGGTTATGTTTGCTTCTAAATTTGGGCTTTTATATTAAGTGCTGTGTTCTTCCTGCTTGGAGGTTTTTCTTTTCGATGTCCGATGTCCGTGTCCGATGTTCGGATTTCTTTTATAAACCAAATGGTTACACCAGCTTTTACTTCAAAATACTCAATTTGCCTTTTTCAATTAAAAATGTATCGTGCCCAAGGCACTCGATTTATTTTTACCTTTTAAACAACGGATTGAAATCCGTTGCTACAAAATGCTTCGAGCCTAAGGCTCTGAAATTCATAATATAGAGGCTTAGCCTCGACCAATTTTGTAGCCCCGGATTTCAATCCGGGGCAATAAATTTCCAGACCATCGAGTGCCTTGGGCACGATACATTTGATTTGGTATCTTATTTCCAATCTATTCAATTGTGTACACTACACTCTCAAAACTCATAAAATAATGTAGGGGCATCCTTTATGGGTGCCCAAATTGCAAAATATTTAATGCTAGTACACCCCTCTCTGGCCTTTTCCGGCCGGAGTGGGGCCGGGGGCGAGGTTCTTTCTTTTCGATATCCGATGTCTGTGTCCGATATCCGAATTTCCCTCTCTTTCCTTTTAATTGTAGTTTTTTTAGTGATTAATTTGTCAAAAGGAGAATTCCAGCAAGGATATACCAGATTCGATTTAGGATATGCTTTTAGAGACTTATTGTAGTTTAGTTTGAGCTATAGACTAAATATTTTTCATAGTTTAATTTCGGACATCGGACATCGGACATCGGAAAACGATTCCAACCAAACTACCAACTATATAATATTCCGACTACTGATAAATCAGTATTGTCAAAAACTCAGGCATGCCTCACCTTTGCACTTTCTTAATTAATCACAATAAATACTATAAAAACAAAAGCTATCATGAAAAAATTCATTATTACCACTTTACTACTTGCCATCATCTCAGTGCTGGCAACTTCTCAAAACTTAATTCAAATAGTGCGGGGTACCATAATCGACGTAGACGGCCAATTGCCATTAATCGGGGTATCTGTCATTGTTGTGGGTACTGATCCTATAGTCGGAGCTACCACAAATGAAAATGGTGAGTTTAGATTAGAAAAACTACCGGTAGGTAGAATCTCCCTCAAATTATCTTATATGGGATATGAAAGCAAAACCCTACCCGATATTGAAATCAACTCAGGAAAAGAGAAAGTATTAAATCTTACCATGCAGGAATCAGTTGCAAATCTGGACGAAGTTGTCATAAAGGCATATAAAAATAAAGGAGAAGCCATTAATGATATGGCACTTATCAGCACTCGTTCAATTTCAGCAGAAGATACAAAACGTTATGCAGGTGGAGTAGATGATCCTTCCAAGATATTATCCAATTTTGCCGGAGTAACCGCAAATCAAAATGGACAGAATGATATCGTTGTTAGAGGTAATTCACCCAAATATGTTCAATGGCGCCTGGAAGGAGTTGAAATCACCAATCCAACTCATTTTGCAGATCAAAATGCAGTACAAGGCGGAATCAGTGCATTGAATAATAGCTTATTGGCTACATCTGACTTCTCAACCGGAGCATTTTCTCCCGAGTATGGCAATGTTTTATCGGGTGTATACGATGTAAAGCTCAGAAGCGGAAATAACCAAAAATATGAAACTTCATTAGGTGTTGGAATCCAAGGTACGGACCTGACATTGGAGGGTCCCCTTAAAAAGGGTTATGGTGGTTCGTTCTTGGTTAATTATAGGTACTCAACCATTTCCCTTTTAAGTAAACTAGGTGTTATTAGACTTGACGGGGCGCTAAACTACCAGGACGGAGCTTTTAAACTTATGCTGCCTACAAAAAAAGCAGGTGTGTTTTCTGTTTTTGGTTTAATGGGTCTCAGTGATGCTTCATTGATAGATGTTAAGGCCAATAAGATAGTTACACCCAACAACGGAACTTTAACTTCTGATTTTACAGAAGACTACGACAAGAGTAATCATCTATCCAACTATGGCATTAATCATTCCATAAGCCTTACCGAAAATAGCTATATTAAATCTACACTTTCTTACTCAAATGATGGAATTTCAGAGGATATTTTTAAAGTAAAAACCACCAAACTATTTGATAACCATGGAGAATATATGGGTGATTCTATCGGTAATAAAGTATTGGATTATAAAAGCAGGATTAAAAATTCGTCTTACAAGGGAGCCATTAGTTATATCAATAAACTCAATGCAAAAAATACTATCCAAATAGGAACAAAATATACCCTGTATGGATATGATTCTAAGCTGAACGGTTTAAAAGATACCACCAGCACATTGTTTACACTTGCAGATTTCAATGAAAATATAAGTACCCTGAGTAATTATGTAAGTTGGAAACACCGTGTTAATGAAAATATTACCATTGTCGCTGGTATACAAAACATGAATGTATTATACAATCAAAAATCTACTGTTGAACCAAGATTGGCAATAAACTGGCAAATTAATAGCAGCAGTTCTCTTAGTGCGGGTTATGGTAAACACAGCACCATGGAAAGTATACACAATTATTTTGCAAAAGTAGAACAGGCAGATGGCAGTGTTACAGAACCCAATAAAAATCTTGATCTCTTAAAAGCAGATCATTTTGTAATGGGATATGAAAAACGTTTCGGAGAAAATACAAGAATTAAGCTCGAGGCATATTATCAAAAGCTATACAATTTACCGGTTGAGAATAATGATACCAGCTCTTATTCTACTATCAACGAAGGCGTAAATTTCAGATATGTTGATTTAGTAAATAAAGGTACCGGTAAAAATTATGGAGTAGAACTTACCTTAGAACGATTTTTCAATAAAGGTTTTTACTATTTAATTAATGCTTCATTTTACGATTCAAAATACAAAACCCTGGAAGGAGTAGAGAGAAACACACAATACAATAATAAATACCTTGTAAATGTACTGGTAGGTAAAGAATTTGCACATCTTGGTAAAAAGAAAAATCAGACCCTAAACTTAAATGCTAAAGTATTTTTCAGTGGTGGTCAAAGATACATTCTTTTATTAAGGGATGCACAAGGAAAACTGGCTGTTGATCCTGCAAATAACAAATTCTGGGATTATTCAAAAGCTTATGATGCAAAGTTTGAGGACATGTATAAAGTGACTTTATCTGCAAGTTATAAGTGGAACAAACAAAAAGTAACCCACGAACTATTTATTAATTTAGATAACCTTACCAACAACAAGGGAAAATTATCAGAATATTATGATGAGACTAAACCCGATAAAGTTGGCTATGTAACTCAGTTTGAATTATTTCCAAACCTAATGTACCGTTTATATTTTTAATTGGAATGCATTATTATTGAAAACAAGATCCAATTATTTGTATGGGGCTTATCAAATAGCCAAATGTAGAGACAAGGCTTTGCCTTGTCTTATTTGCGTATATTAGACATCGGACATCGATCCCGACCAACGAAAAACGACCCCCTCAGGCAACCTTTTCCCCGCTCCAATCCTCTATATAAAAATCAAACTTTAAACCAGCTCAGATTGAAAAAGCAACTACTATTTATCATTATTTCCTTTATTTTATTTTTAATTCCAACTGCGAGTAAGGCCCAACAAGAATTACCAAACTGGGTAAAAGAAATGCAGAAAACAGTTATTAATTATCCATTACTCACGAATGAGTTTAATGAATATTGGAAAGATAAAACTGTTGAGCCGGAAGAGGAGGATAGAAAATTTGAAGAAGAAGAATTTGCCATAAAGGAAGAATATGGATGGTTGCGTTTCTACATCAGAAAGTATAATGAACTGATTCAAACCCGTTTGCGGCCAAATGCATCTTACAGAAAAAATGTAAATAATAACAATTCTATTCGTAATACTTTGGGGCAATGGACATTGGCAGGTCCTAAAATACCTCCCCAATATGCTTTTGTTACAGGTTCAAATTTTGGTATTGGCAGGGTAAACCAACTTGCTTTTAGTGGTACCCATCCAAATGTGATATATGGAATAGCACCGGCAGGATTGTTTATTTCAACTGACACCGCTAACACCTGGCATTCGACTGGAACTGATTTTATCGGATTTCATCAATTTAGAAGTTTAGCAGTTGATCCTACGAATGACAGTATAATCTATATTGGTTGCGGTGATTTTGTTTCCAGTGGTTTTTATGAGTCCGGAGTCTTAAAATCTACCGATTTCGGAAATACTTTTACTCCACTGTTTAATGGAATGGATACAACCTTAATCACTACTATTATCATTGATCGTTTCAACACCAATCATATTATTGCGGGAGGCTGGAATGGAATTTGGACAAGTAAGAATGCAGGGGCAAGTTGGCAACATAGCTATTTGCTGCCCACACCTAATAAGATCCAGGATATTAAATTTAAACCCTACAGTTCAGATACCATTTATGCGACATCCGATACAGAATTTTTAATCAGTACAGATGGCGGATACACATGGAATCAGGGATTTAGTGATTTCCAGTTTTCAAGCACCTTAGTTAGTGAATTACTTCTGGGAGTCAGTAATGCAGCACCAAATTATGTTTACATCGCCACAATGCAGGATTTCGGTAATATTTATAAATCGACAGATAGTGGAGCTAATTTCACACCTACTAAATTTAATTCACAACCCGGGTTAGTAGGTTATGATACCGGGTTTTCATTTGGGCAGGGAGATTATGATTTTACATTCAATGCGGATCCTTTTGATCCTTTAAAACTATATATAGGCTCTATATCTTTTTATTCAAGTAAGGATGGAGGTAAAAACTGGTTGGCTCCTTATTTTTCCTGGGGTAGCAGTTGGTACAATACAGCTCTCCATCCTGACCAGCATTTTATTGCAAGGAATCCTCTGGTACCTGATAGAATTTGGGTGGCTAATGATGGAGGTGTGTATACAAAGTTTGACAGTGATACTACTTTTATAGCAAAGCAAAATGGGCTGGCAGTAACCCAGGCTTATCATTTTGATGCTGACAATCTTTATGACTCTACCTTTGCAATAGGCACACAGGATAATGGAGCAAGCTTTACAAATAACGGAACCAATTTTTATACTTTAGGTGGAGGTGATGTGTTTGCAAAAATCTACTCTATATATAATTCTAGTGCTGCTATTTATGCAAATGGTGGTAGTATAGAAATGCATATTGGTACTGGTGGCTATCCTTTAAATTTTCCGGATAGTGACAACAATGAAGCAATGAGTTTTACTCCAGTTACACCTGCGACAGGTTTTATAGCACGTTCACATATTTGGGAAGCCAACGACCTGAATGCTAATCCGGTCGAATGGAGAAAAATCTATAACAACACAGGTGGCAATAACATTTTCATGAATGCTAACCATTGCCTGGCAGATTCTGCTATTTTTTATGCAGTCCGATCAGATGGATATTTGTTCCGCACCCTAAATGCTATGGCTATAAATCCTGTTTTTGATTCTATTGTTTTACCCACTATCAACCTGTGGCCGGCATCACTTGCAACTATTCCAAATAATGACAGTGTTCTTTACTTATGTACTTACGATACCATTTATTTATCTCATGATTATGGAGATAGCTGGACGAGCATAAGCAGTAATCTAAATACTCCTTTTGGATATTATGAAATTGTAGCTGATCCCTTTGCCAATGATGGCTCTGTTTATTTGGCAGCCTCTAATAAAATGTATTATAAAAATGATGCTACAGACTGGATCGACTATTCAAACCAATTGCCGGATGTCACTACTGTATTTGATATTACAGTTAAAAAATTCAACTCCCAGGTAAGAAAAGTAATGGCCGATTTATTGGACAGAGGTATATGGGAGTCTCCTGTTTATCAGAATATAGTAACCGGAGTTGCAGAGCAAAATATCGATGAGCAGCTTATCATATTATATCCTGTTCCTGCATTTAACAATATAACAGTAGCAGCAACTGAAGCTGATCTATTAATAAAGAGAATAATTATATATAATCAACGGGGCCAACAAATAAGCACAACTAAAGAAGGAATAGAAAAGGCAGCTTGTAAATTGGAGGTTTCAAAACTATCCAATGGGGTATACTTTATGGAAGTACTTACCAATAAAGGCACTGTCATGAAGAAATTTGTGATCAGTAAATAAATTTAAATGTGAATTTTTAATGGTGAATTGTGAATGAGTTCAGCACTGCATTTCTACCTGAATTAAAATTTTAAGCTGCAAGATTAAAATGATTCCTCCTTCGAAAAATCCTTTTATGATTCATAGATTCAGCGGATTAATGGCTAATGCAATCCGATTTATCAGCGTAATCCATTAACCTGCTTAATCTGTGATTCAAACAAATGTATCATAGCCATTCAAATAATCAGAAAGGAAACTTTCGGATAACATCGGACATCGACTAAGTAATCAACTATTTATCTATTAACACTATAATTTTACCATCCATCGTATGTAATTTAGAGCCAAATGTAAATCAGCTTAATTATGGCAAAATCCGGGCAAATAATTTACAATAAGATTTCAAAAGATAAAATCATCTTTTTAAAAACACGTGAAGAAACAAAGGGTGAATTATTACAGTTTGAAAACTACCATCAGACAAAGGGCATCGGACCTGTCGCACATCGTCATCCACTGCAGGAAGAAAAGTTCATATTGCATACAGGACGGATTGCTATTAACATTGATGGTATTGAGCAAATTGTATCGGCAGGAAAGTCTATAGTTGTAAAGCCTGATTCATTACATTTCTGGAGAATCATAGGAGATCAGGAACTACATATGACCACTGAATTTAGACCAGCATTACACTTTGAAGAAATCATTGAGACAATTGCCAGTCTGTCTCAAACCGGAAAAATGGATAAAGAAGGAAATCCGAACCCAATGCAAATGAGTGCCACATTGAACGCATACTATGGAGAGTTTTTTCTAGATACGATGCCAAGGGCACTGCAAAAATTCCTTTTCGGCTTTTTCGGTAAAATATTGCTGCTGGCAGGTTTTAAAAAAAACCTGTATTTTGATGATTTAAAAGTAAATTATATTAAATAAACAGATTGGAAATTATTTAATTGAGTAAATACCTCAGACCTTGACCAACTATCTACAACCCTATAATAACATTTCATTAATTATCTGATAACTGCTTAATAACAAATTCCCAATTCAATTTGTGCTACTTTTGTTACTATTAGTTATGGTCTGAACAGAGAATGATATGATTTTTTATAATTTATTTATTTACTGCCAAATCATAGCATTGAAAATTGTATCAGGAAAGGCATAGAGGGCTAGCAGAGCACATTGAATATTTTGACATTCGTGACGACGCTAAAAGGTCAAAAGATTCTGGGGTGCTAGAGCCTGATGCAGGTTTTCAAGTGGGCAAGGGATAAGTATAGCTGCCTTGATTTGGCAAGCGTTTTTTGCCTACTTTTTTTGGCGATTGCAAAAAAGTAGGGGCCTGTACGGCCTGAGTACAATGCTAGGAATAATTGATAGTCTTTAGTATTCAAAGGAAATTTTTTACATTAATTCGACTATACTTATTGTTATCAGCAATTTCATTTAGAACTGAAATAAAAAATTATTATGCCTAGATCTAGACTTGAATTAATAAGACCTGTTTTCTTAGCTTTCCTGATAAGCATATTAAACATTGCATGTGCGCAAACCAAAGCCGATAAAATTGATGAACTATTCAACCTATATAGTAAATATGGGCAATTTAACGGATCTGTTTTGATTACAGACAAGACTGAAATTATTTATAAGAAAGGTTTTGGTTTTGCCAATATGGAATGGAGAATACCTAACCAAACGGACACCAAATTTCGCTTAGCTTCAGTATCAAAACAATTTACAGCCATGCTAATTGTTCAACTGGCTTCAGAAAATAAAATAAAATTGGATGCTCCTATTTCGAGCTATCTCCCCGAATATTCTAAAAAAACAGGAGACATTATCAACATTCATCATTTACTGACACACAGCTCCGGCATTCCGGATTATACTTCATTCCCTGACTTTAGGGAAAGGATGGGAGATTCCTATACCCCAGAAGAAATAGTAAAACTGTTTGCCGACTCCACTCTTGAATTTACCCCCGGAGAAAAATTTCAGTATAGCAACTCAGGTTATATTCTATTAGGTTACATTATCGAAAAAATAACCGGAAAGCCCTATGAACAGGTATTACAAGAAAAAATATTTTCACCGCTTAAGATGAGTAATTCAGGCTACTATCAAAATAGTGAAGTAATAAAAAGCAAAGCTTATGGCTATGACAAATCAGGAAATACATACCAAAATGCCAGTTATATTGATATGTCTTTTCCTTTTTCCGCAGGAGGGATTTACTCAACAGTAGAAGATTTATATTTATGGGACCAGGCTCTGTATACTGAAAAGCTGCTTCCTCAAAAGTATATGGACCTGTTATTTAATAAATACATTCCATCTGGTGATGATGAATACTATGCTTATGGTTGGGAAATTGGAAAATTACCTGTTGGCAGTACAAAGGAAGAATTAGAAACTATTAGTCATCAGGGTGAAATAAATGGTTTTAACACCCAGATTTTAAGGATACCATCAGAGAAGTCATTAATTGTATTGTTAAACAATACGGGTGGGGCTCAACTCAATGAGATGAGTATGGCCATTAACGGAATTCTTCATAATAAACCCTATAAGTTTCCAACAAGATCACTGACCAATGCATTACTTGAGGCAATTGAAAAAGATGGTATCTCTTCAGCCTTGTTACAATATAAGGAAATGAAGAATTCAACCGATTATCATTTCAATGAAAATGAAATGAATTTAGCTGGATATCAATTGCTACAGTCACACAAATTAAAAGAAGCAGAATTCATATTTAAATTGGTTGTTGAAGCTTCCCCAAATTCATATAATGCTTTTGATAGTTATGGGGAGTCACTTATGGTTCTGGGAGATAATGCAAATGCTATCGAAAATTATAAGAAATCATTAAAATTGAATCCGGGTAACGATAATGCTATAAAAAAGCTAAAAGAATTAGGGATCAATACTGATGGCTTAATTAAAAAAGTTCCTCTTGAAGATTTGGCATTATTGGAAGGTGAATATCTAGTAAATAGCCCCACTTCTGAAAAAGATAAAAACTGGAAGATTATATTTAAAGTGATAAAAGGAGAATTGACAGGCAATGATCGCGGTTATAAATATAGAGTAATGCCGGTTAGTGACAATGAGTTTGTCAATCCGGCTGATGGAGCTTCCTTGCTATTCGATACTAAAGATAAGAAAGCAATAACCCTCCTGCTTTTTGGAAAAGTAAAATTTACCAAGCTGATGTGATTAAGTGAACAATTTATAGTGAGCAACTAACAGTTAACTGGGTTGGTAATTGTCTTTTGAGCATTGTTAGTTTTGTGTTGGTCGTTGGTAGAGATCGATATCGTTTGACCAAACTTAGTCTAAGACTAGACTGCCATTAGACAGCAGTTAGACCACAGTGGGATCTGAATGGGATCTTATTATGTTAAATAAGAAAAATGAATTGTGAATTCTTAATGGTAAATTGTGAATGGGCTTCAGCATCGTTTTTGTCTGAATTAGGATTATTAGGATAAAAAAAGTTAAGTAGCATTTAGTGAATAATTTAAGAACACTCGACCACAGCCAACGACCAACGAAACCACCATCAATAAAATTCATATTAGAATTATACAATCCTATCAATTATTGGAAGTATATTAGCTTCAAAACAATAGGTGCATACCATTAAGCACCCAGATACGATAACCATTAAAATTTAAATTATGAGAATAGTATTGATACTTTGGATTTCCTTATCATTTTTATCCGGTCTTTCCGCACAAAAAAAATCTACTAAATCTGTACAAAAAAAGGATTTACATATGACCCATCGTGTTGGGGAATCATATGGTGGAGGGATTGTTTTTTATACATATGATAATGGAGAACATGGTTTGATTGCTGCAAAGGAAGATCAAGCTAAAGATATAAAATGGTATAATGGAGTAATAAAATTAGTAGGTGTAAAAGGGGATGGCTTAGGAGCCGGGATGGTTAATACCATGATCGCACATGCCTCCCAAATGCATGACAATCCCGATAGTAGTTTTGCGGCCAGAGTTTGCATTAATTACTCGGTTACAAAAAATGGCGTTACTTATGGTGGCTGGTACTTACCATCTAAATATGAGCTTAATTTACTTTATAAAGCCAAAAAAATTGTAGGGTTCACATTTGATACGCACCACAGTTCTTATTATTGGAGCTCAACAGAAACTGCCTCAAATACTGCTGTAGCTCAGGAATTTATTTTTGGAAATATATTGTCAGATGCTGGAAAAGGAGATTGGTTTTGTGTAAGGGCGATTCGTTCATTTTAGGTAAAGGCAATAATTAACTCATAGAAATGCTATTTTATGTATTTATTTTTATCTTTTTGATTAGAGATTCGTTTGCAAATCTTTTTAGCTAATTAGTGAGGAGAAAGAAACCAAAATAAATAAATGGGGGTTGGTCAATTATTTGCAATATCAGGTAAGCTAGTATCCATTGGGCTAGGAACATTTATAATGTTAATTATGCCTTATTATACACTACCTTTTTTACCAATAATTCTAAGCCCAATTCTAATTTTAAATTCAAATCTAGAACCAAAGGAAAAAAGATTTTACTCCTTATACCCTTTAATTTTATTTATTGTAGTATTAATCTTTCATCATAAATCTTCGACACCAAGGAGTATAATTTTTACCCAAAAAGGATTTAATCATATTTTTTACAATATTGACGATGCTCCTAAAATAAAAAATAAAAATGGTTTTCGACAAATTCACTATTCTAACTCAAATATATTTGAAACTAAATCTGATCAAAATGATATAATTCCAATCAGTGAAGACCAATATTTCTATAAGCCAAGTACTAAATTAATACCTGTATTTTTATATGATGATAAATTTACCTGGAATTTTAGAGACACACAATTATACATCTTCTATGAATTATACAAATTTGACTCTGCAAAATGTTTTTTCCAAAATGAAAATATTAAAGATGAAGCATTTTTTATTGGAACTATCAATGATTGGGATAAAAGAGATTCTATGTGTTATAAAGAGATAAATGATAAGAAGTTGAATTTGTATTTTAAATTTAAATGTAAAAATCAATTTTCTTCAAATAACAAGTATAACCAATAAACCAAAATAGTATTACAGTATTTCTATTTTTACTTTAAAAACAATACTGTTCTTAAGCCCATATGCAAATCAAATTTAACTAAATAGTGTCATCAAATGCCCGAAAAAAAATCTAAACTGGCAGAAAATAAAACAAAACCAACTGCCATCAGCGTAGAGGATTTTATCAATAATATTAAGAGTGAACAAATGCGCAAAGACAGTTTTGTGCTTTTAGGCATGATGAAGAAGACATCTGGAAAAGAACCCCTTATATGGAGCAATTCTATGATTGGTTTTGGTCTCAAAAGATACAAAGTCCTGAAACCGGGAGAGAAGTTGATTGGCTAAAAATAGGTTTCGCTCCACGTAAAGCAAATCTTTCCGTTTACTTAAGTATAGGAATTAAAGAGCATGTTGCAGTACTTGAACAGCTTGGGAAACATAAGACCGGTGTTGGATGTCTTTACATAAATAAGCTGGATGATATTAATTTAGATGTTTTAAAACTAATGATTGAATCATCATTGGATAAAAAATAGTTTAATTTGTAAGTAGAATTTAATCACTTATTTTTAAGGATTATTCACACCAAACACTATGAACAAATGAAGAAAATTGATTACGGAATTGATGCTCCTGGGGTAATTAGAAATCTATTCATCTTTAGTGCAATAGGCTTCCTGTTGCCAATATTCTACCCACAGATAAGAATAGGACAATTAAATATTTATATAGGTGGTTTTATTTGGATGGGCATTTCTTGCGGGCTTATGGCTATTTGGATGTTGATGTATTCTCTGTATGGTAAACTTAAACATAGAGACCGTATTTTAAACCAGATAGAATGGAAGGGCAACGAAATCGTTTTAGATGTTGGAACGGGAAGAGGACTTTTAATGATTGGAGCTGCTAAAAGACTAACTACTGGTAAATCAATTGGAATTGACATATGGAACATGGAGGATCTTACCAAAAACAGCATGGAAAATACAATTGACAATGCTGGTCTGGAAGGTGTGATAGACAAAGTAGAAGTAAAAAATGACAATGCAACAAACATGAGCTTTGAAGCCAATACCTTTGATGTTGTCATCAGTAATTTATGCTTACATAACATATACGATACAGTAGCAAGAAAAAAAGCCTGTTCAGAAATCGCAAGGGTTCTAAAAAAAGGAGGTATTGGAATTATTTCAGATTTTAAGCATATGAAAGAATATAAGAAAAACTTTGAAGAACTTGGCTTGCAAACTGAAGCAATATTGACTTCTTATTTTACCACATTTCCTCCATTAGCTATTTTGATAATTAAAAACTAACTCTGGTCTAGCAAATGTATGATTTAATTGATTTTAGAGTATTAGCATTTTCAAACCCTAAAGGGAAGAAAGTTATTCAAGCAATTTGTAAAGTAAAACTGCAAGTAAGATATTAACCCAAAAGCAGCATAAAAGCTCATGATCTAAAAACTTTAATTTATACTAAAAATGAAAAAGAGTTTATTAATTGCACTTGCTCTGATATTATCATTTGGACTTGGCTTTGCGTTCAAGTCGGTTATTTCAAATACCAAGCACGAACTTATTTCTCAAAAAAGGGTCACGGGAATAGGTGGTATTTTTTTCAAATGTATAAGATCCGCAGAAACTAAGGGAATGGTATAAAGTCCATCTTGGTTTAAATACCAATGAATATGGTTGTGTGTTTGAATGGAGACAGGGTGCTGATACAACTCAAAAAGGATTTACACAATGGAGCCCTTTTAAGGAAACTACCAAATATTTTGAACCTTCCTCTAAGGATTTTATGATTAATTATAGAGTCGATAATTTGGAAGGCCTTGTAGAATTACTTAAAAATGAAAATGTTACTATTACAGACAAAATTGAAACTGCCGAATACGGAAAATTTGTCCATATTATTGATCTTGAAGGAAACAAAGTTGAATTATGGGAACCAAACGACATCGAATTTGAAAAACTAGGAGAGAAAATAGGTAGTAAAACTACAAAGTAACCACTGATCATTGGCCAATTAAATCAAGGGTGTTATTTGAGAAATTCAATTTGAGATCCTAAAAAGTATATGAAAAATATTCTCCTTATTTTGTTTGTATCTGTTTCTGTAATTGCCAATTGTAAAGATACACTTGCAACCACATACTTGTTGACTTCTAAAAGTCTGCAAAAATACCCAAACTACATACATCAAAACTGGAAGTTTAGCGAAGGAGATGATGCAAGATGGGCGACGCCTGCATATAATGACAGTCAATGGCCAGAAATAAATCCATTCCTGGAGTTTTCTAACACTGCAAAGGCTAAATTTAAGGGTATTGCTTGGTTCCGGCTGCATTTAATTGCAGACAGTTTAGTGGTGGGAAAACCGCTTGCTATGACTATTAAGCATTTTGGGGCATCTGAGATTTATATTGACGGTCAACTATTAAAATCATA
>Ga0193744_1000236_pt1 | contig 14533 bp, 27 predicted proteins | sample L1a1metaG_FD_143056 | JGI IMG/M metagenome (GOLD analysis project Ga0193744, IMG submission 143056) | Soil microbial communities from a riparian zone of the East river system, Colorado, United States - L1a1 | ecosystem: Environmental > Terrestrial > Soil > Riparian zone | place: USA: East River...
CTAAGTGGATACTCCGGTCCATGCGTCACGTGGCGTCGAGCCTGAGCCCTCGACTTCGGACCGGTCGGTCACTCGATAGATTGGGTGATGCGGGGTGGACGTCGCCCCGCAAGAGCAGCTCCACCAGAAGTACTCCTGGGGGTGCCCAGGCAGTACTCCTGGGGGTGCCCAGGCAGTACTCCTGGGGGTGCCCAGGCAGTAGACCGGACGGCGCGTGCGTGATGGTGGTCTTATGGGTCATCACAGCCTCACAGCTGCCGTGTTGGCTGCAGCATGCGTTTCAACGTCGTCCCTGATCGGACGAACAGACGTCTCGGCCGCCGCTGAAAAGCTCGTCGACTGCCCTGGGAGCACGCGACGCATCTGTGCCTCACGCTGCTTGAGCCAACGCCACCAGCTGGCGGCACAGTGTCCGCAAGTCGAATCGCAGGACTGCAAGGTAGGCATCAACGTCTGCATGCCCTGGGTAATACACGCAGCGTGCCGGCTAAGATCCGCCACGATTTCGATCCGAAGTCCGTGATCCGACGTGGGCGGGTACCTAAACACCTGTGGCCGGCCGGAAACAACCTGTTGCCGGCTGTCACACCGGGCAGCACTTTGGTGTCGGACCCAGGACTGTCACGGAGGCGCGGGCGGCGCCAGATCCACGTATCGGGCACCCTCAGCGCGGATTGGAGCGGTCAAACTCCAACCACGAGCCACGTCCCGTCGACGTCGGGCCGGCTGCCATTGAACAAAAGACAAGCCCCGCCCCCAGCCGGGATAACGTAGTCGACCAGCCCCGGGGCCAGGATGAGCCCGCCAGCAGTACCTGCAGATGCCAGGTTCGCCAAGGTCAGCGTCTGGGTCAAGCTCGTCCCCAAGTTGTGGATCCAGAGCACGCGCCCGTCCGGGTTAGGGGTGCCCGTGATGATCGAGTTGATCAGCGTGCCGGCAGTGGCGGGGACGACGTGCACGCGCGAAATCACGTTGATCCCAGGCGCGCCCGTCGTGTTGAATTCATCATAGAGCGGATCAGCAGGATCCACGATGATCGAGTTGTTCACCGTCAGCATGTTCTGCGCGACCATGCCGCTGCCGGTCATGAATAGCTGGGACGTGATGAGCTGGAGGTTCCCGTTGGAAGTGCTAATGGCGGCGTTGCCACCCCGCAGCTCGAGGAACGTGGTCGGATCGTTTTGCAGGAGGATGCCCTTGGAGAAATGGTCCGTCGTGATCGCGATCTTGTTGAACTCGGCGTCCTGATCCAGGACGATCTTCGCTCCTTCGTCGGTCGTGCGGAGGGTAACAGAGTCGGAAATGATGCTCGATGCTGTAGGCATGGCGGCATCTTACAACGTAGACGGCACCAGCACGAAATTCATGACAGTCCGAGGGACCAGGTTCCAGGTTCTAGGAAGGTGCCTACACCGTAAACGCTGGGGCACCAGCGCCACACACGTGCGAACATACGGCGCTGGGTGTCCTAATACCCCAACACCTTCTCGCGCCCTTGTGACCTACGACTAGATCTAGCCGTCTGGCACGACTGGTGCTTACACACAAAGTGCCCGGGGAGCGCGGCCATAATCTGGGCGGTCACCCATAATCTGGGCGGTCACCCATAATCTGGGCGCGCGCCGTGTCACGCCCCACGCCAAGAGGAAACTCCATGATTCATAACAAGTTGCTTTCCAGTCTCATATCTGCAATCACCGCACTACCTGCAGATGCGCGCTCCAAAGCAATCAACGATGCTTGCCAGGGGCTCCACGCTATTGAGCAGCGGCAAGATCCTGAAGAAATCTATCCTGCTGATAAGACTGTACTGCTGGCCGACCTGGATTTGGACACCCTCAAGAGGTTCCACTCTCACCCCAGAGAGCATTGGCTCGAAGGAGCGGCGGTAGGGAAATTGCTCGAGGGTGTAAAGCTGGGAGTTGCCGAGCGAGAGCTGCTGGAGCGCTTTGCTGCGCGCCAGCAGGAAAAATGGCCGATGACGTGCGAGGCGCTGCTTCGTGTGTTGGCGTGACTGCGCGGCGAACTTCGACACCGCTTCCGCCTTGAGCGATGTGGACCAGTTTACACCATATTGCATCCGTCAGCGTTTCCACAGGGCATTTGCGGGGGGGGGGCGGACCCGCGCGGTCGTGCTTGTGCAGCCACTCGGACCTGAGTTTGGCCAGGACGGCGTGCCGGGCGTTTCATAGCACAAGCATTCGAGACTTGACAAGTGTGAACATCCCGTGGTCATCTCATGTTCGTGGCACGCCCCCGCGCAGATCTTCACATCAGACCATTTTCCAGCGAAGTGCGGTCTTGGAAGGCCGCCGCTCGTCGAGAAGGTTGCACGCTCACCGACTGGATGCGAAACCTATGTAATACGGGGGCAGTGCCGACCCCAACCACGGTTCCAGTTACGATTCTAGCCGCGGTTCCAGCTGTCGTCTCTGGAGAACAGCTACCACTTCCTAGAGTAAAATGACATTGAACGGGAGATTTTAGATGGGTAAGAAAGTGATCGCAGCGACGAGTAGTGTACGTGACAACACCGGCGAACCGGGTGCCGACAGCGGTTCGGAGACCCCAAGCATGCCTGGTGAAACCCCACCGCCTGCCAAGAGGCGCAAACGTGGCCCCAACAAGACTAAGCCTGGGACATTCACCGTGCGCACCGAGGCTGTTCTTAGCCAGACCGAAATTCGTAAACTCTTGACCGCTCACGCTGCTGCCATGCTTGGCACTGACGTAGCAGCCAAAATGACGTTGCAGGTCAACGTCGACGGTGAGTGGCAGGAACTTCTTGACTCTCCATCGTCAAGCATTTCGCTCCAGTTTGCCACGGTCATCGAGGCTAACGCCGCCTCACCCGCAACCTGAACCCCGACGGGAAATAACGGACACCGTGAGCAACATCCGACCTGAGTTCTGTGCCTACGTGCTCTCGCCCGATTGGTTCAGCCTGATCGAGCGAGTTGGCGCCGCGTTCTCTGCGCTGCTCGACGAGATTGAGCGGTGCTTGCCGCCCTGCCGTGAGTACAGCTTGGTCGTCACCAAGCTGCAAGAGGCCAGCATGTTCGTGGCTCGCGGAATCGCCGGGCACGATACTCTGCCATCGTTCACTCTATGCTTATCCGGTTCTCACCCAAGGAGCCTCTAAGTGACTGATCGAGAAGTACACATGCGCGAGCAGATTGTCGTAATACGCCGTCTGTGCGAGGATCGCGTGTGGGGCGAAGACGCGCTGCGTGCACGCAACACGAAACTGATGGCAAGCGTGCCGGTGCTGCTCGATTGGCTGACCGAAGTCCTCGATGAGAATGCGGGGCTTCGGTGAGCAGTCAAGGTTGGCGTTGGGTGTTAACCGGATAAGCCTGAACGTCCCTCACCACGACGTAGATAAAAACGCCATGGCCAAAAAGTCTCCCAAAGACTTACCTTCCCCCAAGGAGTGGATTGCATCGCAGCTCGACTGCGGAGGCCCCTCCGAGACTAACGGCTGTGAGTCTGCGGACTACGTCGACGGATGGAACGATGCCCTAAGCGCCGTAAAACAAAGCTCGCGAGCCGCCGATCCTTTGAGTTTGGCCTCAATGGACAGTATCGCCGTAGAGCACGCATGGACGCGTGGCTTCGCGACGGCCCTTGCGGAGGTACATCGACTGCTGATCTTCGGTAATGAGACCAGCGGCGTCCGTGAGATCGCTGCTACGGCTGGCGTAGATCTCGCGGCCCTACGAGAGGCAAGAGTAGCAACGGCAGACATAAGATCTCTGCGAATAGCAGGGCTGCCCGCCAAAAAGGTGAACCGATGATCTATAAACTTGGCATTATCTCGCAGTTCCGTGACGAGGCCCCATACCTCGCCGAGTGGGTGGCTTACCACCGTTTGGTCGGGGTTGATCACTTCTGGCTCTACGACGATGGGAGCTCCGACGACTGGCGATCGGTGCTCGGCCCTCACCTTGCTGAGGGTATCGTCGAGGTGCTTCCCTTGCCCGAACAATATGCGCAGGGGGTGCCGACAGCTATCAAGCAGCCAGCCACGTTCCGGGATGGACTGCTACGAGCGCGCGGGGAAGCCCGCTGGGTTGCGGTGATCGATGCAGATGAGTTCCTCCTCCCGAGAACGGAGGCGACTGTACCTGAGTGCCTAGATCTCCACTTTTCGGAAGCTTCGGGGATCTACGTCAACTGGCGAATGTTCGGGACAAATCGACAGATAGTCCCATCGGGAAAACCGTTGCTGACTGCCCTGACGGCCTGTTCAAAACCTTACCATGCAGAGAATGCCAATGGTAAAAGTCTGGTTAAGCCGGAGCATGTCGCAGTCGATCGCGTGTGGTCCCCGCATCACTTTCCACTCCTCCCGGAAGAGCGGTACCTGGACAGTGGCGGGAACGAGATCTTTTTTACAACGCGCCACGGACGTGAAGACCTATTGACGACGGGGTATCACTTCGAGCCCGCTCTTCGGATCAACCATTACAATCTGCGCGACGAGCTTTTCTTTGCGGCAAATCGTGTGCCGCGCGCCCGCGCGGGTCAGTTGCCAGGCAAGAGTCTTGATCGCCTCATCGAGCACTACGACAGTTTTGGGAAGTGTCAAAACCGTGACATTATCGACTTTCTGGATAAACATCACCCAGCGGGCTTCGCAACGATCTGGGCAGATCCTGAAAGAGTCCCCAACGGCAGGCGTTACGATCCCGACACCACTCGCAGGGCCTGATTTTGGTTCAGCGTTGGATGGGAGCAAGATCCTTTCGACGATGGCGGGCCTGAAGCATCCTAGATTCAGACCGACGCAACAAACTTATTGAGGAGATCCAGTGCCAAAGCCTCCCGCGATCACGACCAAAATACGTGTCCAAGATGAAACTTGGCAGGTTCCCCGCGGCTTCGGTATCGCGTATCGACGGCTGGCGAAAAACATCGTGAACGACGGAACCGACAAGCGCCTCACCGAGGTGATCGATCTGCTCGCACTTGTGGGCTACGAAGCTACCTACGCACAAGTAGCCGGCTGGAATCTCCGACGTCGTGTCGAGGCCGTTATCTTCGCGGGGACGGAGCATGCGAGGGCCTCCGACAACCCAGTACCTCGCCACCCCCGCCCAGATTGGCTACCCGAGCGCCCATGGCAGGGGCCCCCGAGAGGCTTTGGAGTCTTTGCAGGACCGGGCGGCACGCCTATTGAGGAAGCTTCCACGACTTCAGGACGACAGCTTGATGATCCGCACGCTGGGGTTCCTCAGGAAACGGTTGACTTAGGTTCTAGCGAGATCTCCGCCATACTCTCCAACCAGGAGTCCACATGACGAAAAGTCCATTTCAGGTTGTTGGCGACAACCTCTCCGGGCGAGGTCTCACTTTCAACGTCTCGCTGCTCATCGCACCTGCGCGGAAAGAAGAGGCCTCGCTATCGCGCGACGCGCGGATGGATCAGCTGGCCGAGATCGCTGAAATCGCCTACCGTGAGGGCAGGTCCTCCACGATCCTATCTTGGGACGATCGTTTCGATCTACATGGAGCTATCGATGTCCTGCGCAGTTTAGCCGTGATAGTGGGACCGAATCCAACGGGTGACCGACACCGTCGCATGGCAGACATCCTGGCCAGACTGCTCCAAGCTCAGGAGATAGGAGAGTGAGCATGGCAGCTTCCAAAGATCATAGAGTTCGCGTCCCCGAGGGCTGGTCGCTTGAGCCGATGTCTCGACTTCCTGATTACGCAGTGCTCAGCACGCCACCACCCATGCGCTACATGGCCACAATCGATTTCCACAGGAGGGGCTTCCGCACTGGATGCAGTGTTTCCGCAAAGTTTGTCGGCGAGGAGTGGAACAAAATGCGAAAGAAATACCGGGGCCTAGCCTGGAAGCAGGCTCTTGTAGATGACGCGATCGCGCACCTTCGGGAAGTCCTAGGAACACAATGAGCGTATATGTCGACCACGCGCGTTACGTTTATGGATGCATGATCATGTGCCATATGATCGCGGACATCCCAATCGAGTTACATGCTATGGTAGACGAGATCGGCGTTGCCCGACGCTGGTTCCAAACTCCGCCAAAGGCGACGTTTTGGCATTATGACATTGCTAAGAACAAACGAGTTGTGGCTGTCAAGCTTGGTGCAATAGAGTGCGATCGTCGTTCTTTCGTGGCAGCACTTCAGCGCATCCGTGCTTCAGAAGCATTCAAATGAATACCTCTGCGTCAAGATTGCTGCCCACGTTCCAAATGCTCTTGCTCTGCGCGGAATGCGGCCGCGGAATCGAGGTACCGCTGCCGACGGACCGCTCTCTGCTCGCGATCTTCCTGGCCCGACAAGGCTGGTTCATGTCCGTGCTAAAGGATCCGTCACGCAATACGCGGATAGTAATGCCCCGCATGACATCGGGTGTGCCAACATCGTTAGGTACAACACCCCCAGACCAGAGCCACGAAATCCCCATCGTGCTCGGCGCGCTTTGCTTTAGTTGTGCTCCGAGCGTTTGGCCTCCCGAGGCCTTAAAGGCGGCTGAGGAGTGGAGGCAGAAGGTGCTAACAGACAAACCTTGTCCGTCCATTGCAAGTAAATGAGGAACTCTAAGTAATGTCATTCACGAGAGAACAGCCCAAGATCGGAGACACAATCCTGCACTGCGGTCACCTTGGACTGGACAAAGATGCGGAGCCCCCGGCGCACTGGTTCAAGTACGAAAAAAGCGTTAAGTTCGAGCACCCTGATGGGACATGCGGTGATGCCGAGTGGTTCGCGATCTGCACTTCATGTCACGTCAAGTATAAACGCGGGGATAACGTTGCCGTCCGCGCCGATCGTCTATGGATCGCCAATGAGAAAATGAATAACTAGCATGGGTAGCCTCCAAGGGTCTCACGCCTACCGTGTGTGGTGTCTGTCGTGGGAAGATGACGAGGAACGAGGATCTGACGTCGTTGGATACGACACTGTGTCAGACGGTTACAAACAAGACGGTCACCGCTGCGTTTACGTGTCAAACTACTTACTTCGTGACGCTGCCTATGCTGCCGAGGCCTATGCATCCTACGCGCACAGCCACCGTGACGGCTGCGAGTCGAGCTGGCCTCTCAAGTTCCGCGTTCAGTGTCCGGACGGATCGACCCAGGACTTCGAGGTTGATCGCGAGGTCGTTCCAGAGTTCAATGCAGTTCCCGTCAAAGAAGCTGTGCCAATCACAAGGGAGATAAAACTGTGAATCAAAGAAAGCGATCGCGACGGCCTGTTATGACGAACGCCACGTGGGAACAACGGCGAAAGTTTGCCGTCGAGGCTGCTTTCCAAACAGGACGTCCTGTGTTCGCAGATTCAGAAGGGGAGCTACGCTACGCTGATTTCAACAGCAAAGCAGAATTACCGGTCCCGGAACTATCCAAGTCACCCGCATGATGGATGCGCGCAATTCGCTGGTTCCTCAGTCGTCCTCGATGACAGCACGAACGCCGCTGCTGCCCAAAATGTAGAGGGCCAGCGCACGATGGTTACCTCCTAGGATGTAATAGGTCTTCCCAGGCCCAGGACTGACACGCACATCATCCTTGAATTGATACAAGGCGTCATTCCCCTTATCGACAAACCACTTAAGAGCCTTGCGTTGCGCAGACCACCCTTCGTGCTCGGGCACATCCTTACCCTCGTAAGCTTTTTTGACCCTCTTTGCGAGTTTTACGAAATCCAGATTGTAAAGTGTACGGAAACCAAACACGTCTCGAAAGCCATACGATCGCCCGCGATGGATGCCGATTTCACTATGGTCCAGGATAAGATCCTCGAACGGAATAGTGATCAGCTTGTTGGAGTCAACTTTCTTATTACGTGACATCTTCGTCTTCAGAGCTGACCCAGTCCTGCTCGTCAGGGTCCCACGTCACGCCTTCGAGCACGATAACCATTCCACCTTTACCAGGGGCCTGAAGAGGCTCATATCCCATCACGGATGTAAGCACCTCACATAGGCGTGTGTGGTGTTCGCGCGTCAGCCTGGTGTGCACATCCTTGGCGACACCGTCGTTCGGCACATCGACCGCAAACTCAATCCAAACGCGCATGTTCATAGCTTGCTCACTCCACGGTTTAGCCTGTTCCCAGGCAAAGGCCCCCAAAATCCTGCCATCGATATCTTGCACGCCCCGACGATCTTCTCAAGATTGCCTAGCGTCGGAGGATGCGTTCCGCCCTCCCAATATTTCACAGCTTGCAAGCTAACACCCACAGCCTTGGCCAACTCCTCACGCGAAAGTTCGGCGAACTCTCTCCATTTTAAGATGCGCGTAGCGGTGTCCATACACCGTTGATAAACGCGACTTAGCTCAAACGTCAAGACCTACTTGCTAGCAGGACGCGAAGAAAATAAAAGTGTGGCTTGACACGCCAAGTACACCTTGCTTAGATTGAAATCATGTCAGATCCCATATCTTTTGCCGTTGGTTGGGCATCCCATATGTTGGAGGTGGCGTGATGAAGGGCCTAGATGATGGACCCGATGGCCTTAACGAAGCAGTGTTCAACCGCTTGCTGGCAGGCAAGCGAAAAAAAACCAAACGCCGATCGGCGGTTCCTAAGATCCAAAACACCGGAAATGCAGGGTCGATTGACGCCTCCTGTGTCTGCGGCCACGCGCTCGAGGAGCACGGTCACGATCTTCAGTACCCAGGTTCGACAGCATGCTCAGCATGCTCAGACTGCATCGCTTACGAAGCGGGCGATCCGCCTTGAATACCGGAATCCCCTACACCTTTATTAGACCCGCCATCACCGTACTCTCTGGTGCCTCTATGCGATTGGTCGCTACCTGGGCTGGTGGGTCACGGGAGCGATCATTGCGGTGGGGCTCGGGGATGCCGTGTGGTGCGCCATCCAGCTGCGGCCGTGGAGGTCAAAGTGAATAGCAACTGGCAGCTGGAGCACGGCACGTGGCACCCGTGCGGTCGTCACCTCGGCCCTGTGTATTATGAGCAGCGCGTAGACGGCAGGCCTACCGGCTGGTTCTTCGTTGTTCCGCGAGGCAAATACTGGTTGATCTGCACCCTTGATACCTGCAGCGGCCTTCCGGTAATCGGCAGCTTAGCCGCCCGTGTACGACGTCGCTTGGCCGTGACTTATCGGTGCATGTGGCTGCACCACGGCAAGCATGGTGACACTTGACAAATTCATTATCCGATTCCGACGTGATTTCCGTAGATCCGCCCCTTCCCAAGCGAGCCCCCGTTGAAAGGACCCCTAGCCTATGGCTTATCCAAGCGACAGCCAAGGCCCTCCTATTCAGCGACGGGAATGTCGTAGTGATCGCACGGCTCAAGCCTGAGGAATGTGAACATCTTGCTATCAAGCTTCGTGCTGAAACAGGTGTCGTGCCGTACGGGCTATGGATCGCCATGACAAGCAAGGCACGCATCAGGCTCGCGAGCATGACGTCGGCCATGGCGTGGTGGATACTTACTTGTGAAAACAAGATGCCGTAGTGACAAGGAAAAGCTGATGCAAACGAAGAAGCGCTTCAAATGGGCTGGCAAATTTAGTGATCAGTGCGCCGGAAAGTACCGGGTTTGGTGGTCGTCCGGTGCATGGACTCTGAGCTACGGCGGCGTGCAGATCTCGCGGCATGCTTCATCGGAGCAGGCGAAGCGGAAGGCTGCCAAGCACCAGAAGACGGAGCCTTCCCGCATTCATACCCAGACCCGTCATGATATTGCGGCGAGCGTAGTACGGCACAGCAATCTATCGAAGTCGCCGCTTGCGACGGTCGAGCAGTCCCGTCCAGTCGATCCTGACACGATCTCCGCGCTTGCTGGTTACAAGACAACGATTAGCCAGTTCGCTAAGACATGGCGCGCGCTTTATAGCAAGCTGTCTGGACTTGACGATCGAGCCGCGGATCTCACACTGTTGGAGCAGATTTTCACCAATGTTTCTGAGGCCATCTCTCGCCTCGACCTCGATCTTCCACAGGAGGACCGAGACGCACAGGCGCTTGCCTCCGCCGGACCCCTTCTCATCAAGTTCTACGCACTTGAGTACGAGCACGCGCGGGACGCGGATCCAGATCCTCGTGACGACGAAGACCAGGAGATCGAAGGACTAATTCTCATGGCAAGTGCGACGTTGGCCGAGGAATGTGCTCGTAGTGAGGAAAACCCAATCCTCAGCGCCCGTGGACGGGACAAGGACGAGGATCGAACGGTCTTCGCAAGAGAGGCAGCCCAGTGAACAGAAACGACAGAGGCTGCGCTGTTCATAACGGTGCGATCCATGGCGGTGAGGCCGAGGAACTGCGCTCAGGTATAGAGGCATTGATCGAGCACGACCTGCATGTGACCTCTAGCGATCTGCAGAGTTTGCTTGATCGAGTCAACGCTCGGGACAGCCTGGCCTATCTAGAGCTCGCCGATGAAGTTACTCAACGGCAGGAGCATTTGGCTGAACTGAATACCGCGGAACCCAGAAGCGCGAACACCCCGCCAAAGGATTTGATCAGTCACGAGAGCAGCACAACGGCAGTGCATCACGGACTAGACACCGACGAAACTGTCTGCTTTTACGAACAGGAATTTTATCCGCTGAGCAACTTCTCGGCGTTCACGCTGCGCTGGAAGGGGCTCAGGTTCGACACATCAGAGGCCGTGTACCACTGGGAAAAGTTCCAGCCGCGAGGAGACATGTACGACGGGGACCGAGCCATGGTCGCAGAAAGCATCCGCGTGGCGGTATCCGCGCATGAAGCATTCGGGATCGCGCAGGGCGCGCGGCGTGCGTTCGGTCGCCCGGATTGGGACGCCGTCAAGGTCGACATCATGCGCGAGATCCTCCGCACCAAGGTCGCGCAGCACGAGTACGTGCTCCGCAAGCTGCTCGCCACCGGCGAGCGCGAGCTGGTCGAGAACAGCTGGCGCGACAGCTTCTGGGGCTGGGGAGAGCGACGCGATGGGAAAAACATGCTGGGCGTCCTGTGGATGGAAATCAGATCAGAGGTCCAAGCCGAGACAGCGGAGCCACTTCCCTCGCCATTTTTAAAAGCGCCAGAGGCACGAAAAGCAGCGCCAAAACTGGTAGACTGCAAGAAGATTCGTCCAAAACGGAGCTGTTGATGAATAATCGTGGACAATACGGGCAAAGCGTGTTCGGGCAACCAGTTGCCCTGGTAGGGGCATCTCCGAGCGCGCCGCGACTCGACTACAGCGACGCTGGGCTCGCGCTGGGCATCGGGACGATCCTGGGCATCCTGATCGGGTCACGGTTGACGTTTCATTCTCCCGTCCGTCGTAGACGAAGCCCATAATTACAGCCAAATCTGCCGACAATAAGTTCGGAACACGCCTCCCCCGTGCTATTTGTCTTGTGCTAAGATAGGCCCGTGCCAAAGGCACGCGCTAGCCGTTACCGCGACTTGGAGATTACATGCCGATCGACAAGGATACCCTGAACAAGGAGACCGACGCACTGTTTTGGGCGCAGACGGGCTTCAAGCCAGGGCAGAAACTGGATCCAAACAATCCGACGGACAAGGCGTACGGCGCCGTTTGGATGGATATTTTCCGAAAAGTTAAGCGGGCCGCCGATGCCGGCACGCTCATCACCACGTTCGATCATCCCGTCGTCGCACAGCACCTTACCGACGCTACGGTAGCGAACAAGGCGGCTGCCGCGCACCTCGACGCCGCGGTGGCCGCGAGAGATCCAGCCACGACGCAGGAGAACGTCATCGCGGCGACCGCCGCGACACAGATCTCCGCGCAAAAGGCACGGGAGGCGGCGGCACAACAGTCCCCAGCGGTCTCGCCCACGCTCGTGAAGGAAGCGGGAAAGGCGGCGATCAAGACGCCACCTCCTCCGAGTGCCCCATCAGGGGAGCACATCGCGCATGGCCACGCACGAGCACATGCTCATGGGCGCCATATCGCACATCAGGGGCAGACACCCACACCCGAAATGCTCTACAAGGAAACGAACGCGCGCTTTTGGCGGCAGACACACTACAAACAAGGCCAGCCGCTCGACAGAGCCAACCCTCGCGATCGTGAGATGGCAAAAATTTGGGCGGACATTCTTCGACAGGTGCAACACGAAGCAGCCGCTGGATCCCTTGTGTTCACAAGCCCCGAATTGACGTCGCCCCAGGTTCCATCGCCCCCATGGCCGGGGCATTTGCCGCTGCCGACGCCCTATCCGCAGATGCCGCAGATGCCGCAGATGCCGCAGATGCAGCCGTACCCACAGCCATATCCGCAAAGGCATAGACGCGGCCACGGGCATCACGGACAGCGTCCGCCGATGGGCCCGATGGGCCCGATGGGCCCACAACCGAATGGTCAGCCGATGGGACCCCAATCAAACGGTCCAACACCCTCGATGGAGGTCCCATCACCACAGGGCGGATCAGTACCTCCTTTCAACGCGCCTTCGCCAAGCGAACCCAGTCTTCCATCGGAAGGAGCCCAGGCCTCCGATGAATCTACTTCTATCGGGAAGTACCTCGCGATTGGTCTAGCGATCGTCGCGGGTGGAGGGCTGCTCTACTACGCGACGTCCAACAAGTCGTCTCACGGACGATCGTCTAAAGTGCTCTTGGCCACTCCGGCGCGGAGCACTTCAGTGAGCATGCTGCCGCCAAGGCCCTGACACATGAGCCGATTGCCCAAAGCACTTCACGTCGGTCCGATCTATCCTGGTGGCGGTCTTCCTCCGCGCCCAGGCGAAGATCGACCCGCTCTCTCACCCTTCGGCCGGCTGGCGATGGGCCAGACCCTCGGGAAGTCGTCAATCTTGATCTACGATCGCCACGCGGATGTGGTCCAGCAAGCACCTGTGGACATGATCACCGTAAACGGCGATGACTTGGACGCTCAACAACTGATCCTGACATTGCATCCACCACGGGTGATTCCCCTCTCTTCCGACGAGTCGCGTTCGCGTCTCGACCAACAGAACCTCACGGGGGAGCAAACCAATTCGGAAGTCACAGCCTGTGACTTCCCTGGGACTGACGGTCCAATCCGATGGCCGCCGCTTGAAGCACTGGTTGAATTCGGTACTGGAGGCGTGAACACACAGGTCGTGGTCGACTACATGAATGGCGTGACACTCTCAGTGCCCGCGTCATTTTTGCGCGTTAGGGCTCTAGTAACACAGAGCCGTTACGTTGGAGACGTCAGCGGCACGAGCGCTGCCTACTACCTAGCCGCACATGTCGGACCTGGATTTGCAGAGTCCCATGCACAGCGGACAATCTTCATGGATGACATCAAGGATAATCGCGAGAGCGAGGTGTTTGACGTACCAAAGTTCGCCAAGACGGCCCTCCTCGTCGGAAGTAGGAGCCATCACGAGCACCATCCCACACGTACACGCGGATGGATCCGTTTCTGGCAGAGTCCAAACGGCACCCACGGCGTAGGTGACTTTTTCATGTCCGACCGCCAGGTGCGTATCGATGTGCCAAACGCAGCTCAGTATTTTAGCGTGTTCAACAAGTCAGGGCACGAAATGAAAATGTCCGTGCTTTTTGAACTGGCGTTGTAAGGAAAAGGAATCCAATGGCCGAGACGACCTTGCTCAAAACCTCTGCAATAGTTCGCACCGCTACTTTCGCTCCTCCACAGCACGGTCCGGTAAAAACCGGAGAGCTTCCGTTGGTGCAAGTCAGGATGGCTCCAGGGGGCCCTCAGGTCCAAAATGGGCAGCAGAAGGAGGTCGAAATCCTCCCGCCGCGTGACGCGAAGAGCGCTCTCGCGATTGGAGGCCTCCCCCTGATCCAAGTTAAAATGACCCAAAACGGTCCCCAGGCCGACGACGGCCGAGATCAAACAGTTGTGATCAAGGACCCTCGGCGCGCGGGTGTCGCCACGGGCGGGCTGCCGATGCTCCAGGTGAAGATGACGCAGGCCGGTCCGCAAATCCAAACCCTGTCTACTGTCCAAGGAGGGCCGCCGCAGATCCCGGCCGCTGCCCCCGCACTCAGCGCGCAACGTCAGACAGTGCCTCGCCAGGCTGCCCTGCCCGCGGTGCCCGAGCTCCCAATGGATCAGCTCATGCTCTGCCGGCATCTCGTTGAGAAGTACCTGGTAGAGCAGCGCGAGACCAACACAGCCGCGGTCAATGTTACGACCGAAGCTGATGCTGATGCTGAGGCTGAGGCTGATGCTGAAGCCCCGGTGAGCGCCGCGAACGTCAAGCTTGCCGAGTTGACGATCCTCATGCTCGATGAGGTGCTGGTCGCAACAGCCGTGCGTATCGAAGCTCTCAACACCCATGCCCCGGAAATCGACGTCACAGCGGTTGTTACCGTCATGCCCACCTTGGCGCGCGCCGCAGCAACCTCGATCGCTCCTGCGCCGACCGCCTCGTACGTTGCTGGTCGCGTGGGCACGCGCCCTTTCGCCTTCGCGGGTGCTCGCACGCAGCGCAATTCGTCGTTGGCGCCGCGTCGAGTCGCGCGCGCGGATTCGCCGCTTCCGCCCGTGATCGTAAAGATGGATGGGGGCCGTGCGGTCGTCCAAAACAAAGCCGAGATCGATCAGGTACGAGAGAGT
>Ga0193744_1000237_pt1 | contig 14516 bp, 16 predicted proteins | sample L1a1metaG_FD_143056 | JGI IMG/M metagenome (GOLD analysis project Ga0193744, IMG submission 143056) | Soil microbial communities from a riparian zone of the East river system, Colorado, United States - L1a1 | ecosystem: Environmental > Terrestrial > Soil > Riparian zone | place: USA: East River...
TCTGTGACACGCATATTTCCATTGGCACTCACCCAGATCCCATCAATTCTTCCTGTATAGCCACATGGAAGTTCATAATAGACGGCTGACGCGAGGGCAACTGTGAATGATGTTGAGGACGCTGTCGTGCCTAGTTTAAGGAAGCAAATCTGAGTGGAGTCATTGTAAAACTGAGCACCAATCCGGGCGGTATTTGCTGATAAGAGTGTGACACTTGAAGCAGAACTCGCTACATTAGAGAGCGTCGCTGTTGATGCCTTCTGGAGAACGTTCACCCTTCCAGCAGCGTCTGTAGCAATGGGCGTGTAGTCTAGATCAGTGCCAGAGAAGGCTGCTGAAGAATCATTCCTTACGGCGAGGGCTAGAACACCTGTATCGCCAGAGGTGTGGGCTCCATCCTCAGCCTTACCGAGATGGGTTGCTCCAGTGCCTGGAACAACTGACGTGGTAATGTCTGAAATCTTACCGATAGATGCTGATCCTGCTGTAAGGGCAACAATCCCTGTAGAGTCATTTGCAAGAGTGACTCTCTGGACACCTGTGCCAGAGGCACCATTGCCCATGGTTGTTGTTACACCGTTCATCTGTGCGATGTTGACCGATTGATTCGCGGGGAGGGCCACACTATCTGGAGTGACCAGCAGTTTAGTCATGCTGGCGATGCCTTGGATGGAGATGACATCGGTAGAAGCAGTGCCTGCCGTGCCTAAGGCAGGCTGTTTGGCGGCGGTGGACGCACCTGAAGGGAGGTCAGGGGTGACAAGGAGTTTGTTTGTAAGGGCGGGCTGATCGGTGGCAAGGACAACCCGGAGGGTGCCTGCCGACTTGGAGCCTGAGTTGGTGTCAGTTGTTGTTCCGGCAAGTTGACTGACGTTAATAGATTGATTGGCTGGGAGGGCCACTGAGTCGGGTGTGACCAAGAGTTTGGTCATAGACGCAATGCCTTGGATGGAGAGCACGTCAGTGGAAGCCGTCCCAGCAGTCCCTAGGGCAGGCTGTTTTGCCGAAGTAGCGGCACCTGATGGGAGGGGGAGGCTAGCAGCACTAATTTTCAGAACGTGGTTCACGGAGTCCCATACATCCGCCAGGACCTTGTTGAAGCCTCGTAACTTGGCAGAAATTGTGCCTGTATTGTCTCCCGTGACAGCCGTATTGGCAATAGCACCTTCAGTGACATCAGCACCATCCGCAATGGTTGCCGCTCCGCCACCGGCTGCACCGGCTGAGACATTGACTTTGAGGTAGCCACTGGCATCGAGCGTTGCTCCTGCCATGTTACCAGAATTATCAATGAATCCTGCTGCGGTTCCAGCAACGGGAAAGGTTGAACCAAATGTTGAGGAGGTTCCTCCTGATCCTGCCCCAGAGACAGAGACAGGAATATTTCCAGCCGCGTCTAAGGTGACGTGTTGGATGAGTCCGTTGTGATCTTTGACTGCAATGGGGGTTCCTGTGGGTGGTGCAGCCTTCCCAATTACCCACCAATCTTTAATAGCCATAGTTTAATGGGAGACGTAACAGGTTAAAATTGAATATGACATGATTAAGGTTAGATTAAACCTAACCCTTGATAATGAGGTCTACTTGGATCGTATTGACCCCTGTATAGGTTCCAGCGGATTTATACTTGAGCCGGAACTGGTCACCAATGAGACCATCTACAATGGTGTTGGAGGTGAGGGAGCCATCGGTGGGGGCTTTTGAGGCTGAGAGGGCTGTAGAAAGGTCCACTTTTGAAATCTTAACGGCAGAGGCTGTGGTGAAGTTGAAATTCATGATGTCCACCCATGTTGCCCCACGATCCAGGCTGGTCTGAACATACACGTCAACAGTTGTCCCCCCCGCACCATAGATAAAATTGGCCTGGGCAATGATGGAGCGGGCTCCATCGGGGCCCTTGATAACGGTTGTAGTGAGGGCCGGGTTAATGGCGGCCCCAATGGTGAGGGTGGGGAGGGAGACCTTGTGGAGACCAAATTGAACGAGATCGTTTGACATATGAATTCCTATTCAGGGAGTAATTGACAGTCTAACTGCCTGCCACAACGACCCAGACCGTGCCATTATAGCGAACAAGCACATGGTGTGTGCCACCACCGACACATGTCACACCAATGGTGCCTATGGAACCATCTGAGATGTTGGCGAGTTCACCAATGGAGGCTGCGGCTTCGCCTGTTCCATGACTGGCTTGGCCTGGAAGGGTGGCAAATAGACGCTCTTGGAGCACAAGGGTGCCAGAGATGACGAGCCTGCCAGTATAGATGGGGGTGGACATTAAAGGATGATCCTGGGTCTTGAGGGTACCTAAAGGAAGGGCCCCTAAATCATACGATCGAGGGGCCCTTTCACGCTTGGGTGCGTTAGGATTAGATATGGGGTATGAGATCTGATCTGGTTAGATAGCGTCCCCTTCAGAGTCAAACTCTGGCTTCTTGGGGGTGAGGGCTTCGTCTATACAGGCCTGGAGGAGTTCGGAGAGGTTCCTGATGCCAAACTGGTTCACAAGGCGAAGGCGCTGGGAGGCAGTCTTGGTGGGGTAGTCGATGTCAATGCCCCTGTCACGGCGTCTATAGATGGTGACGTAGTTGTCGAGGTAGCGCCCCGGCCTGACTTTGTTGCAGAGGTCAACCTCGGCGTTTGAGAGGACATCCTCATTGATCAGGCGTCCATGCTGGTGCATCTTCCGCTTGAGTTTGATCTTTTTTGCACCATCCTTGGGCGTCCAAGGTGTGTTCACCTTGCGGTTGAACGGGTTCTTTTTCTCGATTGGTTTGGTGGAGTTGATGGCCTGGATGAGGGCTGCGGTGAGTTCTGAGGTGCCGATTGTGGGATCTGGTGGGACTGTCTGGCCGATCTTTGGTGTGCCTTTGGGCATGATGTACGTCCTGACTTGTTTCATCCTCCATGGGTAAGAACCCTCAGGTAACTGGGAGGAACCAGACCTGAAGTGATGGGGTTCTTTGGATGGGAACCCCTTAGACCATTATACTTGATTAGACGAGACCTATGCTGTGATGGCTCTGTAGCCAATCTTCCAAGCAATGGTACCTGCAGCTGTACCAGGCTGGGTTGGTGCTGAAGAGGAGACGAGATTGAGGGGGTTGTTGAGAGTGTAGGTGTTCTTGGTGGCAGCGAGGGGGACGAACTCCAGATAGGCTGACGCGGCGTTCGTACACCATAAGGGCTGCACCACCGGCACCAATATTGACCGAGAGGTTGCCACCACCAGTATAGGCTGCTACTGAAAAGAGTGACTCGACGATACAGTAGACAAGCTGGTTAATCACGCCTGCGCCACCGGCTGCCACGAGGACCACACCGTTGGCATGTCCGAGCTGTCCTGCACCTGTGCCGGTCATATTGGCCGAGGTGATGGTGCCTGAGGCCTGGAGGATGGTAGCATCAGCACCGGACTGAATCTGGCCTGAACCGAGCTTCTGGGGCGGCTGAATGTCCCAATGAATCTGACCGACTGTTGAGGACTTGACGATAGAGTAACCCACAAGGACCACCATGGCGTTGCCTGCTGAGGGGGCTGTAGCTGTGAAGGCTCCAGCTGTGGTGTCGAGGTAGACGGGGTCGCCAACGGTGGTCACACCTGAGGTGTCAAGGGAGGCGGGGGACTGAAAGCCCTTGAAGACTGAGGATTTCGAGCCGTCCGCGATGGCTGTGCGGGTGACGTAGACATCGGTGGCAAGGTTGGCTGAGTCGGCATCAGCGAGGACCACCTTGAGGTGCTTGGTAGTGACATCATAGCCCGAGATGGCGACAAGTTTGTTGGCGGCGATGCTGGAGCCTGTCTTGTTGATGACCCTAATACCATATTCGCGCTTGTTGCGGAGCCAAAAACCTGGGGACTGAATCTGTGTGCCGAAACGACGTGCTGTGACTGGTGCTGCCATGTTGAGGGCTCCTTAATTTTCCAGAGATGACAGTCGTGGGACTGTGACTGGAGGACTTGGTTATTTGAGGATTAGAGGGAATTGGTGGCAGGGTTTAGTTTGAGTCCAAACCCCGTCGTAAAATGACTTGAGATAAAGTAGTGGTTAGGCTAGATTTCTAACCTAATTGAGCCTAGCTAAAAATGGGTAATAAATGTCTTCTGGTGCAATTGTTAGTCCAAACTGGATGAAGATATCATCAGATGCACCTTGACGTAACATTTCGTTGGCTTCACAGGAGTCTGTTCCGAATGGAATAACTACTGAGACACTTCCACCATGATGTGGGTTAGAACCATCTTTAACAATATAAGATACAAGAACTGTGTAATCTGTAGTAGTTAAATCGTAACTTCCACCAACACTAGCAATTGCATTTACGGCCATCTACACGTCCTTTTAAGGAGAGAGGCTAAGATTATTAGTCCTAGCCCCTCTAAGTTAAAAACTATGCAGGAACAGTCGCGGTCACGAATGGATAGTTAACCTGAACTGGGAGGACGTTTGTGGCGTCGGCTCCAGTTGAAACTGCACCATAAATCATGTCACCTGCCACTACTGCGTCGTCTACACGACCGGATGTGCCGTCGATGAAGAGACCGCCTGCGGCTGCCACGGTGTCGGAGCTTGAACTGGCGTAGAAGCCCTTGACCATGAACCAACCCCACTGTGCGCCTGTCGCTGTAGAAAGGGAGATAGCTACTGATCCTACGGCTGAATGGGCGAGGAGGACCGCGACGTAGGTTGTGGCGTTATAGGAAACCCACTTGCCAATAGCGTTGGATGTCACACCCTTGAGGTAGACATATTCGTTACGGGCTGCGTCGGTCTTACGGAGGCCGAGGCGCTGTTTCTGACTGGTATCGACCTGCTGATAGAAAGGAGTGGCTGCCATGTGATTGTTCCTTTAGTTAAGTCGAATCAGGAGGTCATGGAATCATGACGCTGGACTTAAGAAAATTCCCTCCCCACAGGATTGCAGGGAGGGCTTAGAGGGTTAATAATAAACTAGGCTAGGCAACATCGATGACGCTGTTTCTGCTCTTATTGTTAGTCACAGCCTGGAGGGCGCTGTAAATTTTAAAAACAAAAGAGTTCTGGTCGGGCACTTCAATCGTGTCGCCCTTGTCGCGGAAGTACTGCTTGGACACGACGATCTCGTAGCTCTTGGGGTTGAGGAAGTAGATCTTTGAACCACCGTACTGACTGAATACGTAGTTCGCACCCATGAACTTGAGCACCTTGAAGCCTGCATCTGCCTCACTCGAATCAGCGAACCTCTGGAGGGTCTGAAGCTGTGACTGGAAGAGACCGTAGGGTGTCACACCTGAGATGAGCATCTTTGGCTGGAGCTGTGAGCCGGAGCCCTTTGCCGCTGTGTTGTACGCGGTCGTCATGGCCGCTTCGATGTCGGACGCGTCTGTGTAGGTGTCGGAGTAATTCCTCCACCATGTTTCGATTGATGCGTCAATGCCACCGACTGTGCCCTGACCTGAGGTTGGGACGAGGTCGGAGAGGCCGTTGAGTTCGTCACCACCTGCGGTTGAGGTTGTGAAGATGCACTGCTCGATGAGGTCATCGTGCGAGTTGATGGCGTTCTCAAGGAGGGCCTTGACGAAAGCAATCTTCTGGTTTTCTGTGGGGTTCTTGGCGTCGTCACCCTTGGTCCACACGACTGGTACTGAAATCTGCGCTGGGTTGTAGCTCGCAGAGGTCATGACATCAGTCTTGAGGAGGGATGATGTGTCCTGGTCTGTGGCGAGGACAGCGGTGTCTGGGTTTACGCGGTAATCGACTGGGCACTCGATAGTTGGACCTAGCCCAATCTTATTGATGACACCCTGACGTTCAAATTCACGAAGGGCTGCGTTCTCGACCCACTGATTTGCGGGCTTTCTCATTTCGGCGAGGACGGCTGGATAGGAAACTGCGGCGATTTGGCTGATAGTAAGGGCCATAGAAAATAATACCTCTCAGGTTAAAGTTAGTGTAGAAAAGTTTTCTAGTACCAAGTCTAACGCTGACTGGTGGAGCGGTGGGTTACTCACCCTTTGAGATATTCGATAGCAGCCAAAAGATTCTTCTCGGAGTCTTTCAGCATTCCGATGCCAGTGTTACAATTACCACATAGTAGGCCACGAACCCTACCTGAAACGTGACAATGGTCTATATGAAAACCATCATGTAGTCTATTACTAACCTTGGTCGGAATCACGCCGCATATAGCGCAGCGAAAATTTTGTTTCTCTCTTAGACGTTCAAAATCTTCAGATGTTAAACCATACTTAAGAAAGCGTTTAATACGATCTTGATTTTTTCTATATTCTCTTGTTTGAGATAGGCCATGCGTTAGATTTAATTTACCAATACGGTCTCGTTTAGTACAACCGCAGCTAACATAACCACTCTTTTGTCTTAGATGCCCACTAGTAATATCTTTGGTAGTGCCACATTCACATTTACAGTGCCAAATAACTTGGCCCCAAGGGTCACGGCCATTTTGTGAAACTACAGTAAGTTTTCCAAACTGTTTACCAGTTAAATCAATAATAACGCAAGACATAATAATACCTCTACTTAATGATACTATTAATCTGCCTAATTGTCAATCGAACTGATAGATCGATGATGATGAAAGGGGCTGGTGGGGAGGCCGTTCGGACTTGATAGGAGAGGTATCAAGGAACGACCTGTAACTACTAGGGCCTAGACAGGAGCTGTCTGAGGTTAACCGGGGAACGATGGGTTAGGGCCTTATGTAGTCATGGAGGGAGAAGTCCACCAGTACTTTATGATGATACCATATGATGTGGTTAGATGTCAATAGGGGCCCATTCCTTGGGGATTAGACCCCTATTGACAGGGTTTTGGGGGTTATTTCAGGCTTTCTGCGGCCTCCCGGATGATGGCTTCGAGGGATCTTGGGCCTGATGGGTTGGAGGGACGGCCTGAACCGGAGGGGGCGGAGGTGGAGACTGGAGCTTTCTTGATCTCCTTCATGAGTTCTTCCCGGATCTTGTTCCGGTCAGAGGTGAGGCGGGGGAAGACGACCTGTCGATAGGCCCCTTCGAGGGAGAGGTTGGCGTTGGCTTGGAGGGCCTTGACAATGTCAGCTTCGTTCTCGTTAAACTGGGGCCAAGTACGGGCCTCTGTGATCTGGGCCTGGATCTGGGGGACGACAGCCTTGAGGTGTTCCTGGGCCTTCCACTGTTCCTCGATGGGGGCGTAGCGTTTGGAGACCTCAGACATGACCTCTTCCCGAGCTTCCTTCCTAGCGAGGTTGCGGTTCCACTGGTTGAGGGCTTTGAGGCCATCAAGGGAATAGACCATAGAGCCGTCTGAGAGCTTCTGGTCGGGCTGTGGCATGTCGTCAGGGGAAGGGGCCTTATTGGGTTCCTGTGCCTCTGTAGGGGCTGCTAGGCCCTTAAAAAGGTCAGCATAGGCGGGGATGTTGGTTGAGAGCCAGGTGAGGAACCCCTTGGGGTCGCTGACCATACCCTTTTCAAACTCGGCAACCCTCGTGAGCTGTTCCTCATATCCCTTGACCTTGGTTTCAAACTCGGTGAGTTTGGGGGTGTAGGTGGCCTCTAGCTCCTTAACCCTATCATTGACCGCTTTCTCCGTGATCTTCTTGACCCGAGAGTAGGGGATACGGTTCTCTCGGCCTGAAGCGGCATTCTGGGTGATACCAAACTTCTTCTCAAACTCATCCGGTTCGGCCTTGGGGGTGCTAGACTTGGAAGCTGGGGATGAGACCTCCGAGGTTTCTACCTTAGTCTCTGTAGGTTCGGTTGTGGTGGGTTCGGAGGGGGAAGGTTCAACAGGTTCGGAGGGGTCATCTGGGATGGGGTCTTCGGAGATTTCTGAGTCTTCAATAGATGAGACGATTACGTCGTCCAGGTCTGGGTTTGACATTGGGATCCTTTTGACGTTCGGGAACGTCAGTTAACGCACTGTTGGCGTATGTTATGGTTGAGGTTAGGTTGAGGGTAGAGAGGGTTTATGGCTGAGGTCGGGACATGGTCGGGACATTTGGGACATTATTTTCGGGACATTTGTAACTCCTTGATTCTAAAGGACTTATTTCGGGACATTTTTCGGGACATGAAAAGTGATGTCCCGCCGCAAGTTGTTGAAGATAAAGGGGTTAGGTGTCGGGACATGGTCTAAAACCCTATATGTATAGGACATGTCCCAAATCACTTGCTACGGTACGACTCCCTTGGGGTCGTCGTCCCTTCGCGTAGAGGCAGCGGGACGTGTCCCGAGGGACAACCTAATGGACGAGGCTGGTTGGTTTAGGGTAGAGCTTGTCCATCTCTGCTTTTTGCTCATCTGTTAAACGCATAATCTCACGTTTAGCATGTTTGACCGCTACGAGCTGGTGCTTGTAGAGCTTCCAGTCCTCAGGCATCACACGAAGTTTGGGGTTCTGTGGGGAAGGCTTGTCGATGATGTCAATGAAGATGACAGTGTCGGTGACTTCCATGGTGTCACCCCCCTCAGGATCGACCGTGACCTGGATGATGTTCCCTCCTTGGAAGCAAAAGTCATACTCATCAACGAACTTGGAGGGGGTTATGATGTTAATTTCCACAAGGGGTCTCCTTAGAGATTGAAGGGGTAATGGTTGGTTCTGGGGGGTTGAGGGCGGTGAGGATATCAGGCCAAGGGGTGAATTTAGCCTGGATGGTCTGGTTTCGGGGAGGTTCTGGGGTGAGGGTACCCCATCCGGGGATTTTTATGGCTTCTTGACGCTTAAGAGAGTTTACCATAACTTGAGAGATTGTGTGAATGACTTCTTGGGCTTCTGCCCGTGTGATCCCTAAGAGGTCTTGGAGTTCTGCCCAGAGTTTGGGGGCGAAGGTGGAATAGCGATAGGCGGGATCATCATAGAGTAGGGACCTTTTTTGTTTGGTCTTCTTCGTCCCACCAGTGGAGGGTTCTCCAGGTGTCCCATTCCGTGTAATCTTTGAAGCCAGCCCAAGGGACGGAACCGCTCTCTTTAGTCGTGTAGGGGGCTTTGTCAGATCCTGGGGTTGGGACGTGCTCGACGTAGTTGACGAGTCCCCTTCGTTTAGCTTCCTTATGGATATCGGATTTGGAATAGTATCGGACGGGTTTACCAGTGGCTTCGTCGCAGAGGCCGTGCCGGATCTCGATGCCCCCAGGGATTTCATCAGAGATAACCGCTGGGTTAGAGTTTGGGATCCAGAGGGTTTGGGTGGGGGCTCCGCACTCCTTGCAGGGAGGCCTTTCGCCAACCTTGAGGAAAATATCATGTACTTCATGGTTGTTGTCACATACTAGGTTGTAGTAGGGCATTACTTGATCTGGTTTCCACCAGCCCCCTCTGTCCTATGGTTGATCCTGTCATTGACCCCCCATTTGGGGTGGGCGTCCCCCACTTGGGGTGGGGCGGGAGGTGGAATGATGGGGGCCCCTTGCGCCGCAGGCGGTGGGGGGACCTGCTGTTGCTGCATGGGGGGTGCGGAGGGGACGCCACCCTTGAGCTGTTCGGTGACGAGGTTAGGGGCGTTCGGGCCCGGGAGGATGGGGGGCATCCCTGGTGGGACCGGGGCGGGGGGAGGCATGACTGTTTGTTCGATGAGCTTTTTGGCAGCGTCAATCATTTCTGGGGGTGGGGCCTGACCAGACTTAATCATGAAGGCGAGGGCGAGGGGGTTCATCATATCCTCGACCCCTGTCAACCTAAGGCTGATATTGGGCTCGGCGGGAGGTTTGGGTTCTGGAGGCCTGATGACTGTGGAGGGGTCGAGACCCGAGAGGGTGGCAATTTCCTTGAGGATGGGGGCGACATCGACCCAGCCAGACTTCGCACTGAAGTTGAGGAAGTCGATCAGGCGCTTGAGGCGTTGATTGGAGTCGAGGAGGACTGTTGAGTCCGCCAGGATTGAATAGTTGAGGGTCCGACAGACTGTGGGGTCGAAGCCCTCACCGAATGAGTCTGGGGGTTCAAAGAGGCAAATGAGGCCACCAAGGACTTCCGCGATAGACACCACGAACTTGGCGATTTTACCCCGCTCCTGTCCGATGCGGGTCTGGAAGTTCTGCTGAACTACGTCGGCTTCAGCTTTGGTCTCAATGCCTGCGCCGTCACCTGTCTGGTTGGTCCCGATCTGCCACGCCTCGTTAAGGTCGGCCTTGGCAATGCGGTCGAAGGTGAAGTTCTCGGCAGGCATGACTGCCCTTGAGATCTCGGAGATGATTTTGGAAGCATCTCCCTGGACTGGAATCATCGCCTGCCACCGACCCATCATGAGGGACTGCTGGATGGCGGGATCGACCCTATTGATGTCAAAGGCCCTGATTGGGAGGGACCGTTCCCTTTGGAGGATCATCTGGGTACGGCCCTTGTTGAGTTCGTTGACCTGGGGCCTACCAATGGCAGAGTCGGATGGAGGAATGGTTTCGTCTGTGATGTAGGTGAGGGTGAAATATCTAATGGGATAGTGGAGAGCCCCAATAAGCTGGCCTGAGGTGGGGTCCTGGGTCTGGCCCTTCCACGGTTCGTCTACGACTGGTTCATCCTTCCCATTCACAAAGATGAGGTGATGGATGGTCTGGTAGGACTTGGCGTTGGGGTCAAACTGGTATTCCTTATAGAAGACCTCATCGAACGCGACGAGTTCGTCCGCGACCTGCTTGTCCCGGTCAACGTCGTGGGTGAGTCGATCGAGGATATTTCGATCGTCACCACCTAAGACGGTGTCCTTATCGGCTTCGGTGAGTTTGAGTTTCTGGACCGCTTCGGGCCATGTCATTCGGCCTGACCTACCGACCCATGGGGCGTTGTCGAAGTTTGAGCCTGTGAAGGATACCGGCCAAAGGAGGTCACCAGGGGAAATCCTTGAGACGAGGTATCGGTGATCGACCACCCTGGGGATCGTCATGGGTGGTGGTGGGGGTTCGTTGGGATCTTGGGGGAGGGTGGGATCGTGGGTGGGGATCTCTACGTCCTCTGTGATGGATTCGTGGGAGACCAGGACTGCTGCGATGCCTGCGGCGTTGATACAGTCTGGGAGACATTCATCCATGGCGGATTCAATACCACCTGTCACGAGGGTATCGTTGAGACGCTGCTCGAATGCTCTCAACCATGGGCCTGCATCCTCTGTTGCTGGGGGGTGGTCGATCCTGACCTGAGGGACCTGGGAGAAGAGGGCTGCCTGCTTGGCCTTGGTGAGGGACCAGTCCAGATTGACTGAGATCCTGTCCTCATCGGTTTGGGAGGCGAAGGGTTTGCCCCTCCGCATGTCGATGTTGAAGGTCCAGTTGGTGGCGAGCTTCCTTCTCTGGTTCTTACAGGTCTGGATGCCTGAGAGGAACTTCTTGTTTCGCTTCTTGACCTCAGGATCGACTGTGACCTTGTCAGAGATGGAGGCCGGGGTTGAGGTATCGAGGGTTGGATCTGAGGAGTTGATCATTAGGGTCCTTTAAGATTAGGTAGGGGAATACTATAGGTTGGGGAGGAAGGGGTTAGATGCCTCTGACGTTCTCACGACCGAGGACCCACTTCTCATGCTTCTTGGGGAGCATCCAGGGCTTCTTGGCTTCGGCAGGGGTCATACCCTTGCGCTCCATTGAACCTGAGGAAATTAAAAAGTAGGCAAGACTACAACAGGGATGGTCATCCGTGTGATTGGCGAGTTTGAGGGGATGTTTGGGGTCGTACTTTTGCATGGGGAGGGTCTTGATGAGGTAGGGGCACCCTGCATACTTGCCACCATTGTAGATTTGGAGCCGTGGAACTCCTGGGAGAGCCTCCTCTGCAAGGGCGGAGTGGATGGCGTGGGCAAACATCTCCCGGTTGTTGATGGAGTTCTCCATCGGGACTCCATTCATCTCAAAGGTATCCTTGATGGTCCGAACATCTGCTCCTGTGTGGATGTCAATCGAGGGATCGCAGAAGGTCATGGTGGTCCGTTTAATCCCAAGTTTTAGATTCTCATCCTTGATGTCCTGGGCAATTTCGGATGCAATCTTGCGGAACCAGGCCTTCTCGTGGAAGGCGACATACCTTGAGCCGAGGTGGGCAATCCAGATACAGTAGGCAGGGTCTGGGAAGTAACCCATGTCGAAGGCGCAATAGATTTGACCCTTGGAGACTAACTCCTTGATGTCACAGTCGAAGATGACGTGGTAGGGTTTACCATTCTTGGAGGGTTTGAAGTCGAAGAGGGCATTCTCTTCTTGGAACTCACCCTCCAGCCAGGCTTTGCGGATGTGGTCGGGGAGGCCTGCGAACTGCTTCTTATACTCCTTGATATCAAGGTGAGGGTTGTCCTCCATGTTGATTTGGATAGAGCCCCAGCTTGCAGGGAAGTAGTTTTCGTCGTCTTCGGGGTCTACGTCCTTGTAGCCGAAGTAGTGCTGGACTGTTGAGGCTGATTGACCGAGAGGGTTGGTGGCTGCCCGGATGACTGGGTAGATACCTTTGGAGGTCATCTCTTTGGTGGTTCTAATTGAGGCACAGAGGAGTCTGAAGTATTCCCACGGGATGAGGGAGAGTTCGTCAAAGTAGGCCCCAATGAACTCGGCTGACATCAGGTTGAAGGAGTCCTTCTCAGATCCTACGTAGGAGAAGAACAGTCTTGACCCATTAGGGTAGTAGGCGATATGGGAGGTGGCATGGTAGCTCCCCCCTAGGAGTTTCATCTCCTGAGGGAGATAGATGAGGTGGGACTTTTCGAGGTCCTTGAAGGTGTTCCTGATTAAAATGAGGTTACAGTTTGGGATGGAGAGGGCTCGCATGTGAGCGTCCATCCTCAAGGCGAGGGACTTGCCTGATCCTCTCGATCCGATGGCAATGAGGTTGGGGGTGGGGTCTAGATGGAACTGAGTTTGTTTCGGGTTGGACTCGTACATCGTGTGGGGTGTTCCATCCGGGAGGGTCACGATGAGTTTGAACTGGTTTGGGTCGGGAGGTAGGTCCGGGCTAGTGAGAGGTTCCTGGTTAGACATCTTCAACCTCTACGAGGGAAGCGAGGTCGATAGGGACTTCATCATCCATATCTCCTGATTCAAGTTGGAGGGTCTGAATGTCAATGACTGGTTCTAGGGCCTTGGGGCCACCACTGATTCCACCGAGCTGAAAGCCAATGTTGATTTGGGGTCCGGCTGGTTTGGCGTCACCAGACTTGTCCTTGTCGATGGAGGCATCGAGCATCCTGGTGCCATCATCCTCGGCGGGCATGTGTTCAATGGCCCACTGGATTGCCTTCAACGCCACCTCGTAGTCTTGGTTGGCAATGGCGAGCTTGACTGTGGTCTGGTAGTTGTCGAAGAGTTCTAGGGCCTTACCCCTGAAGGCCTCCCTTGCCAATCTGACCTTACTAAAATAGAGTTCCTTTGCCATTAGGACTTGGTCCCTGGGAGGGTAGGGTGGGACTCCTGCTGGGTCAGGTTGGGCTTTCGGGGACCTGGGGCGTGAGAGGGTCCCTTACCTAGGGAGAGGAGGATACGGTCGAGCTGGAGGGTGAATGGATTGTCCATATTTGGAATCTGGTGGTAACTGGAGGATTGTATGGTACCTGGCTAAGTTGTTGATAATAAAGGAGGTTAGAGGTGGGATTTGGTGCCGACCTTTGGTCCTGAACCTGATCGACTAGACATATAATATAGCACTTGACATGGGGTGTTGTCAAATTGGGGGGTTTTGGTCAAGGCCTGGTTGATCCAGATTGGACCTATTTTGGTCGATAGGATCCATCTAACTCCTTTGTTTTCTATAAGTTAAGGGTTACACACAGCAAACTACGCCCCCCAACCCGCGAACTGACAGGAGGTGCCCCTTTGGTCCCCTTGCCGACATAGGCGCACTTGACATGACATGAACTGACATCCTGGCCGTGGGGCTGGTCGATGGTGTCATATGGGGAAAGGTATATCGTTTGGTACATTGACGTGGCGTGATATGCTAGGTGAAACGCTAGCGGCAATAGGGCTGCTCAGAAGGTGAAAGGGTTTGAACATGCGTTATGGGTTGAAAGAATGGGGTCTTGTGTTGATGACAGCAGAGACACGATCAAAGGATGATGGGTGCACCCTGCATGTCAATGCAATATTGGGGCGCCGCGGGAGACATGGGGAACACCCTATTGTTGTCGGGTTTCGCCTCTCTGATTGGTGCGACAGTGCCACTGTTGCCACCTTCATTCATGGGGAGCGCCAGTGATGACCTTCAGTGAGAGTCACTCCGAGGAGACCCTAGACAAGATCGTTGTGTTCATTCTGAGCATGGCAGTCGTGGCAATGGCAATTGAGGCGTTCATTGGTTGGATCATTCTGAGGGGAGTCTAGAGGCATGAGAAAGAATGTCGATACGGTCGTTGGGGGTCACGTTCAATCGTGCGGGAAACATCATCATCGCCATTGCTCTGGAAACGGCGATCACGGACGCTGAAGAATACGCGGGGGACGCCTAGAACCGTGGGCCCGATGGTGGCAAGGTTGCATCCGTTCTCGGTGTCGTGTCCCTGCGTCTACTGTTCCAGGACACGATCCAAGCGCGAGGACTGGCGTAGGCTCCAATCAAGGGAGAACAAGACA
>Ga0193744_1000238_pt1 | contig 14510 bp, 9 predicted proteins | sample L1a1metaG_FD_143056 | JGI IMG/M metagenome (GOLD analysis project Ga0193744, IMG submission 143056) | Soil microbial communities from a riparian zone of the East river system, Colorado, United States - L1a1 | ecosystem: Environmental > Terrestrial > Soil > Riparian zone | place: USA: East River...
AGCCCATACCCAAGCCAAAGTCTTTGCAAACCCTGGCCAGGTTTTCATTTATTTTTCCGGCAAGTGCGGTGCCACCCGTCATACTGGATACCCAGATAGGATAAGCTAATTCTTTTTCTAAAAAGTTTAATGCAGGGTATTTACCGGTAGGATGACCAGATAACATAGGCTCATAATAAAAACGACTATCGTTTTCCACATCAGCTACCTGTGAACGCAGCGCCATATCAATATGAGCTCTCTTGCGTTCAGATGCAGTGGCATCTTCGATCGTTTTATTTACTTCACCCATTTGAACAGCAAATCTGGTTTATTAATATCATTTAGTTTGGTATTTATAAGACAAAGATATGGAATAGTTGTTCGTTGGTCAAATTCGATATCCGATATCCGATGTCCGGTGTCCGCGAATATCCTGCAAATGCTAATTCAACAAAAGTAATCTTGATTTATCTAGCATGAATAACCTCAATTTAGGGCGGGGGTGAACCCGGCCCACATATATTGACTTAAATTTGAAACCCACTACCTTAAATAGAAGTTTTACTAAACACTAAACACTAAACACTAAACACTAAACACTAATCCAGTCTAAACCTGGAATACGCCTCTTTAATCTCAGAATCTGTTTCTTTATCTTTAATCCTGTCAATTCTGCCTTTGAGATCTTCTAATAATACTTTATCTTCATCAGCGACCCCTTTTGGAGAATAAGTTTTTATAGCTATTACCTGAAAGATTGAGGCCCCGGCACCAAACCTCTTATATTTGGAAGCTTTCTGATCGGTAGCTGTCTTTTCCAAACTATCAAAACCTGATTTTTGAGTAGTAGGGTCTGCTTTTGTTAAAAGGACGGCATAATTTCCCATAACGCTGATAGCATCAAATGGGGCAAGCAGGTTAATCTTTGATTCCAGCCAGGCCAATTTATCGGGCTTACTTTCCCGGGCATATATACTTGCTAAAATAGCAATGATTTTAGGATCGGAACTTGATTCATATTTTGCAGCATATTCAATTCCTCTTTTAGGATCTGCCTCATAAAGAGAAGCAAGCACCATTGCTTTTTGGTCGGGTGATCCTACCGACATATATTCCCCAATATGCTGAATTAAAAACTCAGGAGAATGCTCTGAAACAATGTGTATGGATTCTTTTCGTACAAACTCTGATGAGTCTTTTAAAGATAATTCTTTTAATCTGGCTATCACTTCAGCATTACTGGTATCGCTGTTATTGATTCCAATAATTCTGATATATTTATTCTGGTCCCACAGTGATTTTTTCAGTACTTCTTTTGCAATCTTATCTTTATCAGCTTTTGCTGCTAATGATTTTAATATTTCAAGACGGCTATAAACCGGTGGATTCATTTTATAGATCATAGCCGACTCTTCTACGCTCATAGTTTCTTCCCTTTCACAAAGTAGTGTTCTTTCAGGATCTATATTGGCAGCTGAAAATCCAGTTGGCAATGTAAAATCAAAACTTTGGACTCTTTCATTTACCCATCTTTCGTACTTCGTCAATTTACCTGCCGGGTCATAGATATCTATGGTTAAAGGAAATTGAAAAATATAGGGTTCTTTTTCACCATCTTGTTCCTGGGCAATCGTGATATTCAATATTTTGGAAGTATCATCGTAATCCTTTATGATTTTAATTTTGGGTTGTCCAGAGGATAAATACCACTCATCAAAAAACCACTTCATATCCTGTCCGGTTACTTCCTCAAATGCTTGTCTGAGGTTGTCTACTTCTACTGCGGTTAGTGCGTTTTTCTCCAGGTATCTTTGTAAGGAAGCAAAAAAAGCATCGTCTCCTACTTGTTTTCTCAACATATGAAGTACCAGGCCACCTTTGTTATAACTATGGGCATCAAACATTTCTGTTTCATGAGTATAACCATAATTTATAAGCGGATGCATACCGTAAGCTGTGCTGGAAAGATAAGCTTCCATTTCAGAAATACGGTGTACTTCTGCATCATCATGTCCAAATTTATGTTCTGTCCATAAGTATTCGCAGTAATTTGCAAATCCTTCATTCAAAGGAAGATTGGCCCAGCTTTCTGTAGTAATATAATCTCCAAACCAATGATGAGAAACTTCATGTGCTATGACATCATCATTTGGGTTATCTTTCAGTTCGTCAGCATGTTTTTGTTGGGGTTCACCGTATACGATGGCAGTCGTATTTTCCATTGCACCACTTACATAGTCTCTAACGATGATCTGGGACAAACTTGGCCATGGATATTTTACTCCAAAGCGGGTAGAAAAGAATTCTAATATTTCGGGAGTATTGTTGAAAATTAATTTAGCATCGGCTGCATATTCTGGTTCTACATAGTAAGCCAGGGGAACGTCTCTCCATTTGTCATAAGTAATAGAATATTCACCCACAGCAATCATAAATAAATAGGGAGCATGAGGTTTATCCATTTTCCAATAATCGGTTCTGGTGCCATCCATATTGTCTTTAGAAGAAACCATTAATCCGTTTGACAAGGTCTTATATTTATTTTCTACAGTGAGGTAAATTTCTTCTGTACATCTTTCATTGGGTTTGTCAACAGTAGGAAACCACCTGCTATTGCTTTCAGTTTCACCCTGGGTCCAAATCTCTGTTGGTTTATCAGGATCGGTACCTTGCGGGTCTATAAAAAATAAACCTTTTTCTGATGTGATAGCTTCACTTCCACCTGCAGCTATCTCTGATGGTCTGGCTATATAGTCAATTTGAATAGTAAAATTTTCCTTAGGGGTATAAGATTTATCTAGATTTATATAGAGATTATCATTGTCATAATCATAAGTGAGTGCTTTTCCTGAAATACTTACACTTCTTATGATAAATCCCTTTGCATCAAGCCTGAACCTTTTAACAGGATAGAAATACGCCTTACAAGTCAATTCTGCAGACCCTATAACTTCTTCTTTCAACCAGTCAAATCTGAGATCCAGTTTAGTGTGTATAAGATCTATTTCTTTTTTATATCTCGGGTTATATAATGGCAATTCATTGGGTAGTTCTTTTGTTTTTTCTTCTGGTTTCCCTGCTGTTACATTTATTGGATCCAGGTTTACAACCTCATCTACTACAACTGGTTTTACAACTGCTTTATGAGTTGCACAGGAAAGAAACAAAAAACTAAAGATAAATGGGATTATAAAGCTCTTCTTCATTTGAGTAATCAAGTATTTTTAAATTGAAATGTTATAATCTCTTAGAACGGAATTCAATGATAATTTCTTATCTGTTGCTTCTTTCCTTTGGCCAATAATCAAAGCACAAGGTACATGATAGGTTCCTGCAGGAAATACTTTCGGGTATGACCCCGGAATAACCACCGATCTTTTGGGTACTCTTCCTTTTGTAATCACCGGTTCGCTTCCTGTAACATCTATGATATGAGTCGATGCTGTTAATACTACATTTGCACCTAATACAGCTTCTTCTTCTACCAATACACCCTCTACTAAGATACACCTTGAGCCTATAAAACAATCGTTTTCAATTATCACAGGTGATCCCTGCACAGGTTCTAATACCCCTCCTATTCCTACTCCGCCACTTAAATGCACATTACTGCCCACTTGTGCACATGACCCTACCGTTGCCCAAGTATCTACCATAGTTCCTGTACCCACATAAGCACCAATATTAACAAAAGATGGCATCATAACTACTCCTGGCTCAAGATGAGATCCATATCTGGCAATCCCCCCGGGCACTAATCTTATTCCTTGTCCTGCTAAATCCTTTTTAAGTGGTATCTTATCATGAAATTCCATTGGTCCAAGTTCAAAAGTCTTCATTTCACAAATGGGAAAGTAGAGCAAAACTGCTTTTTTTACCCATTCGTTGACAATCCAAACACCTGATTCTAATTTATCCGCAATTCTTATTTTTCCTTTGTCCAGCAATTCCATAACCTCTCTGACAGCATCAATGGTATCACTATACTTTAGCAATTGCTTGTCTTCCCAGGCTTTTTCTATTTGTTGTTTTAGATCTGTCATAACTGTGCTTGTAAATGAGGCGCAAAGGTAAAATATTAATAGTTAAATAGTGATTAGTGTTTAGTGATTAATGAACATAGCTTTTAGCTGTTTATTGAATAGCTGTTTTAAACTTTTATAAAACTAATCACTAATTCATTAAACACTAATCACTACTCTCTATTTAACATAATATAGATCAGCTTTAGATCACACTGCGGTCGCCTTGCAGTCGCCTTGCTGTCTACTCGTTGTCAGTTGGTCGTTGGCCGTTAGTCGAGGCCGATTTTCGTATTTTGGGATATGAGTCTTATTTTTCGGATATCGGATATCGTACATCAATTTCGACTAACCACCAATTAACAACGAATTGAAGGAGGTAACATCAGTAAAAAGTTCAATGCTTTTGAATAATCAAGTAGTTCATATTCTAAACCCAAAACCCGTATATTATCATAATAAGTTTGATGATTTAGATAATAATTCTTTTCTGATTCAATTAACCAGACTTTTTCTCCCAGTTTTTCAGCTAAAAACCATTTCTCTATTAGCCTACCAGTTCTTCCATTTCCATCATCAAAAGGATGAATCTTTACAAATACTAAATGCAACAGAGAAGCAAAATAAAATACTTTCTGGATTGTCAATTCTGAACTCATTAATGTATCAAGATCATGGTAGAATTTTTCGAGCTCATGTTTTAAAGAAAAGGGGGAGACCGCTACATATTCAATTTTGCCTTCCGGACTTGTAACATACATATTACCAGTCCTTAGTTTCCCTTGCTTATGTTTCGGTAAAATGTTTTTTGTTAATATAAGATGAGCAATATTAATATTCTCCTCCGTGCATTTTGCAGTCTTTGCAAATTGATAAGCCTCATAAAGATCATCAATTTTTTGTGTATAATTTGGTAAGAATTCTATTCCGAATCGCTTATGTTTGACATAAGAATCCAATTCTATATCTTCCCCCTCAATCTTCGAAGAATATACTGCCGATACAGAAGTATAAAAACTAAAACTGTCAATTGATAATTCGCTTTCTTTAAGTAGATTGAAAGCCTTCAGCTTAGCATCAGTAGAATTAGTACAAAATGCATCTAAAAGAGATGTTGGTAATATTTTTAGCTGTGGATAGGACATTGATGTTTTAAAGATAACTATTTGAAAGTAAAGTTAATTTCTAATAATTCAATGTAGGATGAAATTAATGATTTGTTTTTGTATGCCGGCTTCACAAGTTGTTTCATCATTATATCTTTTAAATACAATCGCATATTCTAACATTGCATCTAATGCAGCTTTATCACATTCAGCTGAAAGTGATTTAATGACCTTCATATCAGTTATAGAGCAGTCCTGATTTACCAGGAAACTAACTATAACACGACCCTCTGTTCCATCTTCTCTTGCTTTGCCTGGATAATGCAACTGAAAACTTAATTTGGGAGGTAATTTCTTATTTAAGTCATAATCAAATTGCTCAATAATGTTTCCACCCTCACTAATCGTAAGCCAAATTCCTACTTTTTTATCATTACTGTATTTCCCTTGTGTCTTAAGTTCTAGGGCTTGAAAAATTTGCCCACTCTCCATCTTTCTTTCCATTAATATAATTACCCTTTTGTTTGGTAAAATCATCTAGCTTTAATACCCCCTTCTTAATTAGCATGAATTCATCATCAGATGGAATAAAGTAAGAAGTATATGGCCCATGTTTAGTTTTACCATCGGAATTATAAACTGAATACCGTTCAGAGATTTTTTTTGAATTTGTAAATTTAATGGTTACTGGCATTGCCCCTTGACCGACTGAAAAAGGAGGATTAATTAGTATCAGTTGTAGTAATATTATGTATTTCATAGTAATGCATATTAAACAAGAAGCAGATAATAAATTGATTCAAAAGAGTTCATTTTAGTTGGTTAGTGACCTAAAACACATTTTTCTACCCCTCTGTTTTACGGTCAATTCTGCCATTCTGTAGTTATACAATTAGTTTAATAATAGATACAATTATGCAAAATATGAGATGTACGGAAAGGTCGAGACTCAATGTTATTTAGTTTAGGAAATTATTTTTCTTTAGATGCACCCAAGAGCTTCTATCTTCGCGGCTGAACCTCATCCGGCACAACTAGTTGTGTCACCTTCTCCAATTGGAAAAAATTGGAGAAGGAACAAATTCTCGTTACCTCGAATTGAAGTATTCTTCCAGAATTTGTATTCCATTTAAGCCTAGTACACCCCTCTCTAGCCTTTTCCGGCTGGAGAGGGGGTGGGGGTGAGATTATGAACCAAATTTCCTTAACTAAACGACATTTGGTCGAGATCTAGCCCTTCACAAAAATTCTACAGCCAAAAGCCATATTTTCTCTGCCAATCCTTAACATTTCATCCTATTTTCAAAGTATATTAATTAACAAAGGAGTAGCTTTGGTTTTAAATTCACTTAGATATATGTACATGAAGAAATTCCTTATCCTGGCATCAGTAATATTCCTATGCCATAGCCTCTCAGCACAACAATATTGGAAAGAAATTAAAAACCCCGCAACCATTAAAGACTATGGGGAATATAAGATTTCAATTTCAAGTTTTAAAGTTTATACATTAGATGTGAATGCTTTGGAAGCTGCATTCTTGAAAACTCCTGATAGAGAAGATTTTGCACACAATACTAAGAAATTTAGCTTTCCAATTCCAATGCCAGATGGTTCTATTTTAAATGTCAATGTTAACAGAGCCTCCGTTTTACATAGAGATCTTGCAAGTAAATACCCCGGCATCTCTTCTTTTTGTGGTAAGGGAATTGAGGATCCAACTGCATATCTACGTTGTGACTTTTCGCCAGAAGGATTTCATGGAATGATACTTTCAGGGAAATATGGAACTGTTTTTATTGATCCACTCATTATGAATGGTAAAACTGTTTATGTTGTTTATCAAAAAGATAATTATAACAGGCTTAAGAAAGAACCATTCCTATGCCACTTGGAAGATGATATTCATAAACAGCTTAATGATGATAAAATTAGCACTGCTAAAGTTCGGGAATTGCCGGATTGCACATTAAGAAAATACAGATTGGCTTTAGCTTGTACTGGTGAGTATGCTGCCTTTCATGGTGGAACGAAAGCTAAAGTACTTGCAGCAATGAATACTACTATGACCCGGGTAAGTGGAGTTTATGAAGTTGATCTTGCTGTAACATTTGAAATTATTGCCAATAACGACACACTTATATTCCTTGATTCCGCTACTGATCCATATACTAATGATGATGGAGGAACTATGCTTGATGAAAACCAAAATGAGGTAGATGATGTAATCGGTGTATCTAATTATGATATAGGCCATGTTTTTAGTACTGGTGGAGGCGGGATAGCAAGTTTATTTGCTGTCTGTACACCTGGCAATAAAGCCATGGGAGTTACTGGTTCTGATACTCCTATTGGTGATGGTTTTGATATTGACTATGTAGCTCATGAAATGGGCCATGAATTTAATGCCAACCATACTTTTAATAATGATTGTGATGGCAACATTAACAATGGTACAGCCTATGAACCGGGAAGTGGTACTACAATAATGGGCTATGCGGGAGTATGTGATCCGAATGTGCTTTTTCATTCAGATGCTTATTTTCATGTAATTAGTTTAGATGAAATATCTACCTATATCACCAAACAAAACGGTAATAATTGTGGTCTTAAAATCTCATTAGGTAACTCAGCACCAACGGTAGAGGCAGGACCGAATAGAATTATTCCCAGAAGTACGCCATTTGAACTAACTGCAAAGGGTAGTGATATTGATAATGATTCTCTTACTTATTGCTGGGAACAGTTTGATAAAGAATCTACTCCTCAACCTCCAACGAATGCTGCAGTTGGTGGTCCTGTATTTCGTTCATTCAATCCGGAAGCGAACCCTACCAGGGTTTTTCCTATGATTTCTACCATTGTGAATGGAAGCACCAGTATATGGGAGGTTTTACCTAATGTGGCCCGGAATATGAATTTCAGAGTTACAGCAAGGGACAATCATAATGCTGGAGGCTGTTATGCAACAGATGGCTTAAGTTTGACAGTTGCAGCTAATGCAGGACCATTTATTGTCACTTTACCTAACGGACCAGTTCTTTGGACAGTTGGAGATGTTGAAACGGTAAATTGGAATGTTGCCAATACTGATCAAACTCCTGTGAATTGCTCTTTGGTTGATATTTATTTATCAACAGACGGAGGATATACTTATCCTGTTTTATTAAAAGCAGGGGCACCTAATAATGGATCTGCACTGGTGAATGTTCCAAATTTACCAGGCAATAAAAACAGGGTAAAAGTAAAGGGTAATAATAACTACTTCTTCGATATATCGAATGCTAATTTTGTGATTCAGGAATCTCCGGTGCCAACTTATATTTTAGAGCTTGATAAAGAATCCGGGGTATATTGTTCTCAATCGGATACTGCAATTATCACTAAGGCTTATTTTACTTTTTTGGGTGGATTTAGTGATACAGTTCATATTTTGGTAGATAGCCTACCGGCTAATTTAAGTGCCATTGTTTCATTTTCGTCTGGCATCCCATCAGATAGTGCTATTATTACCATAAAAGAAATAGCCCAATTAAATCCTGGCACTTATACAATTTATATTCATGCTAATTCAGGTAATATTTCAAAAACTGTAATTTATACTTTTACAATTTCCAGTACTTCACCAAAGACTTTAAGCTATAACAGTCCTGCTGACAATGCTAAAAATGTAAGCAGGAATATCCTTTTATCATGGAACAAACAGGCAGATGCAGATTCATATAGACTGGAAGTAGCAAAAGACCCATTGTTTTTAAACCAGATTTATAATTCTGCTTTGAATACTAATCAGGAATTACTTACCAACCTGGAGATTTATACTGTTTATTATTGGAGAGTTTTTGGAGTAAACCGTTGTGGAGAATCTGCTGATGCAGATGTATGGTCTTTCCAGACATTAAATATAGTATGTAAAGATTACACTCAACCACTAGATGTGACCATAAATCCTAATAACGCAGCTCAGGTTAATTCTAATTTACAGATTACAAGTAATAAACCAATTGGCTCATTAAGCGTTAAGGTTAAATTATTCCACTCTTCTCTTTCAGATCTTGTTATAAGAATTACTCCACCCGGCAACCAGAGTGATACTTTATTTTCAAAAGCTTGCCCCGGATTAGCTGACATGGATGCTACATTTTCGGATATTGGATCAGCCCTTGTTTGTCAACCTACCAGTCCGGCTGTAAGTGGAAATATACAAGCTTACGTCCCTAATCTGAGTCAGTATAATAATTTGAACCCAGCAGGGCAATGGCGCTTAAGAGTAAGGGATACAAAAGCAGGAGATGGTGGATATATTGATCAATGGTCACTAAATATCTGTAGTGAGGATTCTTCTAATGTTTTACCCGGAGTATTAAGCTCAAAAGATTTATATGTTAATGCAGGACTTTCAGGGACCTTAGACTCTAGCTACTTAAAAGAGCATAATAACTCTCTTAGTACAAGTACAATTGTATATACAATCAGACAAAACACTAAGAATGGTGATTTAAAGATAGGAGCTGTCATTCTTAAAGTTGGTGATACTTTTACACAAGAGGATATTGACAATAAGTTTATATCATATCAGCATAATATACTTGGTACATTCTCGGATAATTTTAAATATGATGTTTCAGATGCTGCCGGTAATTGGGATCCAGGTCATACATTTAATATTTTCATTTTACAGACACTTGACGCAACTGTCAGTACCAAGGATCTTTCCTGTTATAATAGTGCAGATGGTGAAATAAACATTACTCCTCTTAACGGACAGCCACCCTATCAATATAGTGACAACGGAGGTTTAAGTTTTGGACCTGAAAATACTTTTAAAGGCCTTAGTGCCGGTTCTTATAGCCTTATAGTTAAAGATTCGTTCGGGGCTTTAGTCCAGTTTGTTGAAACATTAACTCAACCAGACTCTTTGGTAGTTGATTATACATTTATTGACAACAATGTTTATTTATTTATTTCCGGAGGAGTTTCTCCATATCTGACTAGCCTGGATGGAGCACCATATAGCAATATTTATCAATACCTTAATCTACCTAATGGTACTCATACTATACTGGTAGTGGATTCTAACGGATGTGAAAAGTCAATAACTGTAGTAGTAAGCGGAGTTTCAACCCATGTTGTTAATCCTGAAATGTGGCGAGTGTACCCAGTACCTACGCATGATATTCTTTATATTCAAGTAACAAAAGAAGCTGATTATACAGTAGAGTTATATGATGTTACAGGCAGGCAGGTCATTAAACAGGAAATAAGTACAAACATAAACAGCAATACTGCTGAAATAAGTATGGCAGCTTTAAGCAGTGGAATTTACTGGTTACATCTTAATTCAAAGGACTCAAATAAAGTTACTAAAGTTATACTACAAAAATAATTGGTGAAACTATTTCAGGGGATGTTTAATATGCTCCTGAAATAACACTTATAAATCTTAACCTAAATAAGTATATATACTTAAGATAGAAAATATACCGATAATATAACCCCAAACAACTTGTAAAGGAGTATGAGCTTTCAAGCCAAGTCTGGAAGTACCGACAATGCCGGCACATATCAAAACAAGAAAGCCTATTGAATAAATTGAAATGCTGATATTTCCCAGCGACAACATGCTTACAATAGAATTGTATTTGTAAATTAAAATGCAGACCATAGTAAAGAGCCCTCCCATTGCAGCTGTATGAACACTTACTTTGTATAAGACATTTACTGTAAAGCACAGGAAAAGGGTAACTGTAGTTCCGATTACAAAAGCAGTATATATGTCAGGGAAGTTATTATTAGAATAAAGATTCTTACACAACCACAAATAGAAAATACCGGCAATGATGTATGGACCTATTCTATCCATTCTGTCACTGAGTTGAATTGATTTAATTAAGCCTATTGCTTTCATCATTACCACCCCAAAAGCCGGTATAAATGCAGAAGAGAAGAAAATTACCAGAAGGAGCTTAATGCCGTCATGCCATTGTTTAACTCCAAATAGAAATGGGTCTATCCAAAGCATTAAAAGTAATACATAACTAATTATAAAGAGTGGATGGAATACCCAGGTAAATATTTTAAATATCAGTTTCAACATCTAAAGAATTTTAGTTATGATAAACTCAACCCTTCTGTTTAATTCTCTTAGCTGGAGGTTTGAATTATTAGTCATAGGTCTTTTTGAACCATACCCTTGTATTTCAAGTCTTTTAGTTTCAATGCCTTCTTTTTCAAGAAACTCTTTTACTGCCCTGGCTCTGTCTTCCGAAAGTTTCTGAAGATCATCCGGATTTCCCTGATTATCGGTGTGACCCTCAATTCTAATAAATATATTAGGGTTATCTTTCAAAAGAGTTACAAGGCGTCTTAACTCTTTATAGGATTTCTCTAAAATGATTGGTTTAGATTGCAGAAAATATATAGGATTGAGACTAATGCGGCTGTTAACTGCTTTCTGATCAATATATATATTTAATTGTGACACATTATCATAGGTTTCTAATGAATCTACATTCACGATTTCGATGCGACTTACATATTTGTCTTTATAGGGAAAGAATTTCAAAATATCCTTTTTGTCTACTATGGCAGTAAACTCACCATCAGGGCTCGGAATAACTTTTTGATAATTGTCTTCTCCTGCTTTACCAATATAAATTGAAGATTCAACCGGACGCAGCGTTTTGGAATCAATTATCTTACCCAGTATAGTTATTTTAGGTGGTTTTGGGTCACTTATTTTTATCCTATAAATATCACTTGATCCATCTCTGCGGGAAGAAAAATATAGATAACCGGTAAAAGCATTGAAATAGGGTTGAATATCATCAGCTATTGAATTAATTGGATCTATAAGTGGCAATGGATCAGACCATTCGTCCCACTCATTAGATAATCTAGTACAAAGAAAAATATCAAATCCTCCCATAGATCCAAGCCGGTTGCTTGAAAAGTATAGTGTTTTCATATCATCTGATAAGAATGGAGTGATTTCTTTAGCAGAAGAGTTGACATTCCCCATATTTTTTGGTGCGGACCAAAGACTATCATTCAATCTGAAACTCACATACAAATCATTGGAGCCTCTCGTATCCGACCGTTCAAGTGACATAATAGCAAGCTCACCATTCTTGCTCATGTTAAAGCTTACTATATCACTAGTAGTAGAAAACTGTTCAATTTTCATGGGTTTGGGCAATTCCCAGCTTGTATCGTTCAACATTTTAATAGTGGAAAAGCCCTTCTTCATTCCACCTTCAGGGGGAAATTGGTTAATAATAACAAAGACATCCTTTTGTGGCGTATAACTGCAAATGCTATTGGGTAATGCATTATTCAATGGTGGCCCAGGATGTTTCAGCTCGCTGAATAATTCTCCATCTACCGATCTTGCAAACCAAACGTCCTGATTAAATGCTGAGCGGTGTGCTGATGATAAGACCGGACTTCCTAAATGTTGATATACATTAGACAGTTCAGCAAGGTATTGTGATGGAGGTAATATCTTTGACAGGTCTTTTCCATCTACAATTAAGGACCTTTCAAAATCTGGAGAACCAGTTCTGGTAAAAAATAACATCTTACCTTCATCGTCAGTTACAGGGTTAATTTCCTGATAAGTAGGAGTATTTACAATGGAACCGAGTTTTTCTAATACCATAGATTGAGCATCAGAGTAAATAGGACAACCAAAACTCAACAGGATCATTAAACTAAGGCAATATGTAAACTGGTCTTTTGAAATAATCATTAGAATTAGGGCAGGTAATTTTCTGCAAAGTTGAAAAATATATTTGAAGTGTATATCAGATTCTAAAAGATATCATAAGATAAGGTATAGAATTAACTAAGTCGCTCTTAATTTATATGTAAGAAACACTTGCATTTGCGAATAGTTGATCCCTAAAAATGAATGATTTATTTATTAAGCTTTAATAAAGTAAGCATGCTTTTCATTTCTCGCTTATTTAGAATTAAATATATATTTCTATAAATTTACCTCCCATTCTTAAAACCACATCATGCAATCCTTTACTGAAACACTAGATCACATTATATATAATGGAGAAAACTATAAACTCACAGTTGGTAATTCCCTGTCTTTTATTCTTGTTCTCTTTTTATTTCTATGGTCCATTCGACTCGTCTATAAAAGACTATTACCCAGGTTTTTTAATATATATGATGTAAATTTTCAAAGCAGGATCAAGATAAAAAGGAATGCTTTTATAATTCTTGTCCTGAGTTTTCTGGTAGCGACTATGTGGAGTTTGCACGTCGATAACACTTTTTACACCTCAGATTTTATAACTATTAAGTTAACAGGAATATTACAGGGATTCTGGGTTGTAAAAGTGGCACAAGTCCTGGATGCATTGATATCTAAAATAGTAATTTCTAATTATAAGCAAAAGGATACAAGAGAAACTGTCACAGGCATTCAAGAGCCTGAAAAATCGGGAACCAACACAGTGCAATGGTTGGTATATGTAGTAGTTGCCTTCTTCCTGGTGAATGCATTCCAAATTGATCAACCTTTAATATCAACAAAAGGATTTGAACTTAAGATATCAGGAATACTGACTGTTTTAATTATTATGCTGTTGGCTAGGCTCTTTGCCTGGTTTTTAACTCAGATTATTTTATATAGTTATTATAAGAGGAAGAAAATTGACAAGGGTTCTCAATTTGCAGCCAATCAGTTGCTTTCATATGTGATTTATGTATTGTCTTTTTTTATTGCCTTGAATTTCATTGACGTTAAAATGAACCTTGTATTTGGAGGGGCAGCCGCTTTATTGGTTGGAGTAGGTCTAGGCTTGCAACAAACCTTTAATGATTTTTTCTCAGGTATAATCTTACTTTTTGAGCGATCAATTGATATAGGGGATGTGATAGATATCAATGGATTAATAGGAACAGTGCGTAAAATTGGACTCCGAACTTCAATAATAGAAACCAGGGATAATATAACGGTCATAGTCCCTAATTCTAAACTTGTAGTAGATAATGTGATCAACTGGAGCCATACTGAAAAAGTGGCCCGTTTTGAAATTAAATTACAAGTGGCATTTGACTCAGATACTGACATGGTTAAAAAGATATTACTAGAAGTGGTAATGCAGCATGCTTTAGTAGAAAGTACTCCGGAACCATTTGTCAGATTTATAGAGTTTAGTACTTATTCACTAGAATTTCACCTCTTATTCTGGTCTAAGGATTTATTAAATATTGCAGATATCAAAAGTGATTTGAGATTTGAACTCAACAAAGAGCTAAAGAACAATAATATAATTATCCCATTCCCTCAGCAAACTATCACCATAATTAGGGTCTGCTGAAAAACTCTAAGAGGCTTTTAAAATAAGGTAAAAGTGAGTAAATTGTGTCAACCAAGTGC
>Ga0193744_1000239_pt1 | contig 14431 bp, 7 predicted proteins | sample L1a1metaG_FD_143056 | JGI IMG/M metagenome (GOLD analysis project Ga0193744, IMG submission 143056) | Soil microbial communities from a riparian zone of the East river system, Colorado, United States - L1a1 | ecosystem: Environmental > Terrestrial > Soil > Riparian zone | place: USA: East River...
TATTTCCTAATCTTCTACTTTCATAGAACTCGATATAAATATACAAATACTGACGGATAAATGCTGTAAAAACTAATATTATAATACCAGATTTATCATTTTTCCGGGTACTACTATTACTTTTTTAGGTTCTTTTCCTTCCAGCCATTTAATGATTTCAGGGAGCTGTAATGCTTTTTCTTTGGCAGATTCTGAATCAATTCCATTTGGTAAATCTAGCAGGGCTCTTTTTTTACCGTTAATGCAAATTGGGTATTCTATGGTATCTTCTACTAAATAAGACGGATTATATATAGGGTATGGTTGGGTGATAACTGAAAAATTCTCACCCATTTTGGCCCATATTTCTTCACAAGTATGAGGAGCAAAAGGTGATAATAATATGACTAATTCTCTTAGTATAGTGAAGTTTACAGAGTTAATTCTCTTAAGTTCATTTACACAGATCATAAAGGAACTGACACAAGTGTTAAATGAGAAACGCTCAATATCATCAGTTACTTTTTTAATACACTGATGTAGTATTTTAAGCTCTTCTTTTGTAGGATCCGAATGATTCAACTCCACAGGTCCCTGATCACTGAAGTATAAACTCCAGAGTTTTCTGATGAATTTTGCTACTCCGTCTATACCCTGTGTGTTCCAGGGTTTAGAATCTTCGATAGGGCCCAGGAACATTTCATACATTCTGAAACAGTCGCAGCTGTATTGTTCTATTAATTCATCTGGGTTTATTACATTAAGTTTGGACTTTGACATTTTTTCATGCACTGGAGTCAGAGTTACATAACTTGAATCACTCCATAATATTCTATTTGAATCCAATCCTGAAAATCCTTCCCAACTTATACTTTTATCTTGTAAATATTCAGAATATCTTTGTTTTGTTAATCTATTTTTACCATCCAAATATTTACTTATATATGGCATTCTACTTAATGAACTAGTATGCTCTAATAAAGTATTTGGATGTTCATTTTGAAATGTTTCAATATATTTATCATTCTTATTACCATAAAATACATAGCCCATTTGATGTTGATTGTTTATTACATTAGTTTCATTAAAGACTTCTAGATAAAAACCAACTGCCGTTATCATCCCCTGGTTAATCAACTTCTTAAATGGTTCAATGGTAGGTACAAAACCCAGGTCATATAGAAACTTATGCCAGAACCTGGAATACATCAAATGCCCAACCGCATGTTCAGTACCACCTACATACAGATCCACATCCTGCCAGTATTTTAGAGCATCTTTACTGGCAAACTCATTTTCATTATGGGCATCCATGTACCTTAAGAAATACCAACTGGAGCCTGCAAAACCTGGCATGGTGTCAGTTTCTCTATGTTCACCATTTGGGAGGTTAACCCAATCGCTAATCCTGGCCAAAGGAGATTGCCCACCTTCCCCGGGTTTGAAATCATCTAGATCAGGTAAAACTAATGGAAGTTCATTTTCTTTTAAAGGGTATGCCACACCATCTTTATCATAAGTAATCGGGAAGGGTTCTCCCCAATATCTTTGGCGGCTGAAATTGGCATCCCTGAGTTTATAATTTACTCTCTTCTTACCTATCTTTAATTCATTTATCTTTTCTATTGCCAGTTTTATAGCTGCTTTTACTTCAAGTCCATTCAGGAAATCAGAGTTGATCATGATTCCAACTTTATCTTCTATTTCAGCTCCTTCAATTCCTGACTGATCTATAATTTGAGGTATAGGGAGGCTAAACTTCTTAGCAAATGCATTATCTCTCAGGTCACCCGCCGGCACTGCCATAATGGCTCCCGTCCCATAATCTTTTAATACATACTCAGAGACCCAGACAGGTATTTTATCTCCGGTAAAAGGATGAATTGCGTAACTCCCAGTAAATTCTCCAGTTACTGTTTTTGTTTCAGCCTGGCGATCTCTTTCTGACCTGGTTTTAACATAATTAACATAATCGTTCACTTGGTTAACCCTTTCAAAAGTCTTTAAAATATTTACAAGTTCATGCTCAGGTGCCAACACCAAAAAGCTTACACCAAATATAGTATCAGGCCTGGTGGTAAACACTTCAATATTCTCTTCTTTACCTTCCAGTTTAAAAAATACCTGGGCTCCTTCTGATCTTCCAATCCAGTTTTCCTGCATAGCTTTCAAGGCTTCAGACCATTCCAGGCTTTGCATATCATGCAACAGCCTATCTGCATAAGCAGTTATTCTAAGGAACCAATTTTCCATGGGTCTTTTCACCACAGGATAACCACCTCTTTCAGAGAATCCATCTTTTACTTCATCGTTAGCTAATACAGTTCCTAATGCTTCACACCAGTTTACATAGGCCACCCCTTTATAAGCAAGCCTGAAATGCATAAGGATATCATTCTTCTCCTTTGCCGAATAAGCATTCCATTCTTCAGATGTAAAGCTATTATGTAAGGTATTTACGCCAGTATTTCCAATGGAGCCCTGTTGTTCAAGATAACTTTCCAATTCATTAATTGGCTTTGCTTTATTATCTTTCAGATCGTAGTAATGATCAAAGAGTTTAAGAAATATCCACTGTGTCCATTTATAGTATTTAGGGTCAGAAGTATTTACTACTCTATCCCAATCATAGGATAGACCCAAATTGTCAAGTTGTTCTCTATACCTTTTCGTATTTATTTCAGTAGATACTTTAGGGTTTACTCCTGTTTGGATTGCATATTGTTCGGCAGGTAAACCGAAGGCATCAAATCCCATGGGATGCAGTACATTAAATCCTTTTTGACGTTTATATCTACTGAAAATATCTGTTGCAATATATCCAAGCGGGTGCCCTACATGTAAGCCAGAACCCGATGGATAAGGAAACATATCAAGCACATAAAACTTAGGCTTACTTGTGTCATTTTCAACTCTATAAATCTTTTCTTTACTCCATCTTTCTCTCCAAAATGACTCAAACTCATTTGGTTTGTACTTGTAATCCATGCAATGCTGTACTTTAATTATGAAACTTCAAACACAAATCTGGGTCTTCAACGGCTTATATAATAAGCCCCCACAAAAATTATCCAAATTGATTTGTTAATTATATATAGACTTTTAACTCTTAACTCTACAATAGGGCACCCGTAAAGGGAGCCCCTACCAACTCTTCACTTTTCACTCTTCACTGTTAACTATTCTTTAATAAAAGTACTACTCCCGAACAACACATTCTGAGTAGTCACATTTAGCACATGTATCCCTTTTGATAACCCGTCAACCGGAATTTTAATTATATCCTGCTTATTGGCAATAAACATATTGGTGCTCTGTTCTAACTTTCCATCTATACTAAATACATTTAATTTGTAGGTTCCCGACTTGAAGTCAGCTTTTAAACTTAAGTAATCGGTGGTTGGGTTAGGGTACACAGTAAGCTTTTGTTCAGTTTTATTAATATTATGTGTGGCTACAGTAGGTAAACTTCCATTGGCAAACGCATATTCACCTAACCATAATGTATCTAACTGAATGAATCCCTGCCCGTCTGTTGGGCTCAACTTTTTCTTTGTGTAGTAAGGGAATTCCCGCCAGTCGTCTTTCGCATTTTTTCTATATACCAGTATCAGACTATCTTCAGTTTTACTAACCAGATCTGCATCAAGGTATGCATTTGAAGCAGCATTTTTATATTCTAAAGTAGCTCCTGCTTTGAATGTTTTGGGTAATATGCCACCAACTATCCAATAATGAGTAGAAGATATTTTAGCATTATCCGGATTGTTTTTAATAGGGTCAGGTGCCACCCACATGTGCTCAACCGATATTAATGCGGTATCTGCCAGTTCGTTAATTCTGATGGAGAATTCTACATAAGGGAGGGTAAAAGGTCCTTTTATTTTATATTTAGCTTGTGTTTGTAGCCTGGCATAATTGAGAATATTCTCTTCATTGAGTAAGGTAAATACCGGGACAAAACCTACCGGGAGAATAATATCACCTTCGCCAAATTCGCCCGCACAAGTTATTTTTCCTTTTACTCTTTTCCAGTTCTGATCATAGAAGCTTACTTCAAGAGGTACCTCAGTATAAAAATGATCGGCAGCCCTTAGTTTTTGCTGTACCAATACCCTTGCTACTTTTTTACCATTAATGTTTAGATATACTACAGAGTCTATTTCAAATCCGGCAAACCCCGGTTGATAGATTTGGTCATCAAAGAATGGATGCATATTCAAGCCCGTTGATACTTCTAACTGATCCCTGAACTTAGCTGCATTAATAGCCTTATATGCATATTTGGTAAGTATTGATTGCATACCAACTTTATAAAGAGAGTCTCCCATATACCCTCTCATGTTGTGCATTACATCTGCACCTTTATAATAACTGGTGGTTCCGTATATATTTTCAAAACTTATACCGGAAAGAGGTTCATATTTTCCATCATCTATATGAGCAGACCGAAGAACCCGCAGATGGTTTGTTTTTACCAGATCAATAAATGAATTATGTCCATAAACCCATTCCTGGAATAAATGGGAACAATATTCGGCATTTCCTTCTTTGATCCACATATCAAAGGACTCTTCCAATGTAGTTACATTACCCCACCATTGGTGTCCAAATTCATGCGCCATTATTCTTTCATCTGTTTTAGCTCCATTAGCAATTGAAGCAACCGGGAAGGCAATACTGGTAGGATGTTCCATAGCGCCAACTGTAGTCAATACATAACCTATTCTTTCCCAGGCATACTTTCCAAACCACGACTGCATACAGTCAAGTGCAAGACCAATATTTGAAAAGGACTTTTTCATATTGGTAGTATCACTTGGTTTTGCTACATATTGTACAGGCACGGTTCCAAATAGTGAATTGTAATTATAGTTGACAGTAGTATAGGTGGATGCTGCAAAATGGGTAAGATAAGTAGGAACTTGCTGGTCCATTCTGTAAGATCTTACAATACTATCGCCACCTAATTTTGTTTCCCCTGTAAATGTTCCAATGCTAAATGCTTTCCTGCTTTGATTTGTTAAAACACTGATATCATAAGTGGCAGTCTCAACAAAATTATCAAAGCAAGGGTACCAGACCCTTCCAAAATTGGGCGGATTGGAGGATAATCCTATACCAAGATTATAAATAATATTTGCCGCAAAATACATTCCACCCCAGACAGGATCCTGGTGAGGTGTACCTTCATAAGTAAAACTCAATGAATCAATATCTCCTTTTTGTAATGTTTTACCTAATACTACATTTATGATAGGATCGGTATAGCTATATGCTCTGGCACCATCATTTTCTCTATAGACAGAATCAACTGACATCTGCGTAAAATCAAGTCTGATATTGGCTAAATTATCCATTTTAGATTTGAATAATATTTTACACCTGCCCTTTAGTTTTTGCCCAACGTAATTGGTAGCATCAATATATATGCTATAATGGATGATATCAAATGTATCACTTCTTTCTTTACTGGCTTCAATGGCCTTTGCATCTTCTGGTGTAGGAGGTTTTGCCTTTGTTTTTACATTAAAATTATGGCAACCATAATAATCTTTTAAGGGTTGGCTGAATGCATTAAACCCGGATAAGCCACAAAGGAGGATAATAAATAATTTTGATTTCATTTTTATATTTTATTTATAAAGGCAGACAAGAAAAAGCATGCTATTCCTCTTCTTCCGGAAATGAATGAATAATAGGGGTGATCATTGGTAGATTAATTAGTTTTGATTCGGCAGTACTTATTGCACCAAATCCTAAAAAACCTCCTGAGGACCTGGCTACGTGTTTTGCAAAGGTAGTAAATGACTTATACATCATAGCTCCGTCTTCTATTTTGAGCCTTTTAAGTATAGGATTTAATTCTGTCAGATAATCGGTCAAAATCCGGGTACGTATACTTACATCCGTTGGTAAAGTATCTAATAAATGATCTATTTTCTCCTGAAAGTGTAAACCGACATTTTGATAGTAAGAATGCAACTTATCATAATGAGCATATGCTCTGATGGCAGTTAATTTATTGGCCCATGCCGTTTCCTTCCTGTTTATTGACCCCTCAGCTCCAGCAATAAGTATCGTAATTTGTGAAATTGCATCAATCAATTTTGTCTGATCTTCTTTGTTGAGCTTCTCAAAAAATGTAGTCATAAATTAGTTGTTTTTGTATGAAAGGTAAAGATAATCACTTATACAATATAGCTTTGTTTTTAATGATTAAAAGTATATTTGTGGCTTACAAACATACTTGAATGTCGAAGGTAGAAAAAAAGCCTCAACAGGAGAACAAAGCCTCGGATACTCCTTTAATGAGTCAGTATTATGCCATTAAATCTAAACACCCTGATGCTATCTTGCTTTTCAGAGTAGGAGATTTTTATGAGACATTTGGGGCCGATGCAGTGAAGACCTCCCAGGCATTGGGTATTATTCTTACCAACCGCAATAACGGAACAAATGATACAGAATTAGCAGGTTTCCCTTTTCATTCTCTGGATGTCTATTTGCCCAAATTGGTAAGAGCAGGATACAGAGTTGCCATATGTGAGCAGTTAGAAAAACCCAGTAAGGAAAAGAAGATAGTAAAGCGTGGTGTTACCGATGTGATTACGCCCGGGCTTGCTACAGATGATAAACTACTGGATCATAAATCCAATAATTTTCTTGCTTCCTTATATGTCAAAGGAGACTATTATGGAGTAGGTTTTCTGGATATATCTACCGGAGAATTTATGGTTTCAGAAGGTGAACTATCTTATATCAGTAAGCTTTTCCAGAGCTTTCAACCATCAGAAATCATCATGCCTAAGCATTTGACCAAAGAGTTTAATAAACTATTTGGAGATGTATATTATACATATGGATTAGAAGAATGGGTTTATACTGATGATTACACCCATAATAAACTCACCAGTCATTTTGAGGTAAATTCACTAAAAGGTTTTGGTGTAGAGGAACTTAACCTGGCCAGTATTGCTGCCGGAGCTATCTTACATTACCTGGAGTCAACAGAGAAGAAAGAACTTTCTCATGTGAATTCAATGACCCGGCTTTCTAATGATAAATATGTATGGCTCGATCGCTTTACCATTCGGAACCTGGAGTTATTGCACAGTCAGAATTATGGTGGAATTCCTTTAATAAATATACTGGATAATACGGTTTCTCCCATGGGCAGCAGGTTGATGAAGAAATGGCTCTCATTGCCTTTACTTTCTATTAGTGCCATTGAAAGCAGGTTAAGTAAGGTGGCTTATTTTCTTTATAACAATTTAGTTGCAGAACAAATAGAATCAGAGTTAAAGCAGATAGGTGATCTTGAAAGAATAATTTCTAAAGTAGCCATGGGTAGAATTGCTCCGCGAGAAGTAGTTCAGTTAAGAAGATCCCTGGATCATATTATTCCTATTAAATTAGCCTTAACAGAGTCAGGACAATCTGATTTTCAAAAACTGGGAGATAGTATTCATGAATGCCAGGCTATTCGGGACACTATAAAGAAACAATTAAGAGAGGACGCTCCGGTTAGTTTAAATAAAGGCTCTGTATTCAAACAAGGTTTTAATGAAGAACTGGATGAGCTAAAACACCTGGTTAATAATTCAAAAGAAATACTATTAGAAATACAACAAAACGAAGCCGACCGTACTGGTATTACCAGCTTGAAAATTGGTTTTAACAGTGTGTTTGGGTATTACCTGGAAGTGACTAATAAATATAAGGACCTGGGTTTAATACCAGAAAATTGGATCAGGAAGCAAACCCTGACAGGAGCTGAAAGATATATTACAGATGAACTGAAGAAGTTAGAAACTAAGATCCTTGGTGCAGAAGAAAAGATTCTGGAACTTGAAGAAAAACTATTCTTAGAATTGATCGAAGAAATAAATCAATTCATATTACCAATTCAGCATAATGCCAATGTGATTGCCCAGGTAGACTGTATTTTATCTTTCTCTAAACTTGCCCGGAAAAACAGGTACACCCGGCCTGTATTAAATGAATCTCTAATTATTGATATCAAAGAAGGCAGGCACCCTGTGATTGAAACCCAAATGCCATTGGGAGAATCTTATGTACCCAATGACATCTATCTGGATTCTGATAGTCAACAAATAATGATTATTACAGGTCCTAATATGTCCGGTAAATCTGCAATATTGAGAAAGACGGCTTTGATTGTCTTAATGGCCCAGATAGGTTCCTTTGTCCCTGCAGAAAGTGCAGCTATTGGTATTGTTGATAAGATATTTACCAGGGTAGGGGCCTCCGATAATATCTCCTCCGGTGAATCTACTTTCATGGTTGAAATGAATGAGACCGCCAATATTATGAATAATTTATCTCCGCGGAGTCTCATTCTGTTGGATGAGATAGGAAGAGGTACCAGTACTTATGACGGTATTTCCATTGCCTGGAGTATAGCAGAATACCTGCATAACCATCCTGCTTCAAAAGCAAAGACCTTATTTGCCACACATTACCACGAACTCAATGAGCTGGAATCTAAATGGGAGCGCATCAAGAACTTCCACGTGGCTACTAAAGAAGTGGGACAAAAGATCATTTTCATCAGAAAACTCCAGGAAGGAGGAAGTAATCATAGTTTTGGAATTCATGTTGCCAAACTAGCCGGTATGCCAAGAGAGATAATAATCAGGGCCAACCAGATATTGCTCGAATTAGAAGAAAAGCACATTGGAGAAGATACAAAAACTATTAAGCAGTCGCTTCAAAATATGAGTAACAGTCATATGCAGCTGTCTTTTTTTGATACGGTTGATCCCATTGCTGAGAATCTAAAAAAGTCAATAAAGGATGTGGATGTGAATGCGATGACTCCGGTGGAGTGTATGTTGAAGTTGATTGAGTTGAAGAAGATTTTTAGTGAATTTTGAGTGAATAGTGAACAGTGAGGTTAAGGTTAAGGTTAAGCTTGCTTCATTCGCAGATTTCAGTTAACAGTTAACAGCGTGAAGAGTTCGTAGGGGCTCCCCTTACGGGTGCCCTTGAAGGAGTTAAAAGTGAAAAGTTTATAGTGGAAATAGTGATCCATATTATAATGTGAAGCACGCTTAATCTCAACCTCAACCTAGAAAGCGCTGCTAAAATGCACTGCATATTGTAAATATCGACACAAGGACGAACACATGGGTTCGCCCCTGCAACTCAAGAAGCCTGGCAAAAGTGAAGCACACTCAACCTTAACCTTAACCTCAACCTCAAAAGTCGCGCTAAAAGTACATCGTATATCGTACATCGTAAATCGTACATCTTTGTTAATACCTAATGCTCCAATAAGGGTTTCTCTTTTCCTTTATGCTCTCAGTAATGTGTTTTGAAATAATATCTCCGTATTCTTTATCTGTAATGACTTTACCTTTCATCTTCTTGGGTAATGTCAGGGGGTCAGGCATAGGTTTAAACTCTACTTTAGTGGCGGTTATTAATTCATCACCATTGTTGATATCCAGTTCAAGTATAGCACCGGGTAGTCCGCAATAGGTTTCGGGACCGGCTTGGGTGGGTACAGCATCTGTAAACCAGGCATAGATTAACTGATTTTTAATAGTGTCGCGTGTTTCAGCTTTCATACATACATATCCGGCTACTTCTTTAATCTCATTCAGTATCTTCCATTTTGGGAACACCAGTTCTCCTTCTATGCGGTAGGTTTTACCTAACACTTCTATCCAGTCCATTTGTTGCATGGTGGCGAAATTACGGTGTATCAGGTAGTCATCTTTTCGCCATGAATAAGTAGACTCATTTTCTGCTTCATTATCATCAGCATATACACTCTCTTTGCTATTAAAGCTAAGGACCATCTTTTCTCCAGGATAATCATCTTTGCCCCAGGTAAGTTTGGCCCTGTCTATTTCTTCCTGTTTTAGATAAGGAAGTCTCTGAATTACTTTTATCCAGTGTACCTTTCTTTCATAGTGGATGACCCCTGAAGTTTTATCGGCCTGGGAATGCCCATTGTATCCTACGCTACATAATATGATTATTAAAATAAACTGCTTCATCATCTTAGCTTCAGTTTTACTGTTTTATAAATTTAAATCTTTCTATTGTTTTTACCACCATCCCTGCTTCTTCTTGATTTCCGGATTTACCCCTCTCAGGTTATAAGTAAAACTCAACATTCCGTATCTTCTTAAAGTATTAAACCGGGTCTCGGTTATAGCATTTACAGAGGCATTCTGATATATATTCTGAGATTTATTGAAAATATCATATACAGAAATCCTGAGCTCACCCCGGTTGTTTTTCAGAAAGACTTTATAAATGGATGCATTTAATATGGGTATATCAACTGCCGTTCCAAACTGATCATTGCTGGTTCTGCTATAACTAAACTTAGAATTTAAATAAATACCCCAAATCGTTTTTGTATTTAACTCTAAACTATAATTCTGAGAAAAGATCTTTTGGTTCAGATTCGTATTTACATCATACTTTGTATCTGTGAATCCAAAATAAGCATTGGCATAAATAGAATAAATATCCCCTGGGGTAATATTAATTCTGGCTCCAGGATAATGCGAATTGGTGATGGTTTTATTCCTTATTGAATTTACAAATGAAAAGCTGGTTCCCAAACTGTAACTATAATTAAAGTTAATGGTCAGTTTGTTTTTGATAAGAGGAAAGCCATAACCCATATAACTACCAATGCGCTGACCTCCACTATAATTGATCGGTTTGGTTGTAGTAACATTCAGGGTATCTACTGTTAGCTCTTGTATGAACTGATTTTGATAAAAGGAATAATTAGCATTAAAATACAGATTAGTAAAATTGGCCGGATTAAACATGCTATAGCCAATATTAGCCTCATGTTGTATTTGTGGTATCAGATCTGGATTCCCGATTTTGATATACAGCGGATTGCTGTTATCAATTATGGGTTGCAAATTATTAACCGAAGGCTCTTGGGCAGATACTTCATAACTGGCTCTCAAATACTTATTTCCTTTAAGGTCTTTACTGAAATTAAAATTGGGTATCCAGTTGGTGAATTTACGAACTATGTCACCTTTAATCCCGGAACTTGGACCAGCTTCATAATTCCCGGTTATATCAAATGTTTGATATGCAGCACCTATTGAGACATTCATTCCATTATTGGAATATCTTAATGAAGTACCCACCCGGTTTAACATCACACTATTGTCATAAAACCTGCTTAAGAAATCATTTTGTACCTCATTATTGAGTTTCACATCATTGACGTACCGGTCTGCGGATTCAAATCGCTTGCTGAAATTATAAAAGCTCTGCCAGAATATTTTCTTGCTAAGTGGCTCAACATATAAAGCATTTGCTGTTAGTTGTGATCGGTTAGATTTTGTTTTATTTACCTGCTCTATTATGCTGGTGCTATCCTGGGTGCCTTCCGTATCGTAAAAGAAATTATCGGAATATTGATTCCCGGTCTTATCTCCATTGGTAAGGCCATATGTAGCACTTAATCCAAAACTCCTGCCTTTATTTTTAAATTTCTTCCTATATACTGCACTAGTTCTCCAGTTGAGTACTTTGCTTATTAAATCATTGCTAAAATTGGTTTCATTGGACTTAGTCTGGTCTAATCTTCTAATAATCAAAGTGCCTATGGAGGTGCTATTCAGTTGACTAATAAAAATATTACTACTCAATACCAGGGTATTCAAAGAGTCTAATTTCTGCTCTAACCTCAATTCACTTCGGTGATTATAGTTAATTTTATTATTATCAGTGAGGTCATTTTTAAAGTAAGTACGCTCAGGTATAAAGCTCTGTTCATTTCTGATTACGGATGATTTTAATCCCTTTTGATCATAATAATATAAAGCACTCAACTGAGTTTTTTTATGATCATAATTATAGTTTATACCACCACTATAGTTTTCAGGAAAACCACCTGACGACCCACCAAATACACTACCTGTAATACCCGAATCTTCCTGGTCATCTCCGCCTTCCCCTCCAAAAACCATATAGCGATCACCACCACCTCCAAATCCGAAATCTTCTCCATTGTCCCAGTTAAAAGATTGGGATCCTTTAAAGTCCTGGTAGTCGTCCCAGGACATTCCATTTCTGCCCGTATTATTCCCAACCCCGACTAAACTAAATTGCTCTTTATCATTAAATTTATTATAATTACCTTTTAGTTCCTTTCTGTCATCAGTACCGGCACCGGCTATTACTTTGCCAAATCCACCTTTTTTAAACTCATCCTTAAGTTGTAAATTCATTGCTTTCTCAGGAGCAGTTGAACTTACACCCGTTAGTTTTTTCTCTTCTGTTTCTGCATTAAAGACTTGTATTTTAGATATACCTTCAGCAGGCAGATTTTTAGTAGCCGCTTTTGGGTCTGATCCAAAGAATCGTTTTCCGTCAACAGTCACCTTTGTTACATTCTGACCTTCGGACTTAATAGAACCGTCAGCATCTACTTCTATTCCGGGCAATTTCCTTAGTAAATCTTCAACAGTGGACCCTGGTGGAACTTTAAAAGTGGAGGCATCATATTCTAAAGTGTCACCCCTTATACTGATGGGTGCTTTTGCAGCTTTAATGACTACTTCCATCAGCTCACTGGCTATCCCTTTCAATTTCATAGTACCTACATTCAGATCTTTACCTGCACTTCCATCTGCAACAGCTATAACCGGTATATAGCCTACATAAGTCACTTTTACCAGGTACTTCCTTGATTTAATATTCTTGAATTCAAAAGTGCCATCCACATTGGTATGGGCATAAGTGATAAGGGTAGTATCTTTTGGATCCAGTAAGAGAACAGAAGCATAATTAAGAGGAGCTGACAAAGTATCAGTTGCTTTTCCGGATATATTGATCTTTCCTGCGTTCTGAGCTGATAAAAAACCAGCAATAATAAGGCAAGATAAAAGCAGATGTGCTCTTTTCATAAGTGTTTGAGTTTGATGGATTGAAACAAATATTATGCTTTATTAAACCAGCATGAAATATTATCAGGCTAAGTTATATAAGCTGTCCTCTTATTGTATTTGCCTTAACATTTATTTATGATAAGCTAATAACAGGAAAACTAGATTTTTATTACGTGTAAGGCTAGTCTTTTCTATAAAGCGTGAGATAATTTCTACCAATGAGCAGTGTTAAGGAACTGTGAATTAATGTGGAGTCGCGGAGGTGTTGTCAATTTGCTCAAATCCGCATTAAGCAAATTAGCAGCACCTCCGCCCCTCTCAGCGCCTACACATAAATGTTTGTTAAATCTTATTAATATAAGAGTTCAATAAATAATTTAATGTAACATTATGCAGTTATACAGGCAATCAACATTCTATGCAACGATTATTATTTATTTTTTTATATCTCTTTCTATTTCAAGCTATTAATTTACAAGGGCAATCCAATAAAGATAGCTTAATGGTTTTAGGAGATAGAATGCTTGGTATATATGGAGGTGATACTATCAAAAAGGCATTTGATGATTTCTCTTATGCATTTATTGAGGATCTGAATAAGCCAAATTCTTTTAAAAATAGATATGAAAACCTAAAGGTGGGTTCATTTCTTTATCCGAAGGATAGCAGTTTCAGGATTATCACCTGGCAGGCCGAGCTGGCTGACGAAAAGTGCTTATATAATGGAGTATATCAGACTAAAGATGCGCTTATTGTCTTTCAGAAACGAGATAATGTGATTACGAATCCCAATTTTACCAAGACTAAACTGCTGCCTTCTACCTGGTATGCTTGTATTTATTATAATATGTTTGCTTTCAAAAGGAACAAGAAGGATTATTATGTGTTGTTTGGTTTCCAGCAGGTAAATCATGTTCTGAAGAGAAAGATAATGGATGTACTCAGCTTTGAGAATGGTAAACCGGTATTTGGCGAACCTGTCTTTTGTTCCGAGTTAAATAAAGATGATTGTAAAAGTCGGGTGCTATTGGAGTACGTAGCAGATGCAAAAGTGAGACTGAATTATGACGAAGAATACAAGAAGATTATCTATGATCATTTGATTAAATCGGCCAGCCCTACTATGAGTAACCAGGCTGTTAATACCCCCGATGGAAGTTATGAAGCTTATGAATTAAAGAATGGTTACTGGAAACATATAGATATGCTTTGGCATGATGTACAGGATGTGGCTCCTTCTGATGCTAAGAAAGATAAAGGGAAGAGGGATTTATTTGGAAAATGATATAAGATATACGACATACGATGTTCTTTTAGCGCGGCTTTCTAGGTTAAGGTTGAGCGTGCTTCACTTTTGCCAGGCTTTTTGAGTTATAGGCGAACCTATGTGTTCGCCCTTGTGTAGAGATTTAAATTATGCAATTCACATTAGCCTCTCTTTTAGGTTAAGGTTGAGCGTGCTTCAATTTAAGTATGTATCTCTATTTCAAAATGACTTTTACTGTTAACTTCAGTTTATTGCAATTTGGGCGCCCGTAAAGTGT
>Ga0193744_1000240_pt1 | contig 14422 bp, 12 predicted proteins | sample L1a1metaG_FD_143056 | JGI IMG/M metagenome (GOLD analysis project Ga0193744, IMG submission 143056) | Soil microbial communities from a riparian zone of the East river system, Colorado, United States - L1a1 | ecosystem: Environmental > Terrestrial > Soil > Riparian zone | place: USA: East River...
ATAAAAAACACCGCCACTGTAAGTTTAATTATGACAATGATATTATTTACCCTGGTACTTTCTCTGATACCCACTATTAATAACCCGGTGATGAGAAGTACTATGGAAACTGCAGGCAGATTTATAAAGCCGGGATTATTCTCAAATGGGCCACTTACCCAATGAGGAGATAACTCACCAAAACCTAAAAGCTTCCAGAACTTAACAAAATATGCAGACCAACCAATGGAGACAGCTGATGTAGCTATACCATATTCTAATATTAAATCCCAACCTATTATCCAGGCTATCAATTCGCCTAAAGTAGCATACGAATAAGTATAGGCACTTCCTGATACCGGGATAAATGAAGCAAACTCTGCATAACAAAGTGCTGCCAATATACAAGCAAAGCCACAGAACACAACCGATAGTATGAGTCCGGGACCTGCATTAGAAATTGCCACTTTCCCTGTCAGTACAAAAATACCTGTGCCTATAATACACCCCACCCCAATGGCAATGAGGGATGCCAAACCAAGTGTTTTCTTTAATTTATGTTCCTCTGGCCCAGATTCATTGCACAGTTCATTAATCGATTTCTTTCTGAATAAAGATTTAAGTTCCATGCCTTTGCTTATAGTTTGTCCGAATGTAACCCTTCGACTTCTAATCTGAAATGTAAAGTCGATAAGGGGTTTTAATCCTTCTGCAAAACGTTTAGCCTAAAAGCTATATTCACCCGGGCTCCAATCATTAGAACTGTAAAGAATAAAATTTATATTCTGTAAACTGTTCTATTTAATCTGTGAGCTGCCCTACAGTTCTTTTCATTTGTTCGTTTCTTATATGAGAAGCCCATTAGGGTATAGATTTTTCAGTTTCTTAGCTTGCAGGCCTTTATATTTGAGTAAGATTAAAAGTATGATGTACCAGGATTTTGACTTAAGAGAATTCTTTAAAAAGCATAAGAAACGCATTCTTACATCTATCTTTTTATTTTGGTTCCTTTTCGCATTATTCATTATCATTGAGAATGAAATATCACTTCATCTCAACGGAATTAAAGTAGATCCTGTAGATCGATTACAATATTGCATCAGGTGGGTCCTTTGGTTTTTTCTCACTCCCCTGGTAATTAAGCTGGCCATCAGGTTCCCCATAACACGGAAGAACTTACTTTATAGATATATCCAAACATTTCTTATTTGCTCTGGCAGTCATATTCCTAGAATTTGCTATAGAAATCCCAATTATCAGGTATGCAACTTTGAACCTAACCGGTAAAGTTCCGCCGGTAATTGAGTATGCCTCCATATTTATACTCAAGCTAAATATCTATCTGTTATTATATTTTCTTATAATAGGCACTACTTACCTGGTACTTTATATTGAAAATAACAGCAGGTCAAAAATACTTGCTCAAGAGGCAATTATAAAGAATCAACAACTTCAATCACAACTGACAGAAGCCAAACTGAGCCTGTTAAAAATGCAGCTGGATCCTCATTTTCTTTTTAATACCCACTATGCTATCATTAGCCTGATGTTAAACCATGAAAATGATAAAGCTATTAAAATGCTTACCAAGCTTAGTGATCTGTTGCGTCTAAGTTTACAAGATCAACAACAAACTATTCAACTTGAAAAGGAAATCCAGCTATTAAAACTTTACCTGGAAATTCAGCAGATCAGATTCCAGGATCGTTTAAAAATAAGTTATAATATTGATTCAAAGTCTCTGCTTAAAATGGTACCGGCATTTATACTTCAGCCTCTTGTAGAAAACGCTATTAAACACGGTATTTCTGTGTCTGCCGGTGCAGAAAATATAATTCTGCAGTCAATCGTCATGGATGACAAATTGATTATTACTGTAGAAAATGATGGGGCATCGCTGGATTTTGACAACTGGAAAGAAGGCATAGGAATTTCCAATACCAAAGAAAGGTTGTTCCAACTCTATAAGCATGATTCAAAGTTTGAGCTAATGAATATATCTGAAGACTCCGTAATGGCTAAAATAACCATACCTGTAAATTAGAGTTTATGACAGAGGTAAATACTATAAAAGCAATAATAGCTGATGACGAATTACTCGCACGTAACGTTATCAAAAAATACTTAGAGGATATTACCGAAATAGAAGTAGTAGCTGAATGTGAAAATGGATTACAGACCCTCAAACAAATGCCTTTGATCGTATTTACCACTGCTTTTAATCAATATGCTATCAAAGCTTTTGAGGTCAATGCGGTTGATTACCTTTTAAAACCATTTGACAAAGAGCGATTTAATATTGCTGTGCATAAAATTATGGAGTTGAGAAATTCAATCTCCTTTTTTGAGCAAAAGATCAATAGACTGCAACAGTCCTTTAATGAATACATCAATACAGATAAAAAGCCGACTAACCGGATTTTGATAAAAGGCAATGACGCCTATTCATTTATAAATACCAGTGAAGTCCTTTGGTTTGAAGCTTTTAGTGATTATGTAAAAATACATACAGCAGTTAAAACTTATCTTAAAAACCTAAGCCTGAATGAACTTGAAAACAAGCTGGACCCCAGGCATTTTGTGCGCATTCACCGGTCTACCATTATTAATATCAATTTTATTAAAGAGATGAAGCCTTATTTTAACGGAGAGTATTTTATCTTCCTCAGCAATGGTGAGAAGTTAAAATTAAGTCGCTCTTACAAAGACAAGATCAAGTTTTTAATTAATGAGAGTTTTTAATCCATTTACCTTATTATATCCTTTTCAAATCATTCTATTGATTCATTCCATCGGTCTCTTTATTAAAACAACTCAAAGAATAAAAACATCTGACTAAAGATTAATCCTGTTGCTTTAATAGCTAATCAGGCATCTTGTCTTCTTATTAAACATATAGGAGATAATGGAGAAGAGAGCGAGATTCCCGTCTAGTATTCCCTACATAATTGGCAATGAAGCTGCAGAAAGGTTTAGTTTTTATGGCATGAAAGCCATTTTGACTGTATTTCTGGTTACTCAGTTTTACAATCCTGATAACAATCCCGCTTTGTCCCAGGCTGCCAATGCACACGCCAATGACAAAACTCATTTTTTTAATACCATGGTATATCTATTACCTATACTGGGTGGCCTAATAGCAGATTGGTACTGGGGCAAATACAAAACTATACTTTATCTGTCGCTGGTTTATTGTGCCGGTAATGCATGCCTGGCTATATTCCATACCGATATTAATCTATTCTCATTTGGCTTGTTATTGATTGCAGTTGGATCCGGTGGTATTAAGCCTTGTGTATCTGCCAATGTGGGTGACCAATTTGATGACAGCAATAAAGAATTGATGTCTAAAGCTTTTAGTTTATTTTACTTTAGCATCAATTTTGGTTCTTTCTTCTCTACCCTCTTGATACCCTTAGTGTTAAAATACTATGGACCAGGCTGGGCATTTGGTATTCCTGGCATCCTGATGTTTATAGCTACTATCATCTTCATAGCTGGTAATAAGAAATATGTAAAAGTTCCGGCTTCCGGATTCAAGAAAGAGAACTTTGTAGCTATCAACTTTTACATGCTCAAAAACCTGTTTAATAAAAAACCCGGTGAATCTTTGTATCAGATTGCAGCTAATAAATACTCAGCAGCATCATTAGTAGGCATAAAGTCAGTATGGAGAATCCTGGCTGTTTTTGCTTTTGTACCCTGCTTCTGGATGCTCAATGACCAAAATTCCTCAGAATGGGTGCTTCAGGCAGCTCAAATGGACCTACATTTTATGGGTGTTACTTGTCTGGCTTCACAAGTACAGGCAGCCAATCCAATCCTGGTGCTATTATTCATTCCCCTCTTTAATTATTTTATATATCCCACAATTGAAAAGGCAGGAATCAATTTTAACCCCTACAGAAAGATTGGAACCGGATTTATCCTGGGGGTAATATCCTTTATAGTAATCTGGTGGATACAGACTCAACTCGATGCCGGGCTCAAACCTGGTATAGCCTGGCAACTACTTGCGTATATCATTATCACAGCAGGGGAAGTCCTGGTATACCAGACAGGACTAGAGTATGCATATACCCAGGCTCCAGCTTCAATGAAAAGCACCATCATGTCATTTTGGTTGCTAACCATTGCAATCGGCAATTACCTGGTATCCCTAATTAATACAAACATCGCCTCCGGAGGCTTATTTGCAAAGCTGGAAGGTGCCAATTACTATCTTTTCTTTATTATTTTAATGGGAGTGGTTACTATTATTTATTTCATAATCTCCACGAGATTTAAAGAAAATGAAGTAATAATCAGTACTTGATCCATTCTGAAACATTGACTCTGAGTCACCCCATATATGGAGTAAAGACGGAGTTAGGACGGAGTAAAGCCGTAGATGAGTAGATATATACAAATAAACCATTAATGTATTTAGCATCCATCAATGGCAATTGAAAGAAATAAAAAACCTGGACAATTAATAAAATTATGCAGTATTAAAAAGGAGTATTCGAAATACAAATTGAATCCACTTGTATTTTCCTTCTGGTATAAGGATTCCTAGAGGCAAAATAAAAAATAATAAATTAGCCAAACAAGCTGCGCCACTTCATTGCAACAACACCAAATGCTGCTTCTTTAACAATACCGCCACTCATTTTAGAGGTGCCCTCCTCTCTGTCTTTAAAGACTATCGGAATCTCTTTTATTTTAAAGCCCTTTCGCCAGGCTGTAAATTTCATTTGTATCTGGAAAGCATACCCTACAAAATGGACTTTCCCCAGGTCTATGGAACTAAGGACCTTATTGGTATAACCCACAAAACCAGCCGTGGGATCCTTTACCGGCATTAAAGTAACTATTCGGGTATATAATGAGCCACCATAAGAAATCAATCTTCTGTCAAATGGCCAGTTGACTACTTTTCCTCCATCTGTATACCTTGAACCCACTACTACATCAGCCTGCCCATTATTTAACACAACATACATTCTGCTTAAGTCTTCGGGATTGTGGCTAAAGTCTGCATCCATTTCATAGATATAGGAATAGTTCTTTTCTAAGCCATATTTAAAGCCCATGATATAAGCTGTACCCAAACCCAGTTTACCGGGGCGCTGTAATAAATGAATACGATCCTGATGATGTTCCTGGAGAGCCTTAACAATCTTATCTGTTCCATCTTGCGAATTATCATCCACTACCAAAACATCAAAAGCTACCTGTAGATCTAAAACAGCCTGAATGATTCTGCCTATATTTTCTTTTTCGTTATAGGTAGGTATGATTACAAGATTCGAATTCAATGGTCTTTGCTTAATTTTTGAAAGCTCAAATATAAACTAATTTATAATGCTGGATATTGCGTTGGGTTACTTTCATTCATTAATCTATAACAAGCTTCAAAGACATCTTCCGGATTCGGTTTTGTAAAATAATCGCCATCACTTCCATAAGGTGGTCTATGGGCAGATGCTGTAATAGTAGTTGGTTGAGAATCAAGGTATTTATAAGCGTTTTGAACTTCCAGCACTTGTTGGAGCATATAAGAACTGGCCCCACCAGGTACATCCTCATCCAGGAATACTACTTTATTTGTTTTCTTAACAGAATCAACTATCATATGGTCAATATCGAAAGGCAATAATGTCTGTACATCAATTAATTCTACTGAAATACCTATACCCTTAAGCATTTCTATTGCCTCTTCTGCGACTCTCACGCATGACCCATAAGTAACGAGTGTTATATCATTGCCGACTATTAATATTTCTGGTTTACCCAATGGAACGGTAAATTCAGCCAGGTTGTCCGGTTGGGTTTCTTTTAAACGATAACCGTTCAGACATTCAATAATCAGACCCGGATCATCGGATTGTAACATCGTATTATAAAACCCTGCTGCCTGGGTCATATTTCTAGGTACCATAATATACATGCCTCGAAGACTGTGTAACAACATTCCGATCGGAGATCCTGAATGCCATATACCTTCCAGTCTGTGGCCACGAGTCCTGATAATAGCAGGTGCCTTTTGAATTCCGTCACTTCTATAACTTAGTGTTGCAAGATCATCTGATAAAGGTTCCAAACCATAAATCAGATAATCCAGATACTGAATTTCAGCAATGGGTCTGAACCCACGCATAGAAAGTCCTATGGCCTGGCCCATTATGGTCCATTCTCTTATCCCGGTATCAAAAACACGATCCTTTCCATATTTCGCCTGCAAACCTGCAAAGCCTTGATTTACATCCCCTATCTGGCCCACATCTTCTCCAAATGCCAGTAGTTCAGGATAAATTTCCAGTGCTATATCGAAAAAGCTATTCAAAACTTCATAACCATTCTTTACAGCACTATCAGAAGAGAACACAGCAGGTACTTCTTTTACTTTCAGAGCAGAATAAGGAGATTCGCTATATAAATTAGTGTGGAAACGCTCATCAGCTTCACTATACCTGTCTGCTAACCAGGATTTAAGTTTAGTTTTAGCATCAATATCAGAATCAATAATAGAAAAGAATATTTGTCTTACAGATTTAACTATTTCACTATAAAGCGGGCTTTTCTGACTCCTAAGCTCCTCAAGGAAATGATGTACTTTATGATCAGCGCCAACTTGTGCGGGAATAGTCTCACAAATACTCATTACTTCATTAAATAGTACCTGTGAAGGAGCGCAATATGCATCCCATGCTTGTTTACGAGCTTCTTTTACCTCCGCTTTAGCTTTATCTTCCAAAGCATCCAATTCCTCTTTAGTACTTATCCCGGTTTCGATCATCCACTGTTTCATCCTGGCTATACAATCATAATCCTTTTCAAACTCAAGTCTTTCTTTGGATTTGTATCTTTCATGAGACCCAGAGGTAGAGTGACCTTGTGGCTGGGTTACTTCCTGCACATGAATCAAAGCCGGTATATGATTTTTACGGGTACGTTTTACTGCTTTTTCGAAAGTCTCGATCAAAGCCGGGTAATCCCATGCTTTTACGGTATAAATATAAATGCCGTCTCCATTTTCATCTAATTGAAAACCAGCCAAGGCTTTTGAAATACTTTTTTTAGTAGTCTGGAAATCTATAGGAACAGAGATACCATAACCATCATCCCAGACACACACCACCAAAGGCACTTTAGTAACAGACGCTGCATTCATAGTTTCCCAAAAAATACCTTCTGAAGTAGAAGCATCGCCAATGGTAACAAAACTAACTTCATTGCCTCTCTTGCTAAATTTGTTATCGGCAATATCTAAAGCTTTATATTTCTTTGAGGCATAAGCTAATCCCATTGCTCTCGCCATTTGTCCGCCTGTGGAAGATATATCGGAAGATACATTGTACTTATCTGTCTGATCCAACCAATTGCCTTCATTATCTACGAAGGGAGTCGCATAGTGATTATTCATTTGTCTGCCACCAGAGAAAGGATCGTTTTCTGTATCGGCATATAATTGTGCAAAAAAAGCTGAAAGTGTACATTCGCCTAAAGCCATCATAAAAGTCTGGTCACGATAATACCCAGATCTAAAGTCCCCCTTTTGGAAGGCTCTTGCCATAGCCACCTGCGGAACTTCCTTACCATCACCTATAATACCAAACTTCGCTTTGCCCGTCAGCACCTCTTTCCTTGCTATTAAACTAGCCTCTCTGCTCAGACAACAAATCCAGTAATCGTGTTTAACAGCTTCCAGGAAATCTGTTTCTTTAACAGTAGAAACTTCGTTTATAGGGTTAGATAAATCTTTGGACATAGCTATTTAGTTTTCTCGACAGCAAAGATAAGTAAATATTTCAGGCAACTAAATGTAATTAAATTGAATCTTTAAAATGACATTAACGTATTTTTAACTGTTATAATTACTGTCTACTATTTATTGTTAATACATTATTATATAACTTTGTACAAGTTTTAATCACATTTAAAATAAATTAAACTAAAATGAAAAAAATAATTCTTTCTGGAATGTTGGCTTTAGGATTTTCTTTCCTGTATGCGCAAACTACTCCTGCTACGCCTGCAGCTACTCCTGAAGCAGCTAAACAGTCTGGTGCCATCATGACTATTGAAACTATGGAAATTGATTATGGAACAATCGATCAAGGATCTGACCCTCTTCGTATTTTCAAATTCACTAACACTGGTACTGAGCCTTTAATTATCAAAAATGCAAAAGGAAGTTGTGGTTGCACAGTTCCAACATGGCCTAAAGAACCAATTATGCCGGGTGAAACTAACAAAATAGAAGTTAGATATGACACTCAACGTGTAGGTCCTTTTACAAAAAGAGTTACGCTTGAAACTAACGAAGATGTTGGTACACACGCTTTATCTATCAAAGGAGAAGTTCGTAAAACTACTCCAGATGAGCCGGTTCCAACCGTTAAACCTAATGTACTTCAAGGAAACGGTAATTAATATTCCGTTTAAGAACTATATATCTTAATTCTAGAAAAGCCTGTTACATTTAATGTAACAGGCTTTTTTTTGTTAAATGAGTGACTAATTTCATTTGATTTAACATTATTAACTACCCTCCCCAGTTAAAACTCTTTCGTTTATATACATCTTAAATGTACCGTGCCTACAGCACTCAATTAATAGTTAATTTAAGACGCCGGATTAAAATCCGGCGCTACAATATTGGTCGAGGCTACGCCTCTTTAATGTATATTTTCAGAGCCTTGGGCTCGAAACATTTTGTAGCAACGGATTTTAATCCGTTGTCCATAAGCTATATATAAACAGAGTGCCTTAGGCACGGCACATATTGATTGAAATTGATAAGATGTGTATAAACCGTAGAGTTAAAACTGGGGGCTATTCAGCGAGCGCTTGATTGATTCCTGCTCACTTGAATATAATTATCTCTATGTAATTTAGAAAGTGGAAGATTATTCAACAATTAGAGACAAGGCAGTGCCTTGTCTCTACATATTTATTTAAACACTGAAAAACTTCCCCCAATTAATAGATTAGACTGTAAGAAATTAAAATGTTGACTAGCTCTGTCAGCATTAGAATTAGTAGTTAACACATCTGGTAGATTAATAAAGCCAGCTTTAAGCTCAGTCTGAATGAAGAAGTACTTAAGGAATTTAATATTTAAACCCAGCATCAAAGCAGTTCCATAGCCTGCCACATGAAATTCATTATTACGTAAATTTCCTAATAAGGTAGCATCAGTTCTGGGATATAAAAATCCTCCACTCACTCCTTCTATCAGGTTTAAATCCAGGTTAAAATGTACTAGTTTTCCAAGTTCAACTAATTTATCAGTTCTTCTTAATTCTACATTCACATAAGTCAGTCCATTAGTGTGTTCATACCTTAAAAAGTCCGGTGTCAGTTTCAATAATTTATGATCATATACACCATCATACTTTGTTCCTGATTCATTAATAAAACCGATTACATATACTTCCTGGTTTTGTTGCATCACATATTTCATATGATCAATCCCAAAGGATATATCATAATGTTCATTAAAATAATATCCTAATCGAAAATTGGTCTGGGGTATAGTCGCCTTAAAAGGATTCAGGTAATCATCAAAACTAAATGGGGTCTGTGTATCTTTACCTACTACATCCAAAAGGGTGAAATCATAATTATTGCCTGTAAAATGTATATCGGATTTAGCGTAAAAGTCTCTGTTCCAGCCCCAATAAACATAAAACTTGCCTTTTTGAGGAAGAGCTTCATATTTTGAAACATCCTGTGCAACACAACTGGCAGAATAAAATAAAAGTGCGAAAGAAAGAGATATAAGAGCTTTGTGGAAGGGTAAATTGCGTAACATAATGAGGATGAATAATTCTGTTTAAATAATAGAAGATCGTTACAAAATAATAAAATTGCAGTATATATCTAAGTTAAAGTAACAATTAAATATAGACAAAAATGTTTAGGAATAAATGAATAGAAAGCCTGAACTTAATTAATAAAGGAATCATTTACTCAAAGGTGTAAAACTTTAAATACCTCTTCTTTTTGCCTCAGCTACCAACAAGCTATATTCCCGGCTCATATCACCTGTGACACTGCTATTCTCCTGGGCTCTTCTTATTAGGTAAGGAACCACATCTTTAACCTGACCATATGGTACATACTTAGCTACGTTATATCCGGACTTTGCAAGATTGAAGGTTAAATTATCGCTCATTCCATATAACTGGCAGAAATTCAGATTGGGATGATTTCTTTTCAGGCCCCTGTTTTCAATTTCTTCGGCCATGTATAAGCAGCTTTCCTGATTATGTGTAGCATTACAAAAACCTAATTTTTCATAATGCCCCAGGCAATATTTAATAGCTTCATTATAGTCATGATCTGTTTCTGCTTTTGTATTATGAATAGGGCTTGCATATCCTGTCTCTAATGCTCTTTTCCGTTCTTTATCCATATAGGCACCACGCACTAGTTTTGCGCCAAAATAATACCCTTCTTTCTCCGCTTTCTCAAACGACTTCTTCAAAAAAGATAATCGGTCGTTACGATACAACTGAAAGGTATTATAGACAACTGCATTATTCTTATTATAACGTTGCATCATCTTTTCAACTAGTCCATCAATTGAATTTTGAATCCAGCTTTCCTCAGCATCCAGATAAATACTAACATTCTTATTCTTAGCATTATAACAGATAGCATCGATCCTCTTTAGAACCACAGTATATTCTTCTTCTTCTTTACTTGTCAGTTTCGTACCATCATTCATTTTTTCAAGCAGTCCTAAACGTGCTATACCCGTTACTTTAGCACTTACCACCGGTACATGATCATTTAAAGAAGCAAAATCTATAGCCCTGATTATTTCATTCATTGTAAAATCAAGATCCTTTTCTGTTTCCTTACCTTCTGCACCATAATCCAGTACACTTAATACATTATTTTCAGCTAACTTATCTATTGTTTTTTGGGTTTCCAGCAAATTGGTACCACCACAGAACTGTTCAAAAATAGTATGTTTGATGATTTGATAACCAATAGGTATTTTAAACCTGGCTATCCAAATGCCAAAAAAAGAACCAAATTTTACCAGGAAAGGGCTATTCATAAACTTGAACAACCAAGTTGTTTTCTTTAGCTCGCTATCAGATCTACCAGCAAATGCAATCTCAGTATTAGAAAAATCTAGTTTTAAAGGTGATTTTATCATGTATGAAAGTTCTTATTATTATTCCAAATACTCCAGGATATTTCAGCTTGTTCATATAGCATTTCAAGGCCATTCTTTACTTTACAACCCTGTTTTAATCCAGCCTTCAAAAATACGGTTTCTGCAGGATTATAAATAAGATCATAAAATAAATGTTTAGATTGAATTGCTTCTAACGGGAGCTTTACCATTTGATTTATATTGGGCATCATTCCCAGAGGGGTAGTATTTATAAGTATATCAATGGATTCTAATACTTCTTTATTTATATCATTATAACTTAACTGATCAGGATTATTTTGCCTGGAAACAACAATAAAGTTAATATCCATTTTTCTTAAGGCCCATTGTACTGCAAGAGAGCTCCCACCTGATCCAAAAATCAACGCATTCTTCACAGAAGTTTGATTTACATCATTCAGCCATTTATTCAGTGTTGTTTTAAAAGCAATTGCATCCGTATTATAACCCTTCCACTCAGAACCATTAATTGAAACACAATTAACGGCACCAATTTCGGCAGCTGTATCATCTAAAGAATCCAGGTAAGGCAGTATCTCTTGTTTGTATGGAATTGTAACATTTAATCCTTTTAATACAGGATTGTTAACCTCCAATCTTCTTATTTCATTCAGGGATGGTCGGTCAAAAACTAAATAAATGCTATCTTTAAGACCCAGGTTTTTAAACTTATCATTAAAATAATCAGCCGAAAAAGAATGAGATAAGGGATGACCAATTAAGCCATATACTGTCTTCATAAACTATAAGATGTATACTTTATTCATGACTTCTTCCAAACCCGGTATTGCCTGATTTAAACTCCACATCTAATTGATCAAAGTACTTTTTATCTTCAGCACTGATAGTAATTCCACTCAATTCATTCAGGTCAGGCTGACCCGCTGCCACCCAGGCTGAGTACCATATACTACCTACTGATATGATCGATTCTCTCAATCGATCTTCTACCTGCCCATCTAAAACTACGTTATAAGCACGAGCAAACTCTGCACATTGTGTACGGACAACTTGTTGTAGTCTGTTCTCATAACAGAACTGCCTGTCTGCAGGAAATGCAGTTTTAAGTTTCTTTTCTTCATCCAGCAAAAACTGAACCCCTTCATGACTATCAAATATTATCTTCCAAAAAAAGCTGTTAGTATTTTCAATCTGTTTGGCCTTACCTACCAGGAAGTCAAATTCCTCATCAGCAAATAATTCAGGAATACGGCTTTCCCAGAAAGCATGTATACCATCCTGTTGGGTTAATTGCCCGTTATAGTTTTTTGAGGTATGTAATGGCACATGAGCATCCGCTATATAATGACCTATTTCAGCTGAGTTTCGAAGAATTTTATTTATATCTTTTGAAAGAAATGACCTAACCAAACGATCATACATATCTTCCAGATTATAAGGCAATATTCCATGGGCAGTAAACTCTGAATTGGAATAAGCTCCAGTACATATATTTAATAGTCTATTCTCAGGGAATAATGATTTTACACTATCAAGCGGAATATTCCATTCATCATTCCTGTATGCGTGGTTAAGCGTAAATGCAACAAAATGATGCATTTTACCCTTGGAGACTGAACAGGATTCAATGCCCAATGCTTCTAAAACCGAATCATTTATCACTTTATAATCATTACCTGAAGATCTCCAGATACCTTTCCCCATTAATTGTATAGTATCTCTTTTGTCAGTGACTACATATAAGTTTGCGTAGGTAGCAATAAAAGCATACCAGCTTCTGGGAAGGTTTTCAAAAGGATAGGTCCCATATTGCTCCATATCCATGAAATGCTGGGGAGCCTCTAACTTTGAAGAATATCTTCTTTTATCAGGATCCACTGCATGGTCGGTAATATATTCAATATTCTTTTTATAAAAACCAATCATTTCAGGAGGCAATGTAAATACAGCCATTTTATTAATGAGCCTGTGCCCAAAGAAACCCCAAACAGGAGGAGTTGACAGCTTATTGGAATAAGAATTTAAAACAATAGAAACTAGAAACAGAATCAGTAATAAATATTTTTTCATCCTTTAAGATAAGCATTTAATATCAGAAAAAATAATCATAGGCCCACATAATCTTCCCGAACAACCCCTCTTGTACAATGAAGAAATCTTTATCGTCCACATAGGCATAATACTTTTCAATTGGCAGGGGATTTCCATTCTCATCCAGAATAAGTCTTCCGTCCCTGTTCGTTTTAATAAGCGGATATAGTTTTACATTCTTTTTTATACCATTTACATCTTCCACATTAAATATACAGAATGGTAATGTCTGAATTATGGAAGCTTTTTCAGAACTATTATTATAAAGAGCTTCTGCCACCTGACTTTTAAAGCCCACTAGAAATGCTTCCACTCTAGATTTATTTAATGGTTTAGCTATTTTGGGTACACTAGTATTCAATGGGCTTACTTCATACCCGGTCTCAGTCTTAACCAGCTTAAAAGACTTATTCTTTAATTTTGGATATTCCAGTTCAACAGACTTAATCTGATCTACACCTATTCTAAAAACCGCTTTATCTCTCCAGTTTTCTTCATTGGTAAAATAACTAACTTTAATTCCACCATCTTTACCTTTGACCCCTACTATAAATGGTTGCTCTTCTCCTTCCATAATCATATAAGTACCACTTTCATCCGGTGTCACTCCTCCTACATAGTAGGATCTAATCAATTCATTCTTGTCATTGTATATTTCTGTTTTAATAGATTGAGCAGCCAGGTTTTTGACCATGGTATTGATAGCTGCCTGGGGGGGCCTGAATTGAGTTTCCAAACCATATATAGTATTCATGAACGAACCCATTACTGCATCATTGACTCTGTATCTATTATTTACCATCCAGGACTTTCCTTTACGGGTCAGACTAGCAGTATTTCCTTTCCGGTCAGCGAGAAAGATTCTGCTTATCCTTGCGGTATCTTTTACTGCAAAGTCATTGTCTTTTCCCAGTGTCGAATATTTATCAGTTTTAGTATATTTCCATACACCAAAACCGGCAAGGGCCACTATTAATAATAATATGATTAGTCTTTTCATTAATTAATCTTTTATTGTTTTTAGTAATAAAGGCTCTTGTTTAAAATCCAAATTATTGAATTCCGTCCTTTGTATACTTAATATTATCACTTATACACGGTATTGTACTCAAGTCCCGACCGAAAAGGTGCGGGATCTAAGGACAGTACGGGTCGAAGATCCCGCACCTTGGTCGGGACTCTTACTTTTTTGCAGTCGCCCAAAAAAGT
>Ga0193744_1000241_pt1 | contig 14366 bp, 15 predicted proteins | sample L1a1metaG_FD_143056 | JGI IMG/M metagenome (GOLD analysis project Ga0193744, IMG submission 143056) | Soil microbial communities from a riparian zone of the East river system, Colorado, United States - L1a1 | ecosystem: Environmental > Terrestrial > Soil > Riparian zone | place: USA: East River...
TGGACCATAAAATAATTGCTCGTCAATTTCTATTGACCGGTATATTTTGGGCCATAATTGGATCATTAATGTCTATTGTATTCAGACTGCAATTAGGATTTCCTGAAGCTGATATGGTTTGGTTAAAACCATTTTTGGGTAAATGGATTGTCGTAAATGATTCAGGTATTGGTACCCTGGCTCCTGAATTCTATTATGCATTGGTTACCATGCATGGTACAATACTCGTATTTTTTGTATTGACAGCCGGATTGAGTGGTACTTTTAGTAACCTATTAATTCCATTACAATTGGGTGCCAGAGATATGGCATCTCCATTTTTAAATATGTTGTCATACTGGTTCTTTTTCTTGTCCAGTGTGTTGATGTTTATCTCATTATTCCTGAATACCGGGCCATTTGCCGGTGGATGGACAGCCTATCCGCCCTTGTCTATATTGCCCCAAGCCTCAGATGGATCTAAGGCAGGTATGACTTTATGGACCATGAGTCTTATTTTCTTTGTCGTTTCAGTCCTTTTAGGAGGAATGAATTATATAACAACCATTCTAAACTTAAGAACAAAAGGAATGAGCCTTTGGAGAATGCCACTTACTATTTGGGCATTCTTTGTCACTGCTATACTTGCACTACTATCATTTCCTGTACTTGCTTCTGCATTCTTTTTAGTGCTTTGTGATAGAAGTTTAGGAACCAGTTTCTTTTTAAGTGAAATATTTATTGGAGGTAAGGCACTAGATCACGTAGGAGGATCTCCTATATTGTATCAGCATTTATTCTGGTTCTTAGGTCACCCGGAAGTATATATCATTATATTACCCGCTATGGGTCTGACTTCAGAAGTACTTTCTGTACATGCCAGGAAGCCTATATTTGGATATAAGGCCATGGTGTACTCCATATTGGCTATTGGATTCTTATCTTTTATCGTTTGGGCGCATCACATGTTTATGTCAGGTGTAAATCCATTCATTTCCAATTTCTTTGTGGTATTTACCTTGATTATTGCGGTACCATCTGCTGTAAAAGTATTTAACTGGATCACTACTTTATATAGAGGTAATATCCGGTTTAACTCTGCAAGTTTATTTGCCATTGGATTTGTGTCCATGTTTATCTCAGGAGGGTTAACAGGAATATTTCTTGGTAACTCGGCATTGGATATACAATTGCATGATACTTATTTTGTAGTGGCGCATTTCCATATTGTTATGGGTGTTGCAGCATTCTTTGGTATGTTTGCTGGTATCTATAACTGGTACCCAAAGATGTGGGGAAGATTTATGAATGAGACTATAGGGCAGATCCATTTCTGGGGAACCTTAATAGGAGCTTATGCTATTTTCTGGCCAATGCATTACCTTGGAATGGCAGGAGTACCAAGAAGGTATTACAGCTTTGAAAACTTTGATGCATTTTCACATTTTGATACAATGAATAAATTCATCACTATAGCAGCAATCGTGGTTTTCTTTTTACAAGTGATGTTTGTAGTGAATTTTATTTACAGCATATTTAAAGGTAAACGAGTTACGGAGAAAAATCCATGGGGCGCCAGTACATTGGAATGGACTACGCCTATAGATGCAGGTCACGGCAACTGGCCGGGTAATTTACCGGTAGTACATAGATGGCCTTATGATTATGGAAAGAATGGAGAAGAATATATTGGGCAGGTAATTCCTCAACAGCCTGGGGAAGAAGATATGCACTAATTGTTTGATTAAAAATTATTATTAATAGATGGCATTCATTCAAAGCAGATCAATAGCTGAGTTTTTAAAGTTAAAGATTGCTGATCTTGGTTTACTCATCAAGTTCAGGCTTTCTATGATGGTGGTATTTTCGGCAATTGCCGGTTATATCGTTTCAGCCTTTGGGTCGCTTGACATAAGAAACCTTATTGTATTAGGCTTGGGTGGTTTATTAATTACCGGATCTTCCAATGCTTTAAATGAAGTCATAGAAAAAGATTACGATAAGCTAATGAACCGCACCCGCAACAGACCAATAGCTGCAGGCAGAATGTCGGTATCTGAAGCTGTATTGTGGGCGGGACTCATGGGATTGGCAGGAGGATTATTATTAGCATCCTTTAATCCACTTACCGGTTTTCTTGGCTTGGTAAGTTTGGTTCTTTATGCCTTCATATATACTCCTTTAAAACGAATTTCGCCTGCATCAGTTTGGGTTGGGGCACTTCCGGGAGCTTTACCAATTCTTATTGGCTCAGTTGCGGCATCAGGATATATTACCGGTATCGCTTTAAGTTTATTCTTTATTCAGTTTATATGGCAGTTCCCACATTTTTGGGCAATAGCCTGGGTAGCTGATGCTGATTATAAGAGTGCAGGTTTTAAATTACTTCCTTCTGCTGATGGTGAAGTTGGAAAGTTTGTCGGACTACAATGTCTTTTGTATACTGCTGTGTTAGTATTTATGGGTATTCTACCTTATATAATAGGACAGATCCATTTGTTTACCATGATAGCCACTACAGTTATTGCAGGCTATTTTTTATATAGGAGCTGGCAGTTATATAAAAACTGTGATTATAAAACTGCAAGAGCTTTAATGTTCTCATCCTTCATCTATTTGCCCGTTGTGTTTATATTATATTTAATAGAAAAACTTCTTTTATCATGAACACAACCATAACCAATTCAAGAAACAGAATCGACCCGAAGTACTTTACCCTGCTTATAGGCTGTGGAAGTATAGTGATGATGTTCACAGCTTTTACCAGTGCTTATGTTGTAAGACAGGCAGGTGGTAATTGGCTCGAGTTCAAATTGCCCAATATATTTGCATATAGTACGGTAGTAATGATCATAAGTAGTATTACCCTGCATATGTCCTACAAGTATTACAAAAGTGGAAATGCATTAGCTTACAGGGCCTTATTGGTTACTACTTTCATATTAGGTATGATTTTCCTGGTATCACAATACATGGGCTGGCTAGCGTTAAAAGATATTGGTGTCACCCTGGATGGTAATCCATCCGGTTCTTTTGTTTATGTGATCAGTGCTTTACACGCTGCACATGTTCTAGGAGGCATTGGCGCAATAACAGTAGCATTGGTACATGCATACTGGCTTAGATATTTTGTAAGTGAAAAGAGAACATTGAGGTTCAAAATGCTATTAACTTATTGGCATTTTGTTGATTTTTTATGGCTTTATTTATTTATATTTTTTACAACACAACGTTAAATAAACACAGATTCGCATGGCAACTGACGCAATAATGTCGCACGAAGTGCAAGACGAGAATGAATTATGGGCGGGAGGGAAAGAACCCTTCGGTGCCAGTTATGGCAAACTGATGATGTGGTATTTTCTATTATCTGATGCTTTCACTTTTGCAGGCTTCCTAATATCGTATGGCACATTGAGATTCAGCATGCCTACCTGGCCACTACCTGATTTTGTATTCAGTAGTTTGCCTGGTGGTATTCATCATGCGCCACTAATATTTGTAACTTTCATGACTTTCGTATTGATCATGAGTTCTGTAACAATGGTGCGTGCAGTTCAGGAAGGTCATAACGGCAATAGAATGGGTGTGGTAAAATGGATGGGCTGGACTATAGTGGGAGGTGCAATGTTCTTAAGTTGCCAGGCATGGGAGTGGACAACATTAATTGGTACTGAACATATGTCAGTTATTACCAATCCTTTCGGAACCCATGTAACGGATGGTGTATATCTGGAAGATGAACACGGACATCCATATGCAGCAGGAGAAAAAGCAGAGACTTTCACAGCACACCATACTTATCTGATTGAAAAAGAAAAGGATGAAGCCACAGGTAAAGAAGAATGGATTCATAGAAAGTTTAAAACCAAAGACGGAGAAATAGGACAACAGGAATTTGGGCCAAAAGCCTTTGGGGCCCTGTTTTTCTTTATTACAGGATTCCATGGATTTCACGTATTCTCAGGAGTATTATTCCTGACCATTATATTAGTGAATGCAGCCAGTGGATTATACCAAAATAGAGGCAACCATTATGAAATGGTTGAAAAAATAGGACTCTACTGGCATTTTGTGGACTTGGTGTGGGTATTCGTATTCCTGGTTTACTATCTACTTTAATATTATAGAACTTTAATTTATTTATTATGGCAAATATTGATACGGCAGCAGGGAAAAAAGTAGTCATCAAAGGAATGATACTTTTAGGGGCTATTACCATTCTGGAAGTGTTAATAGCACTATTGGGAAATGGACATATAATCGATGGGTTTCATTTACCTAAATTATTGATGTATCCTCTCATGATAGGATTAAGTTTATATAAAGCATACTTCATTGTATTTGAGTTTATGCATATGAAATATGAACTTCCAGGTTTAGTCAGAAGTGTATTGTTACCAACTGCACTATTGATATGGGCAGTTATTGCATTCTTCAGTGAAGGTAACTATTGGAAGCACAACAGGAAACAAATTCAGGACTGGAACAAAGAACAAGTGAGTACCAAAGAAAATAAACCTGCTGCCGAAACCGGTAAGTAGAAATAAGGCGGGGAAACTCGCCTTTTTTATTTCAACCAATTGATATTGCTTTTGTTATTTACAAAACCTACATATTGAAAAAATATATTCTTCAAACCATCGCCCTTTTGCTTTTACTGGTGATATTACCTATGGGCTCATGGTTTTATCTTAAGTCAGGTTTCAAATATAGAAAGGAAGCTTTTGCAGAGTTGGGCAATTTCGGTAAAGCTGAACAGGTAAAATTTATATACCCTAATGGTGCCGTATTTCATACAGATACCAATCATGTGGTGCTTATACTTTTAGATAAAACTGACCAGGCTACTTTCGACAATTTTGCGAAAATAATAAAAGCTTATTCTCAAAGAAATGATGTCACTTCTTTAAAAGTAGTAAGTGACAGCACCTATTCATTTCCCGGGCAAAAAGGGATGCAAGCTGTACACATAAGTGATTCCACTCAAACAAATTTCAATGAAATTAAACGCAAAATAGCGGACATTAAAAAGCACGATATCAATACCGTTCTTATCAACAGTAAATCAGTGGTAGTGAATGGCTATGATATCAATGTAAAAGATGAAATGGCCCATTTAATTAAACATGTATCTATCTTATTACCTGGCAATAAAAAAGTAGATGTGCCATCTAAAATATCTCAAAAAGAAAAATAAATGAGTCCCAATATTATTCTCGAGAAGAAATTAAACATCATAGCATATGTAGTTTCAACTATCGTCTTACTGGTAGTGATGTTTATGCGATTAATTAAATTGAATACAGGTATAGATTTTAGCTTTTTGCCTCCTTTTCATGCCTCTGTAAATGCTTTGACTGCCGTTGTTTTGATAGTAGCATTTTATTACATCAAGAATGGGAACATCACGGCACATAGAAGGATGATCTATGTAGCTATGTGTCTATCTGCTATTTTCCTGGTTAGTTATGTACTTTACCACATCACCACTCCGGAAACAAGGTTTGGAGGAACTGGTGCCATTCGATATGTATATTTCTTTTTACTGGGAACTCATATCATGTTAGCTGCCATCATTTTACCCTTTGTTTTATTGACGTTTAACAGAGCTTATACCGGTTCCTATGAAAGACACAGAAAAATGGCCAGGTGGGTTTTTCCTTTCTGGTTATATGTAGCGCTTACAGGTCCCATCTGTTATCTCATGTTAATGCCCTATTATTAATAGTATTTAGTATAGAAATTGCTTAATTTTGCAGTTATAATCAGATTCTATGTGTAAGAAATATATATTTACCATTCTCTTAATTGCCGGGTTTTTGTTTATAGCACAGGACAACAGCTATGCACAATGTCCCATGTGTAAGATTTCTACAGAATCGAATTTATCCAGTGGTGGTACTGCAGGCAGGGGTATGAATCAGGGTATATTTTATTTATTGTTAGTTCCCTATGGTTTAGTAGGTGGCCTTGCCTACCTGTGGTGGCGGAACAAGAAGAATAATCCGGAATAAAAAAAAGCTCGACTTGGTTAAAGTCGAGCTTTTTTTATGGTAGTTCAAAAACCTCACCCCCAGCCTCTCTCCGTTCGAAAAAGAACAGAGAGGGGTGTACTGGAATTTAATATTTTACAGATTTGGATAGACATGCGGTTATGCTTCTTTCAAAATTAGCAATATATGTAAGGGCTGGGTTTACCCCTGCCCCACTAGTGTAATATTTAGATTTTGAAATTAACCATGGATATTTTGCAAAGGGGGTAGGGGTGAACCCTACCCTTACATATATTTCTGGCCTGAAGGTCGACCCCCTATGAATTAGGGGATTATTGAGGTTCTGCCGCGAAGATCATCATCGTCAAAAGTAAAAAGCGATTCGGCGATTCGGCAGTTCCGCGATTCGGCAAAATGTCCCGATCACTGTAAATCTTAAATCGATTTCGACCAACGGACAACGACCAACGAAAAACGATTCCAAACGTTACTATATTAATCACTACATTTAATACATCATTTCAAACCCAAAACAATCAACCATGGGTACAATATCATGGATAAGCATCAGGCCAAAAAGAATGGCAGATCCGGTACCAATAAATAGTGTCAAAGCCATCAGTAATTATGGTTTAGAAGGAGACCATTATCAAAGAGCTGGTTCCCGGCAGGTGACCTTAATAGAAAAACACCAGCTAGATAAAATGGGTGAAATATTAAATAAAGAAATTGATCCGGCTAAGACACGGAGGAATATAGTAGTAGAAGGTATGGATCTTCTTCCATTAATAGGTAAAACTATGCAGATAGGAGAGGCTCTTATTAAAGTAACCGGCCCCTGTAAGCCCTGTTCGAGAATGGAAGAGAATTTCGGACCCGGCGGATTACAATCTATGAATGGTAATGGCGGTATTACTGCAGAAATAATAGAAGGTGGGCTTATTAGGGTAGGGGATAGTGCTGAGGTAGTGAATGATTAATGGTTAATTTTAGTGATTAGATATTAGTGTTTAGTGATTAGTAAACAGCCCTTCAGCATTGCTTTTGTCTGAATTAGGATTTTAAGATTCAAAGATGAAAGGATATTCATCACTAACTGAGATATGACCCCAATTTTTTAAGCATCAATGTTAGCGCGATTCACGAAATTGCCCTAAATGTGTAACACCAGGAGTAGTATTCATGACTCAAATGAAAATATAATCAAAGCTGAGGAATGTGATATTTACTAGAATATCCCATACATCTACTAAAAGAGGCAATTCGGCGATTCATCGATTCGGAGATTCGGCAACAACCAAAACCATTCGGAAAACGGACATCGGACACCGGACATCGATTCCAACAATCTCCATCTGAAAATAGTACTAATAAATTGAACGATTTACACTTAATCGTGGTTATTATAAATAAAAAAAATGTCAGAGATCCTCAATACCCTAACACCAGAAGAAGATTATGTAATAAATAAAAAAGGAACAGAGGCACCATTCAACAATGAATATGTAAATCACTTTGATCATGGTGTCTATATCTGTAGAAAATGCAATGCAGAATTATACACTTCAAAAGATAAATTTCATTCAGGATGTGGCTGGCCATCATTTGATGATGAGATACCCGGTGCAGTTACAAAAGTACCCGATAGAGATGGGAGAAGAATAGAAATAATCTGTTCTAACTGTAAAGGACACCTGGGGCATGTTTTCACAGGAGAAAAGTTTACAGAGAAAAATACCAGGCACTGCGTTAATTCATTATCTATTAGATTTGTACCTGCTAAAGAGTCGACCAATGAATAGAATACTCAGTTTATTATTTTCATGTATTACCATTGCCTTATTTGGCAGTCAAAATCCAAACATCCAAAACCAAAACAATATGAGTACAGAACCAATAAATGACCCTGGAACAAAAGAAGTAATCACGCTTGGAGGTGGATGTTTCTGGTGTATAGAAGCGGTGTTCCAGGATTTAAACGGGGTAGAGAAAGTAGTGTCAGGATATACCGGTGGCGATGTTAAAAACCCCAATTACAGAGAAGTATGCGGTGGTAGCACAGGTCATGCGGAAGCTGTGCAAATCACATTTGATCCTTCAATAATAACATTAGAAGAAATTCTGGAAGTATTCTGGACCACTCATGATCCCACCACTTTAAACAGGCAGGGAGCTGACAGGGGTACGCAATATCGTTCTGCTATATTTTACAGCAATGAAGAACAGTTAGCCAAAATAGACTATTCAATGAAAGAGGTAGCTCCTAAGATATGGGATGACCCTATAGTTACTGACGTAGCCAAGCTAACTGTCTTTTATCCGGCTGAAACCTATCATCAAAACTATTATAAGCAGAATGAAAATCAGTCTTATTGCCAGGTAGTTATTAATCCTAAATTGAGGAAGGTGAGGGAGAAGTTTGCTGCTAAGATGAAGAAATAATGGTTAATGATTAGTGGTTAGTGATTTATGCGGAGTCGCCGAGGTGCGGAGTCGCGGAGTCGCTTTTTTTGCCGAATCGCCGAATCGCTGAACTGCCGAATCGCCTATTTTATTTGTAGGGGCAGACCCATGTGTCTGCCCTTGGACCGCCATATTAAAATTTATATACTACAATTCGCGGACACCGGACATCGATTCCCTGTCTGAATTAGGATTTGTAGGATTATAAGGGATTAGTAGGATTTTGGCGGATATCGGACATCAGACACCGGACATCGATCCCGACCAACGACCAACGAAGCTCTAACTCCTGACCCTATACTCCTCAGCTTTCAATTTATTACCCATTAAAAGATAAACCTCACTTACATTATTGTAAAATTTATTTAAATCTTTACTACCCTTTCCGGCCTGTTCAATTTTAACGGATAGTGCTTTCTGATAATAATTTAATGATTTCTTATAGTCTTTTTTCTCTTTATAAGCATTCCCCAGATTGGTATAAGACTGAATAACTTCCACACTATTTTTGCCGAAAACTTTTTCCCTGATTAGTTTTGCTTTTAAATGGGCATCGATTGCTTTATCATAATCTTTTTTGCGGAAATAGACGTTTCCAATATTTCCATAACTAGTTGCCACATCAGTACTGAACTTTCCTTGTTTTGACAAGCGAATGTTGAGTGCTTTATTATGATAATACAGCGATTGTTCAAACTGATTTTCAGCACTAAAGCTCACCCCTAAAGTAATATAGGTAGTAGCTATAGCCAGAGTATTAGTATCATTTGTAGCATGTGCGATAGTCAAAGCTTTACCTAAATAGCTTTTCGCCTTGTCATATTTATCCTGACGATTTAAAAGAACTCCCATTTGGTTATAAGCATTTATGGTCTTTTCTGTATTCCCATTTTTATTAAATTCCATAGCAGCTTTTTCATAATAGACTAATGCACTATCTGGAATGGCTTTATTCTTAAACTCATCAGCAACTTTTAGAAAGGATTCTGCAGGAGTATTAACTTGTCCATTTGCTTTGTAAATCGAAAGAATAAGCACAAATGAATAAAGGATAATAGATTTTAAGGTATACATAATTTATATTACTAAATGATGAGAATTAGCTTCATTGAGTAAGGTACATTACAATTCCAATTTCAAATTCAATTAATATGAATTATAGATGAACGTGCTAAAAGCAGGGTTTAAAGTATCTATTTTGTTATACAACTTTCGTGGCTATCTTGCATGTATTCTTGAGAAAGAATAGCTAAGGGTTTTATTTATAACACTTGGTGAGGTAAATTTGCGGACATCGGACATCGATTCCGACCAACGACCAACCATTTCTTGTCAGAATTAGGATTTGTTGGATTATAAGGGATTTTTAGGATTTTCGCGGACATCGGACATCGGACATCGGACATCGGTCATCGATACAGGCCAACTACCCTGCATCAATACTCATAAGTATCTCATACTGCTTCTCAAGCACCGAAATATTAAATCCATGCGAAGCATCCGGCAATAAAAAATATTCCTTTTTGGGGGCTTTAATTTTATCGAAATACAATCTTGAATTTTCTTTGGGGGTTAAAATATCTTCATTACCTTGAATTATATAAACCGGAATTTTGAAATCTGCATTGTCTTTCAGCAAATTAATGGTTGCGCTCATTGATGGAACAGCTAGTAGTGTATCCCCGGCATAATTGACAAAAGAATAGTCATCCCCGTCACTTCTGTTTTGTTCATCTTTTGGATTGTCATAAGCTGGTGAAATTGTAAACCATGATGCCGGTGCTGGTGTAGAATTGGCTTTTTCATATTTTTTTAATATTCTAAATAACTGACCTAGATTTTTAGCCCTGGCATAAGGAGGCTTGCCAATTGTATTTAATACTTTTAAAGAAGCCGTGTCATTCTTATCTTTTGCAATTTTATACACCTTATTAAAAAGATGTTCATCGATAGAAGGGGTAACAATCTGTGAATGTCCGATATAAGCATAATATAGATCGGGTCTTTTTGTCGCCATCTTAACACCAAGTACTGATCCCCAGGAAGTTCCACACAGGATGATCTTTTGTTTTCCCAGATGCTTTATAAGGTATTCTGAAACTTCAATACCATCATTGGTCATCTGTTCAAGACTTAACGGATTTGCTTTTAGATATTCAGGTGTTAATTCTGTCGGAGCATTGCGACCATATGTTTTACCGGCTCCTCTTTGATCCCACTGAACGATGATAAAATCCTTTTCCCATTCTTTATAAAGATTGTCTGAGTATGGACTTAATGGACTTCCAGGTCCGCCGTGAATAAATAGCACAATAGGTTTAGTGCTTTCACCTTTGATGGTGATCCATTGTTCGATACCGTTTATTAGGACAAACTGCGCTTCCTGAATTCTGGTATTTGTAAAAAGACTATTTTGTTGGGCACTGGCAAATAATGGTAATGCAATACATAGAAAAAAACTAAACAGCTTAAAATATAATCTGTTGGTGCTAGATGAATTATGATGCATAAGTAAAATTAAGCTAGTAGAGATTAGTGTTAATCACGATAACCGATCAAAGGTACTTAAAGAGAATTGCATTTGATGTTTCCTAGCCGATACCAATATGGGCCGTGCCCAAGGCACTCTAATTAAGTTATGATTTTGGTCAAGGGATTGAAATCCCTTGCTACAAAATGCTTCGAGCCTAAGGCTCTTGGCTTCCTTTGCAGTATCTATTTTAACGGACCAAAAGCCCAGACTCCATATTTAAAATATTTGTAGGTTTCAGAAATTGGGAATCATTTTCTTTGTGGCTTTGAACCCTGATTCGTTTAATTATTTGCTCCTTTGATTACAAAAACCTGGCAACTGGCAACTAGCAACTAAATTGTAGGGGCAGACCCATGTGTCTGCCCTTTGACCGCCAGATTCATATTTTTGTTATTATTAAATTTGCGGATAACGACCATCGGACATCGATATTGACCAGCGATCAACGGCTATAGATTTTTTGTCTGAATTAGGATTTTAAGATTAAAGGATGAAAGAATTTTCGAGATAACGGACAACGGAAATCAGATATCAATTTTTCCACAGTTTTTGAACTCTCATTTGTTTGATTACTTGATTGACTATGATTGAAAATCTCTGTCAACTGACAAACAAAAACTATTTTAGCGCCTCAGCAAATCGCAGCGACTCCGCGACTCCGCAAAAGACCCCGTAATATATTTCCCTTTCCCTTCTCCCTTAACTCTATACTCCTCCGCCTTCAATTTATTGCCCACTAAAAGATAAACCTCTCTTACATTATTATAAAATTTAATCAGATCCTTATTATCAGGTCCGACTATTTCAATTTTAATTGACAATGCTTTTTCATATGATTTTAAGGCTTTCTTATAGTTCTTTTTCTCTTTATAAGCATTCCCCAAATTAGTGTAGGATTGAATTACTTCAACACTATTTTTTCCAAAAACCTTATCCCTGATTTGTTTGGCTTTTAAGTGAGCTTCAATTGCTCTATCATAATCCTTTTTGCGATAGTAGACGTTTCCAATATTGCCATAACTTGTGGCTACATCAGCACTGTACTTTCCCTGTTTTGAAAGTCGGATGTCAAGTGCTTTATTATGATAGACTAATGATTGGTCAAATTGATTTTCAGCACTATAAGTCACCCCTAATGTAATATAGCTTGTAGCAATTGCTAAACTATTGGTATCACTTATTGCGTGTGCAATAGTCAATGCTTTTCCTAAATAGCTTTTTGCCTGTTCATATTTATCTAGTCTATTAAGAAGAACCCCAATTTGATTATATGCATTTATTGCCTTTTCTGAATTTCCATTTTTATTAAATTCAATGGCAGATTTTTCGTAGTAAATAATAGCACTATCCGGGAGTGATTTATTCTTATAGTCGTCAGCAATTTTTAATAAGCTTTCAGCAGAGTTTTTGTCTTGTCCATTTGCTGAGCTGATAGAAAGAATTACAATTAAAATGAGGTGGGTAGTTTTAAAAGTAGCCATATTTTTCTTACTAAATGATGGAAGTTAGATTCATTGAGTAAGTTACGCTGCTATTCCAATTTTCTATTGAATTATAGATGAACGTATGGTAATTAAGGTTTAAAATGTATTTGAACTAAAAAAAGCACAAATTGGTACGCCTAAATAAGTAGATAACTAGAAAACTGGTAACCCAATTCTATATTTGAAAACAGTTTATAGTGGTTAGTGATTAATGTTTAGTGATTAGTGCAGAAGCATCGTAGATTGTTCTTAAAACCACAATCACTTGTAGGGGCGTATTGCATACGCCCTAGACCGCCAGATTTAATTTAACAATGATCTTTGGATTTTAGTAACTAAGTAGCAATGATTTTTTTACCTGGGTAATAAATCTCTGGAAATACCTCTACTTGATTTGAATTTGGCGGTTCAAAGGGCGTATGCGATAGCCCCTACAGTTTTTTCTATAACAAAAATTGTACAGACGAAATTCGGTTTACAATCTAATAAGTAAAGCAAATCGGCAAATTAGCAAATCAGCATCGACTCCGCAACTCCGCAAAAAAGATACTACTCTGTAATAAGATTATATAAACTCCCCCTAATATACTCCCTCCATGCATTCTCACATCCCTTATAACACTCTAATCCAGGTACCAATCCAATATGTGTAAATGTAATTTTAGTTCCTTCCATTACAGTCGATATCTCCCAAAGCATTTTAGTCCCTTTCCATTCCTTCTTATTTTTTAGCCAATCTTTATGGCAATCAATTACTTCCCAAAGTATTTTCTCAAAGGGTATAGATTCAATAATTTGTATGGTGATGTTTGTTTTACCAAAATGTACAGTGTATACATCATTGAGTTTTTCTGAATGACCTTCAAAATTGCTGGACCACCAGGTTTTGACATTATTGATGGCATTGAATGCTTGTTCGGGAGATTGATCTACGAGAATACTTGTTGTATAATTTTTATTTTCCATTTTGCTAAGTGTAAAATTTGATAGGATTAGTGACTAGTTAAAAATTGTAGGGGCGCCTATTGCGGGTGCCCTTTATGCAATATATTTTGATTTGGAAACTTCAACAAATACCGATTCTTTAAAATAATTTAATGCTGTAATTCATGTTTCCAATGAAAGGGCAGGGGTAAACCCAGCCCTTTCATTAGTTAATTTAAGGCCAACAGCCAAAGGCCAAAGTTTTTTTTGCGGACATCGGACACCGGACATCGGACATCGATATTATCCTCTCAATTTCCACTTCACAACCAACTCCTCATTAAATCCATCATCTTCTATTGGATTGGGTGCTCCCTTACCTTTGGTTATCAAATTAAAAAGACTTTCCTGAATATAATTGGTCCATGCCTCTCTGCAGATCTCAAAACATTCATATTGTGGAACCAAGCCTTCATGTGTGAATTTGATCTCTGTCTGATCACCATTTTGAGCAATATCAAAGACCACCTTGGTACCTACCCATTCAGAATTGTCCTTAATGAAGTTGAAGTAATTATCAAGCACCAGCCAAACCAGTCTTTGATCCGGCACAAGTTCAACCAATTTCATTTTACAATAGTGAATATCCTTATAGTGATAGATAAATTCATCATTTAATTCAGTTGTACCGCCTTCAATACTTTCTGACCACCAGCCTGATATATTAGTGATTGCATTGAATGCTTCGTAGTGTGTTTTGTCTACCAGTATGGCAGTAGTAAAATTGGTATTATTCATATTGATTTTTAATTTTAGTTGTCCGATGTCCGATGTCCGTTATCCGAAGATGTCAGGGGTTTTGTTGTTCGTGGTTTAATCTTTCATTTTAATCTCTTGCTTGGTTTGGGGCGATTCGTGAATCAGTAGTGTCCGGGGAAAATAAAAAAAGTATAAAAAAATAGGAGACCTAAGTCTCCTAAATAGTTA
>Ga0193744_1000242_pt1 | contig 14349 bp, 9 predicted proteins | sample L1a1metaG_FD_143056 | JGI IMG/M metagenome (GOLD analysis project Ga0193744, IMG submission 143056) | Soil microbial communities from a riparian zone of the East river system, Colorado, United States - L1a1 | ecosystem: Environmental > Terrestrial > Soil > Riparian zone | place: USA: East River...
ACACCCATACCAGCCGATCATGGCCGCGCCGATCGCGCTGGTGATGTGGTCGTAGCCGGGCGCGATGTCGGTGGTGAGCGGGCCCAGGGTGTAGAACGGCGCTTCGCCGCACCACTCGAGCTGTTTCTCCATGTTCTCCCGAATCATGTGCATCGGGACGTGGCCCGGGCCTTCATTCATCACTTGCACGTGCTGTTTCCAGGCGCGCTGGGTCAGCTCGCCTTGCGTGTAAAGCTCGGCGAACTGTGCTTCGTCGTTCGCGTCGGCGATGGAGCCGGGCCGCAAGCCGTCGCCGATGGAAAAGCTGACGTCGTAGGCGGCCATGATCTCGCAGATCTCGTCCCAATGGGTGTAGAGGAAACTTTCCTGGTGATGCGACAAACACCACTTGGCCATGATCGAGCCGCCACGCGAAACGATGCCGGTGGCGCGCTTCGCAGTCATCGGGATGTAGCGCAGAAGCACGCCGGCATGGACCGTAAAATAGTCTACACCTTGCTCCGCCTGTTCGATTAAAGTGTCGCGATAAATTTCCCAGGTCAGTTCTTCCGCGCGTCCCCCAACCTTCTCGAGCGCCTGGTAGATCGGGACGGTTCCGATGGGCACCGGCGAGTTGCGGATGATCCATTCGCGCGTGGCGTGAATGTTTTTGCCGGTGGAAAGGTCCATCACGGTGTCGGCCCCCCACTTGGTCGCCCAGCGCATCTTCTCGACCTCTTCCTCGATCGACGACGCGACAGCGCTATTGCCGATATTGGCGTTGATCTTCACCAGGAAATTGCGGCCGATGATCATCGGCTCGAGCTCGGGATGGTTGATGTTCGACGGGATGATGGCGCGGCCGCGGGCGATTTCCGACCGAACAAATTCTGCCGTGATCTCGGATGGGATCGCCGCTCCAAAGGACTCGCCGGGGTGCTGGTGGCGAAGGTCGTTGCGGGCGATTTCTCCTGTAGCGGCGCTCTGTGAGCGCCGATCCCCTTCCCCATTTCGGCGGTCATAGACCGCCGCTACAGCGCCGTGATTCTCACGGATTGCAATAAATTCCATCTCGGGCGTGATGATGCCCTGGCGGGCGTAGTAAAGCTGCGTGACAGCATGGCCGGCGGAAGCGCGGAGAGGCCTTCGCGATTGCAGATTGAAGATTTCAGATTTCAGATTGCCATTGTGGCCGTTCCGGCCATCAGAGTTGGACGTTGGACGTTGGACGTTGAGCGTTGGACGTTTCTGCGCGGCGGAAGCCGCGTGCTTCTCCGACAGGTATCCATCGTCAATTGGCGTTACCACACGCCCCTCGACCTCCTCCACGTCACCGCGATCGCGAATCCATTTCGCGCGGAACGCGGGCAGGCCTCCGGTCACGTCGATGTGCTGATCGGCGTCGCCCCATGGACCGCTGGTGTCGTAAACGCGGATCGGATCGTTCACCTCGATCTCGCCCGACATCGTTTTCGTCGGAGCGAGTGAGATCTCGCGGAAGGGAATCCGGATTTCGGGATGCAGCTCGCCGATTACGTAGACCTTGCGAGAATTGGGGAGAGGAGTTGAGACAGGATTAACGGGATTTTCGGGATTGGTTGAAGCACCGTTGGAGTTCTCTGTCATCATCTTGTTAATCCTAAATCCTGTCCGAGCTTTTCCTGAATTCCCTGCGTTCCTGATTAAAAACAAAAAAGGCCATGTGCGGAAAAGCAGCATGGCTTCGAAGTCCTTGCTCCCTGCGACGGTATTACCCGCATCAGGTTCAAGGGGTCGTCCGAAAATCTTCGGACCTCTCAGCCTTTGGCTCCCCCGCAACGAAGAAAGGATAAAGTAAGATGGAAGAAGTAAAAGGGGAAAGATGTAGAGGCGTTTCTGCCAAACGCCGTCGCGCACAGCAACCACGCGCGAAGTCAATAATTGTAGGGCATTGGAAAGTCCGGCCTCCCGCTGTCGCCCGGCGTTATGGCTGTGAAACGCCGTTCACCGGTTCGGCGTCGGCGGACGCCCTACAATCGATCGCGGCTCGACGGAGTCTCGCCCTACCAGGAGTTTCCTTCCGATTCCTTCTTAATTCGTAATTCTGCCTTCTGACTTCCGTTCGCGCCTACTTCGCGGCTTTCTCTTGCTTTGCGTTCGTGTGGAAAATGGCCAGCCAGTCATTCCCTTCTTTTTTCCAGACGGTGCCGCAGTTGAAGGTGCCGGAATGGTCCTTGCCATCATACGTGCCTTCAAGTTTCACGATGCAAGTGGTCACGATGACGTCCGGCTCGTCCGAGAAGGCGGTGAAATCGCTGATGCTAAACGATTTCATGTCCCACTTTTTCATGTCATCCAATTCCTGCTGCAAATTGGAGATGCCCTCCGCATACACCCCGCGGAAATCCTTATCGACCAAATTTTGAAAGTCGTCCGCCTTTTTGTCTTTGAACGCCTGCCAGGCAGCTTTTTCCTTGGACTGGACCATCTCGGTTTCGGGTGAAGCGATCGCAACGACCGTCGTCGCGACGAAGGCCGCGATTGCACAGGTGAGGTATTTTTTCATTTTGGCTTCCTTTCGTTTCGAACATTTTTCTGTCGTCCCACAAGCCTAACGACGCTGTGCGCGTGAAGTCAATATTGTAGGGCGCGCGGTCAGACGCCGGAGGATGAAGGCGGCGGCTGGCACAGAACGCCTTACAATCCGATTCGGCTCGACGGAGTCTCGCCCTACCAAGAAGACTCGACTCGACGGAGTCTCGCCCTACCAAAAAGCGGCGTCTGAGACAGACGCCTTGCAATCACGGTTCTTGATCAAACCCCGAAGGCTCGAGAGGAGGCGCGGGTGTCGTGCCGGGCGCGGGGGGTGGATCCAACTTGCTCGGCGGCTGGGTGAGATCGACGGCGGTGACTTCACTGGCGGCTTGCGCGCGGTAATCAGCCACCATCAGCGGGCGCTCCTTCTTTTCGGCCATGTTCCGATAGTTTTCGATTCCAGTGCAGATCGCCTGCGCGAATCGTGCGCGCCAAGCTGGATCGGCGACGCGTTTGCTGTCGCCGGATTCGGTCAGGAACCCGCCCTCAATCAGGATCGCCGGAATCTTTGTCTGGCGCAGGACGGCGAAACGCGCGCGCTTTATTCCGCGATCAAATTCCGTGAGATGGCCGACCATGGAATGGTAAACGACGGTGGAGAGCTCGAAGCTCTCCGCGTCGACCGGGTTGCCCGCCTGCATATTGACGAAGTGCAAGGCGAGCGCGTCGTCCGCGGTAGAGGGAGCGCCGCGCGGCGTGAGCGAAAAAATCTCGAATCCGGTCGCCTCACGATTTGAGTTGGTGGCATTGAAATGGAGACTGACAAAAATGGAATCGCGCGTGGCGTTGGCGATGCGCGCTCGCAGCTCGAGTGGGAGGAAGACGTCGTTCTCCCGCGTCATGATTACTTTGAAACCCTTTGCTTGCAGGAGCGGACGCAGAAGGCGCGCGACATCGAGCGCGTATTGCTTCTCGCTACCGAACGAGCTTAACGCTCCCTTGTCGAAGCCGCCGTGTCCGGCGTCGAGCACGACCGTTTGGATCCGGCCTTTGTGCTGGAGCATTTGCGGTCGCAATTGCGGTTCGATGGTCTTGGCCAAATCGATCCGGGAGACGAGAAATTTCCCATCCTGAGCGATGACGGGGAAACAAAGCCAGTTGCGCACGCCATTCACAACGGCTTCGCGACTATCGAGTGTGAGCTGAAGCTGGTTCCGGCCGTTATTGAGAACCACGCTTTTGCCGGTCGAATCAACATTGCCCAGGAGTCCGTAAAACTTCGCGATATTATCGGCGCTCAAGTAATCCCGCAGCCCGACTTTGATAACCTGCCAATCTGGGGAAGGCGTCACGGCGGGTTTGACTGGAGCCGGCTTCGTCACCGCGGGTTTGGAAGCGGCCGGCTTTGGCGGAGCTTTCGCGGTCGAGGATTTGGCGAGAGAGCTGGCGGCGAGCGCCAAAGAGAGACCACCGGCAATGAGGGAAGCACGGAGACTCATGACGATCATACAGTAGCAGATGCAGGAAAAATGCCAGCAGGGGAGCTGGTTTCGACGGCAATGAAGCGTTTTGTGTTACTTCGTCCCAACACGATGAGCCGGACGTTTCGGGATTGGACAACCGGAGCGTTCCACCGTTCCTTCACGGATGCTAAAGCCTATCTGTCTCCTATGCACCGGCTTGCTGGCCGCCGGCAATTTGTTTGCGCAAACCGAACCGAACAAATCGCCCGCGACTCAGGACGCCGCGAAACCGCCGACCGTCCGCGATGCCGCGAAACCCACGACCGAGCAGAGTCCTCCGCCTGCGGTCGCTCAAAGCCCCGCGGCGGCGAACACCTCGGCGGACCAGGCAGCAAAGCCACAGGTGGACAAAAATCCGCCACCGCTGGATCCGAAAAATATGGATACGTCCATCAAGCCGGCGGACGACTTTTATCTTTTCGCCAACGGAGGCTGGGTGAAGCGCAATCCGATTCCGCCGGAGTTTTCGCGGTGGGCCTCCTTCAACGAGCTGGGCGAAAAAAATAACGACGCGCTGCACGAGATTGCAGAGAAAGCCGCCGCAGTTGCCCCGAAAACCGCGGCGAAATCGAAGGTAGAAAAGGCAGCCGCGGCTGACCTGCTGAAGGTGGGCGATTTTTACGCGAGCGGGATGAACGAAAAGGAAGTGGACGATGCCCGCGTGAAACCGTTGCAGGATGAGGTCAAGCGCATTGATGCGATGAAAGACCGCAAGGACGTTCTGAAGGAGATCGCGCGCCTCCACTCGATGGGCGTGACCGCCTTTTTCGGATTCACGTCGGGACAGGACGATAAAGAGAGCACGATGGTGATTGCCCAAGCCTTTCAAGGCGGCCTCGGCATGCCCGACCGCGATTACTACACGAAAGAGGACGAGGCTTCCAAGAAGTTGCGGGACCAGTACGTCGAGCACGTGACCAAGATGTTGACCCTCGCGGGAGAGCCCGCCGCGCAAGCGGCCGAGAACGCCAAGAAAGTGATGGCGCTCGAAACCGCTCTCGCGAAACCGGCGCGGACACGGGTGGAATTGCGCGATCCGCAAAAGAATTACAACAAGATGAAGCAGGCCGACCTGCAAGCCCTGACCCCGGACTGGAATTGGGCGGATTATTTTAAGGCGATTAATCTCGCGACGCCGGGAGACATCAACGTCGGACAACCAGACTTCTTCAAGGGAGCGAACGAAGTCTTCAAGACAGTATCGGTAGACGACTGGAAGACCTATCTCCGCTGGCATCTGCTGCACGACCTGGCGCCGTCGCTCTCGAATGATTTCGTGAATGAAAACTTCCGCTACTTCGAAGGAACTCTGCGCGGGACCAAGCAGATCAAGCCGCGCTGGAAACGGGTGGTAGCGAAGACGGACGAGGAGTTAGGCGAAAGCATCGGAAAGCTCTATGTGGCGGAACATTTCCCACCGGAAGCGAAGGCGCGCGCGCTCGAGATGGTGAACAACATCAAGGAGGCCCTGGCCGATCGCATCAAGACTCTCGAGTGGATGGATGAGGCCACCAAACAGGAAGCGCTCAAGAAGCTCGCGGCCTTCACGGTCAAGATCGGTTATCCGGACAAATGGCGCGATTATTCCCTGCTTAAAATCGATCGGATCTCTTACGCGCAAAATGTGATGCGCGGCGACTCGTTCGAAACGGACCGGCAGTTGAAGAAAATCGGGAAACCGGTGGACCGCAGCGAATGGGGCATCACGCCGCCCACGGTTAATGCCTACTACAACCCGAACATGAATGAGATCGTGTTCCCGGCTGGCATCATGCAGCCCCCGTTCTTCGATCCCAAAGCCGACGACGCGGTGAACTACGGTGGAATGGGCGCCGTGATCGGCCACGAAATGACCCACGGGTTCGACGATCAAGGCCGGCAGTACGATGCCGTGGGTAACCTGCGCGATTGGTGGTCGCCGGAATCAGCCAAGGCTTACACCGACCGCTCGAAAGCGATCGTGACACAATACTCCGGTTACGAGCCGTTGGCCGGACTTCATATCAATGGCGAGTTAACCCAGGGCGAAAACATTGCCGACATCGGCGGGGTGAAAATTGCCTACATGGCGTTTCAAAAAGCGATCGCGAAAAAGGGACCGCAGCCAAAGATCGATGGCTTCACGCCGGAGCAGCGCTTCTTCCTCGGCTTCGCCCAAATCTGGCGCAACAACCAGCGGGAGGAAGACTTGAAGTTGCGGCTGAACACCGACCCGCATTCGCCAGGGCGATTCCGCACTATTGGGCCGCTCTCGAACCTGACGGAATTCCAGAAGGCGTTCGACATTCCCGATGGTTCACCCATGGTCCGGCCAGCGGACCAGCGGGTGAATGTTTGGTAACTCCTCGCACGAAGGGCACAAAGGTTGAGCTAAGAATCTGATTCAGAAGACGGATTCAAACCGTATTTCGTTGTGTCCTTTGTGGACTTGGTGTGTGGCGATTATTCCTGTGCGATCTTTCCGCCCCAGGAAAGGATCTTGGCTTTCGTGCCGGCGGCTTCGGCTTCCTTGATGTCGCCGTTGCGATTATAAAATAACGACAGGCTCGTCCAACCGATCTGGTCGTTAGGCCGGAGCTCCGTCGCTTTCTTGCCGGCTTCGATCGCTTCGGGGAAGCGACCGATCTTCATCAGCGCCATTCCCAGCGCATGCCAGCCATCGAAAAAGGTGGGATCGAGTTCCACACACTGACGATACTTCTCGACCGCGCTCTCCAGCTCGCCGATCGCCAGATCGCCATTCGCGTCATCGAAGATTTCGTCGAGCGCAGGAATGCGAACGCCTCCCTTGAAAAACTAACTGGTGGTGGCCGCCACTCCGGCCAGACGCCGGCGCTCGCGCAACCACTCGAACAAAACGATCATGCGTTTTCTTTGGAGAGAGGAAGTCTCAAAAGAGAGTTTGGCTTGCGAATACCCGGCGGGATCGGCGGGCTCGCGCTTTTCCAGCGCTGCGACCAAGCCGCCGGTAGCGGTCGGCACGAACTCGGTAACTTCACCGGGAGCCAAGTCGGCCACCACGTTCTTGATCGCGGGCAAATCGGGCGTCTCCACTTTCGGTTCCTTGGCCGTCTCTGGCGTAAGGGAGTTCATATCCTTCTCTGGTTTCGGCGCGGGAGTTTCCACGAGGGAAAACGGCGGAATTCGTTCCAGTTTTACCGCCGCTTGCTGCGCCGCCTGATCCAGCGGCTTTCCGGTCTTGATCGCGTCGCGAATCTGGCGCGCGATTTCCGCGCCTTTGGTGGAGAGCACCTCGCGGAGTCGTTCGCCCTTTAAAGATTCGACGATTTTCGGCTTCGCTTCTTCCAAGCTCAACGGGCGGGCTGGAATGGCGCCCAGCAGATGCAAAACAAAAAATCCATCCGGCCCTTGAACGGGATCGCTGTAAGGTTCCTGCTGAGTCAGGACGAAGGCGTATTGCGTCAACTGAGGCGTGGACGCCAGTTTCGGGTCCGCCGCCGCCGCGGTGAACTCACCGGTTGAAGCCACCGGCGCCTGAAACTTATTCGCGATCTCTCCGAAGTTGGCGTCCTTAGCCAGAAGAGCCTGGCCAAAATCGTTCGCGCGGTTCGCCAGCTTTTGCAGAGCGTCGATCCGCTCCTTTCCCGCCAGTTTCTTTTCCGCATCGCTCAAGGCAAAGACGACGAATTCGACCCGGCGTTTTTCCTCGCTCTTCAACTCCGCCTTATGCGCCTCGAAGTATTTTGCGATCTCTTCGTCGGTAATTTTTAAGTCCTTCTCGAAATCTTCCTTCTTCAGCCGCACGACCGCGATATCCATTTTCCCGTAACCCCGCTGATAATTCTCCACGCTCTCCGATTCGCTGACCCGTACACCGTTAGCGAGCAACTCCTTCAACCGGTTCAGCGACAACTGATCCGAAACCACCTCTTCGATTTGGGCTTCGTTAAAGCCGAGCGCCGGGAGAGTGTTCTGTAAGAACTCGGTGTACTTGTTTAGCTCGAAGCCCCCTGGACCGAGAAACGGTCGCAGAGTTTTTACAAACTCGGTGATTTCCTTTGAACTGGGACGGAGGCCGAGGTCCTGCGCTTCGTGCTGGAGGATCAACCGGTTCCAGGTGAATTCGGTATACATCTGGGCTTCGCTCGAGGCGGCCATCCCCAACTCCTGACCCAAAGTCAGGCCGAGACTGTTGGCCAAACGCAGCAGACGGACATTCCGCAAGAACTCCACTTGCGTAACCGGCCGATCGTAAATCCGCCCCAGATCGGTGGAACGCGCGGCGCCCAAATCGGTCTTGTTAAAATAAAAGACGAAGGGGATGGCCAAAATCGCGATTACGATCATGAGCCAGCGATGATGTTTGCGGAGAACTGTAATCATATCAAAAAGGGGCCGTTCGTTCTGGAAGAGTCGCAGAACTTACGGTGAGTTCCACCCGCGCCAACTGGTTTTTGAGGTGATTCTAGGCCCGGGGCATGGGAAGAGGAGCCCGCCTCACACCACGCCGCCCACAGGGCGGCTACAAGGCGGCGGCTACAGGGCGGGTTCGATGGGTGGATCGTTCCGATCTTCGACGGCCGCGCGAACTCTTAATCGCAAGGCGTTCAAACGGATGAATCCGGTCGCGTCATTCTGGTCGTAGGCCTCGGCGCTGCTGCCTTCCATCGTCGCGATTTGCGGATCGTACAAGCTCGTCGGGCTTTTTCTGCCGGCCACAATGATGTTGCCCTTATAAAGCTTCAGCTTCACGAGACCGGTGACGCTTCGCTGCGTCTCGGTCACCAGGGCCTGCAACGCTTCGCGCTCGGGCGCGAACCAAAAACCGTTGTAAACCAGCGTGCTGTATTTTGGAACCAAGCTGTCGCGCAAGTGCATCACTTCCCGATCCATGGTGAGCGATTCCATTTGCCGATGTGCGAAATGGAGGATGGCGCCGCCAGGCGTCTCATAGACGCCGCGGCTTTTCATCCCGACGAACCGATTCTCGACCAAGTCCACGCGACCGATACCGTGTTTTCCGCCAATTCGATTCAACATTTGCATCACTTCGAGGGGCGACATCCCGGAGGACGGAGGCTCGGCTGAGGCTTGCCACGCTCTGATGCAATTGCCGCGCTCGAATTCGAGCTCGATATGTTCCGGGTCGTTAGGCGCATCTTCCGGCGACACTGTCAATTTGTACATCCCGCGCGCTTCTTCGGAACTCGCGTCGAACCAGGGATCTTCCAGCACACCGCTTTCGAAGCTTAGGTGGAGAAGATTTCGGTCCGTCGAATACGGCTTCTCCACGCTCACTTCCACCCCAATGCCATTCGCGGCGGCGAAGGCGATCATTTCGGCGCGCCCGGGGAATTGTTTTCGAAAGTTTTCTTCACGCCAGGGCGCGATCACGGACAATTCCGGGGCAAGCGCTGCCGCAGTCAGTTCGAACCGCACTTGATCGTTCCCCTTCCCCGTTGCGCCGTGAGCGATCGCATCGGCCTTTTCCGCACGGGCGATTTCCACCATGCGCTTAGCGATGAGCGGGCGAGCTATGCTGGTGCCGAGTAAATATTGGCCTTCGTAAATCGCGCCGGCCTGCATCATCGGAAAGATGAAATCGCGCGCAAACTCTTCGCGCAGATCTTCGACAATGCATTTCGATGCGCCCGTCCTTAGCGCTTTGGCTTCGAGCCCGTCTAGTTCCTCTTCCTGCCCGATATCGGCGCAGAACGCGATAACTTCGGCTCGATAATTTTCCCGGAGCCAACGCAGGATGATCGACGTGTCGAGTCCACCTGAATACGCGAGGACGATTTTCATCGTTGCGCTGTAGCGGCGGTCTATGACCGCCGACCCCCGTTCTTGCAACTCCGGCGGTCACAGACCGCCGCTACAGAAAAGAAGAACATATCAATCACCGAACGATATCTCGACGTCTCGTGCGGTTTGAACCATCTGGCTGGTCGGAGAAACGAGCCTCAGGCGGTTGACCGCATCCGCAATCGGCACGTGCTGCACCTGGTAATTTTGGTAACTGACCATTGAGCCGAACTGTTTTTCGTTGATCAACTGCACGGCCTGGACTCCGAAGCGCGTGCCGAGAATGCGATCGAGCGTGGTGGGCGCGCCGCCACGCTGCAAGTGCCCAAGGACCGTGCAACGAGTTTCCTTTCCGGTGCGCGCCGCGATCTCACGCGCGACAACTTCCCCGATGCCCCCGAACCGATATTCTCCCTCCTCGGTGGGACGCATCACGACCTGTCCGTCGCGCGCCTTCGCTCCTTCCGCCACCACCACAATCGCGGACAAACTCCCGCGCTCTGCGCGGGCGTTCAGCGCGGCGGCGATCTTGTCGTAATCGAACGGGATCTCGGGAATCAAAATGATGTGCGCGCCACCAGCGAGGCCGCCGTGCAAAGCAATCCATCCGGCGTGGCGTCCCATTACTTCCAGCACCATCACGCGCTTATGGCTGGTGGCCGTGGTGTGCAAGCGATCGAGCGCGTCCATTACGGTGGCAACCGCGGAATCAAAACCGAATGTCATCGCGGTCGCTTCCAAATCGTTGTCGATCGTTTTGGGAACGCCGATGCAATTGATCCCGGCCGCCTGAAGCTGAAGTGCGGTCGCCATCGAGCCGTCGCCTCCTATGATGATCAGGCCATCGACGCGCAGCTCTTGCAGGACGCGACGCGCATCGGCGATCACTTGCTCGGCGACTTCGGCGCGCTCGCCGGCCCCGACTTTCGCGACGAAGTGCCCGCGGTTAGTCGTGCCGATAATCGTGCCGCCGCGCGGCATGATGCCAGCCGTGGCCCGCCGATCGAGAAGCTTGTAATTTCCAGGGGGAAGCAGTCCTTCGAAACCATCGAGAAATCCGAGAACCTCCCAGCCCAGCTTCTCCGCCGCGAGGACGACGCCGCGCAAGACGGCGTTCAAGCCGGGACAATCGCCGCCGCTCGTCAGCACGCCGATACGGGGCTTGGTCATGGGCGTAGCCGAAAAATCAGAGAGTCTTGTTCGGATCCACCAGGCGCCCACCGGCCGCCCATTGATCGTAAAGCTGCCAGCCGCGGGCGAGGAGTTGCGAACCTTCGTTGAAACGGTTGGCGCTGCCGAGAATCACAATGATGAGATGACGCGGAATCACAGCCGTCTTTGGACCTTCCTTGATGATCTGGGATTCGCGATTGGCGGAAAGAATCAGACAATCACCGGCGCGCGCCGTGCGCCCCGTTTTCACGCCATCGACCCCGTTCGTGCCGAGCAATTCATTCGTGTTGCGCAGCATGTAGCCATGTTTCTTGCCAGCGCGATTGAAGGAAATTTGACGTTCCTTTTGCGAAACGTAGAACCGGAAGCCGGCCTTGTTCACGGCATAACGAGTCAAGCGCGCGAGATCGGACGCGGTCGAATACGGCAGAGAGCGTGCGTTGTCATCGAGCCCGTGCGGATTCACCAAACGCGTCCGATCCATCCTGAGCGTCTTGGCCAGGACATTCATCTGGCTCACGAAAATACCGATCGGGGTCGCGTTTCCTGATGAAGCAGGAACAATGGATTGCAGCGCCTCGCCGACCCGGTTCGCGAGCGTGAATGCGGCGATATTATCAGATTGGACGAGCGCGGCGTAAAGAAGGTCACGAAGCGTGATGGTGTCGCCGGGCTGAAAACCAATCAGATTTTCCCCGGTGCCGGCAAAGGCCTCGGGCGGGATCGTCGCGAGCTGGTTCAGGTCACCCGATCTTTTCTCCGCCCAATCGAGCACCACCATGGCGGTCGCAACTTTCGTCAGGCTGCCGATCTGACGTTTTTGTTTCGCTTCCTGTTGGTCGAGAACAAAACCAGTCTGCGAATCGACGATGGCATACGCGGGCGCCGCCTGCGCGGCCCAGCCTGCCGGCAGAGAGAGCGCGAGGGAAAAAAGGGCGATGAAAAAGCGGCGCGAAATAGTCACGGCAACGTAAAACCGCAGCACCTTAATCGTCGCGGCCTGGTTGGCAACCGGCAATCAAGGACGCGCCGAGCCGGCGCTGCGTTGCTATTGCAACGCTATGTTCGCACGCGTGCCGTAGCGGAAAGCATTCGGCGAGAGAACGAGATAGATGCGTTCGGCCGCGTTGACGAGATCGAAGGGAGTGGCACGTCCAAGTCCGCTCGCGCGAATGGTGCCGTGGTGGCCTTGATAACGGCTCCCACCGGCCATGTCGAATTCGTAAACGACGATGCCCTTGTCCACGTCCGTGACTCTGACGTGCAGAGCGAGGATCGAGCGCCCGACACCAAAGGTGCCGAGGAAGAAACGGCCGACCGGGTCGCCGCCGTCCACTAGCATAAATTCACCTTCGACCAGCCAGCCGGTCCGCGGGGTCTCGTGATCCTTGAGGATCCGCGCGGGCGCCATCTTCTCGAGCTGCTCTTTGAGGTCGCCGGCAAATTCAATCGGCGTGAGCGCCTTGCGGATCGGCATCTCGCCGTCCGACGCAGTCTCGTCGCCTTTGAAGACGGCGTTATCGATGCAGAAGGGGCGGATGTAAATTGCCTTGGGCTCGCTTGCGCCGACGCCGCAGTTCGTCACCATGCGGATTCCGCTTTTTGAATCGTAATCTTTCGAATCGCTCGAGGCAGTCGTGGTGCGGCCAGAAGCCGCCACGTCCGTTTTCGTGACGTACATGTCGGCACAGGAGCAAAAGAGGAAACTGGAAAGGATAGCGAGCAAGGGTTTCATAGTTGGTAATCGATCATCCGCCCGAGCCGGTTACACGACGGGCTGTGCCGGATTTTTCAGGATAAATGATGCAACTCCCGTGCCGTGCGTTGCAGAAAAACGTGGCTATTTCGTTGCGCTCCGTCTCCGAAATAGTCCACGAAGTTGCTTGCGGTGATGGAACAGGATCGCGGCGAAAGCCATGAGCCCGGAGAGGTAAGTTCCGGTCTCGGGCACCGGAACAATCTCATAGAACCCGTTGCCTAAATTGAACTCGATGGCGCCCGCTGCGAATCCGGTGAAGTTGAAGCTACCCAGGTTACCACTTTGATCGGAATTGAAGACTAACCGGTCGGTCAACCCGGTTCCCAGCGTGTTCGCCACGCCCGTCCAGTTGTCGATGGTCAGAGTGTTTCCGCCCGGATTGAAACTAGCGAAGGTCAGCGAGCCGGCTGTGCCCGTCCCAAAATCCAAGTGCGAGTTAGCGCCAGCCAGGGCGAGCGCACCAGCGCCCGCGCTGCTCGTGGTGCCCTCACTGAAAACTCCTCTCGCGAAAGTCCCGCCGTTCAGGGTGATTTGAGCCGTGTTGTTAATTTGGTTGTCACCGCCCAATAACAGGATGCCGCCGGAATTCACGGTGATCCCACCGGTAAATCCAAGGGCGCCGCCCAAGCCGTTGGCGAGTTTAAGGGTTCCACCATTCACCGTGGTGGCGCCGGTAAATGTATTGGCACCCGACAGGGTCCAGGTGCCGCTCCCGCTTTTGGTGAGTGAACCCGACGTTGTCCCGATGATACTCGAAACGCTGCCGTCGCCCGCGCCAGTGAGGGTGAGCCCAAAGGTGGCGCCGGTGATTGTCCCGGCGTTTGTGAGATTGAGTATTCCGGTGTTTGAGGAAAGGGTCGTAGTTCCCGCGAGAGTGAGCAATCCGCCGAAAAAGTTAGTTCCACTCACGTTAACGAGTGCACCGGTCTGTCCCCCGGCTCCAGTGCCTCTGATGTTTAAGGCTTCAGTGCTCACGGTGATGCCGCCTTGCAACTGCAAGGTGGCGCCATTTGAAACGGTCGTGCCGGCAGCAACGGTACCTAAACCAGTTGCATTTTGGACATTCAAAATACCGGCATTTACTGTGGTCGCGCCGGTATAAGTGTTGGCTGCGTTCAAGATCAATGTTCCTGTTCCGTCCTTGGTCAGGGTGCCGGTGCCAGTCGCAATCACGTCGTTAATCGTCACATTGCCCGCTCCGCCAAACTGGAGGCTGTCATTGCTTCCGGTGATTGCGTTCCCACTGGCCACATCCAGGGTCAACGTTCCGGAATCAGAATTGATCCGGGTGGTGGAGTTAATGGTGATAGTCCCCGCCCAACTATTATTCCCGCTGATGTTCCGCAAAGCACCGTCGTTGCTGATGCCCGTGCCGTTCAAGCTCAACGTTTCGTTTCCTACCAAGATGCCGCCCTGGAGCTGCAACGCCGCGCCACTGGTTACCGTTGTGCCCGCGGCGATTGTGCCAAGGCCGGTCGCATTCTGAAGATTCAAGACTCCCGCGTTCACTGTGGTCGCGCCGGTGTAGGTGTTGGCGGCGTTCAAGATCAACGTCCCCGTTCCGTCCTTGGTCAGCGTGCCGGTGCCGGTTGCGATCACATCGTTGACCGTCACGTTGCCCGCCCCGCCAAACTG
>Ga0193744_1000243_pt1 | contig 14322 bp, 7 predicted proteins | sample L1a1metaG_FD_143056 | JGI IMG/M metagenome (GOLD analysis project Ga0193744, IMG submission 143056) | Soil microbial communities from a riparian zone of the East river system, Colorado, United States - L1a1 | ecosystem: Environmental > Terrestrial > Soil > Riparian zone | place: USA: East River...
ATAAATTAGACCCTTTTATTATTGATTTAACACACTTTTTTTTTATATATTTATACTGTGTATCCAGAAGAAGTTTATTCACATTCTGTCGTATATCGTAAATCGTAAATTTCACTCCTCTTCCATTCCATTACTCCAATCCAATCCCTTAATATCAGGTGCAAACCAGGTAGTTATACCCACCGATAAAAAAGTCATGCTAGTTCCAAATACCACGGAAGGAATAAGTCCCATAATTTTGGCGGCAAAGCCAGATTCAAAACTACCTAATTCATTGGAGGAAGAAATAAATATGCCTTCAACTGCAGAAACCCTTCCTCTCATATTATCAGGTACATATAACTGCATTATGGTGTGACGGATAAATACACTTACGTTATCAAATGCACCACTAAGTGCCATAAAGAATGCTGATAAATAGAGGTTGGTAGAGAAACTAAAACATAAATTAGAGATACCAAATAAACCGACACAAGCTAATAATATCAAACCTACTTTAGCTCTTAAAGGTTTGGCAGCTAGAAAGATTCCAGACAAGAGGGCGCCAATAAATGGGGCTGCCCTTAAAATCCCTAACCCTGTAGCATTTACTTTTAATATCTCAGTAGCAAAAACCGGCAATAATGCTACTACCCCGCCGAATAATACAGCAAAAAGGTCAAGGGTTATTGCTCCCAGTATTATTTTTCTATTGAAAACAAAATGTATCCCTTGTCTTAAACTGGTCCAAATATCTTCATTTGTTTGACTCTCTGATCTTCCCGGTTCTTTAATTTTAAATATCGATATAATTGCAATAAGGAAAAAAACAGAAGCCACTATATACGAATTTCCTACACCAATTAGGTCATACAATATACCAGCTAATGCAGGTCCTGCAATAGCAGCAGTATACCAAATATTCACATTCCAGGCAATTGAATTTTGAATTAATTCCCCTTTAATAATATTGGCTCTTAGGGCTGTCATTGCGGGAAATAAAAATGCCCTCCCAACTCCTGTAATTATATTGATTAAATAAATTGGCCAAACACCCCATGAACCTGTTTTAAGAATATTAGAAAAACTGAAAATGGCCAACACTATTGAACAAATTAAAAGTACAGCATCAGCTATAATAATAATTTTTCTGCGAGATAATCTATCTACATAATGTCCGGCAAATAATGTAACGGACATAAATGGTAAAACTTCAAACAGGCCTATTAGTCCAAGTGATAATGGATCCCTTGTAAGCTTGTAAACCTGCCAGGCCATTAAAGTTGATGTCATCTGCGAAGCAAAAGTGGCGAAGAATCTTACACTTAGAAAATACCTGAAGTCAATATTTTGAAGGGCAGCCAAGAGTCCTTTTGTTCCTCTCTCCAATTGTTTAGTTTTTAAATTCAGTTGTAAATATCTCTTTAAAGCAACAATATGTAAGCACTTGGCAAATAAAAAATAGAAAATGCATTTAATAGTCTTTACTTTTGAGCTAAGTTGACCAAGTGAATGAGTAATAATCTTAGAAAAGAAACGGATTGTCTAAATTGTGGTGCTGAGGTAACTCAGCGATTTTGCCCAAATTGTGGACAGGAAAACATAGTACAACCTGAAAAGATTTGGGTTCTAGGAGAACATTATTTTGAGGACTTTACTCATTTTGAAGGCAATTTCTTCCGTAGTATCTGGTTATTAATTATCAGACCAGGTTACCTTACAAATGCTTATAATTCGGGTCAGAGAAAACGATATATCAATCCGATCAGGATGTATATTTTTATGAGTCTTATTACTTTTACTGTATTATTTTTTCAACTAGATTTAAGTGAATTTGATGGAAAATCTTCCATTGGAATTCACAGTGAAAAGCCAAAGGCAACAGTAATACATACACAGAATGGGGATGCTAAAACAGTAATACAAGTTGATTCATCAAAAACAAATACAGGATTTTCATTTACTGAAAAGGATACTGCAATTCAGAAAGATGATGGTTATTTTGCCAAGAAAGCAAGAACTGCCTTAAAGCATGTCATTGACTATGCCAATGCAAATCCAAACAAGTTTTTAAAAACATTTCTTGAAAAATATATACATACTCTTCCAAAATCTTTATTTGTTTGTATGCCGCTATTTACTTTATTAATAGCCCTGTTTTATTATAGACGAAAGAAATATTTTTCTGAGCATGCGATATTTACATTGCATTATCATGTTATGATCCTGTTTTGGATATTCATTTTATTGCTTATAAACACATTTATGGATGCCACCATATTATTTGCCTTATTTTTTATTTATATGATTATATATCAATACAAGGCTTTAAAGAATGTTTACCACGGAAGAAGATGGGTCAATATTTTCAAAAGCTTAACAATATTTACTTTGTATTATTTCATAATAATACTCGTTCAATTTATATTTTTAGTGTACTCTTTAGCTACTATTTCACAAGAAAGTTGAACATAAGAGAAACAAAAGAATTTAATTAAGACAACTTATCCCCTATCATTCTTATAAGTACTTTGATAACTGAAAACTAAATTAATAAGCTTAGATGAAAAAGATTCTGATAATACTCTTCAGCATATTATTGTTTACTGCAAATATATTTTCACAGGATGTTTGTAAGCAATTTGAGGATATTGATAAATGTGGACATGCCAATCCATTTAATAAAATTAACTTCAGAGAAAATGCTTCTACTACCAATTATGATATTATTTATAATAGAGCCTATTTTAAAGTAGACCCGGCTATATGGTATATAAGCGGAACTATTGTTTCATATTTTAAAACAAGAGAAAGCAGTATTGATAAAATTGTATTTGATCTATCTGATCCAATGCAAGTAAATTCTGTAATTTATTCTGGAAAGTCATTAAGTTTTACACATTTAAATAATGAATTGACTATACAATTATCAGAAACAATAAATCCAAATACGCTAGATTCTTTAAGTATTAATTATGAAGGAGCACCTCCCTCCAACGGATTTGGTTCATTTGCGGCAGAAACTCATGGAGCTAGTTCTATTCCGATATTATGGACACTTTCTGAACCATACGGATCACGCGACTGGTGGCCAAATAAAATGAGCCTTGTAGATAAAATAGATTCTATAGATATATACATTACTTGTCCATCTGCATATAGAGCTGGAAGCAACGGTCTTTTAGTTGAGGAAACATCAATAAATGGAAATAGTACATATCATTGGAAACACAGGTATCCCATCGCTGCATACCTTGTAGGGATCGCAGTTACAGATTATTCAGTTTTTACTAATCAGGTTCCAATGCCAGATGGATCTAATCTTGAAGTTTTAAATTATGTATATCCAGAAAATTTGGGAGTTTCGCAAACCCAGTCTGAGCAGATAATTCCCATTATACAATTATATAATCAACTTACAATACCTTATCCCTTTGCAAAAGAAAAATATGGACACGCTCAATTTAACTGGAACGGGGGACAAGAACATCAAACCATGACTTTTCTTAAAAATTTGGGACAATCATTAATGGCTCACGAGTGTGCACATCAATGGTTTGGAGACTATATAACTTGTGGAAGTTGGGAAGATATTTGGCTCAATGAAGGATTTGCCACTTACTTTGAAGGTCTCACACAACAGACTTATTTCCCAAATATCTGGAAAGTCTGGAAAAGTAGTAAACTTGCCAATATAACAAGTCAGCCGGGAGGCTCTGTATTAGTTGACGATACTACCTCTGTAAACAGAATATTTAATAGCAGACTTACCTATAATAAGGGAGGATATGTCTTACATATGATGCGATGGGTGTTAGGAGATGAAGTCTTCTATCAGGCATTAAAGAATTACCTCACGAATGTAAAATTTGCAGGTGGATTTGCATATACACCAGATCTGATTAATGAGTTTGAAAAAGCGTCCGGTAAAGATCTGACAAAGTTCTTTAATCAATGGTATTATAAACAAGGGTATCCGAGTTATAATCTGAAATTAAATCATGATCCAAAAACCAGTACTAACTCCTTGCAGATATATCAAACCCAATCAGACCCTTCAGTTAATTTCTTTGAAATGCCTGTACCGGTTCAGTTTTTCTATGGGGGAAAAGATACTACCCTTGTTTTTAACCATCTATTTTCTGGGCAGGAATTCAATATTGTTATAAGTGATAAAATAGATTCATTAAAATTTGATCCTGAACTATGGCTAATTTCTGCAAATAATTCTATTACTACTTCTACAAATGAAGTATTGCAAAATGATGGAACAGTAGAGCTATATCCCAATCCCGGATCAAGCGAAATCTTCATTAATAGTTCAACGGATAATATTTCTCAAATAAGGCTCGTTGATCTATTCGGAAAAGAAGTGTATTCTTCAGAAATTAATACAAAAGGAACTCATGTTAATACCGATTTTTTATCGCAGGGAATGTACATCATTTTGGTAAATATTGATAATAAAATCTATAGTCAAAAATGGGTTAAAAGATGAGATGTAGTCTTCCCTTGACTATACAGTTAGTCTTTGCTATTAATTCACTAAGCGGACAACATCAAAATGTTGTTATTAGCTCGGCCAATAATCCAAATGAACCATCCATTTGTCTTAATCCTAAAAATCCGGATCAGATTGTGGCAGCCAGTAACATTGATAATGTATACAGTTCATATGATGGTGGTTATACCTGGGAAAGTTCAATATTAAGCTCTTCTTTTGGGGTATGGGGTGATCCCATAATAGCAGTGGATACTGCCGAGAATTTCTATTTCTTTCACCTGTCCAACCCAATCAATGGCAATTGGATTGACAGAATAGTAAGCCAACGCAGAGATGCAAATTCAGTCAATTGGAATGATGGCGGATTTACCGGGCTGAATGGAAATAAGAATCAGGACAAACACGGAATAGCTATCGATCCAAAAACAAATTATATTCATGCTTGCTGGACTGAATTTGATAGTTATGGTAGCCAGGCAAAATCTGATAGTAGTCGTATACTTTACTCTTTCTCTAAAGATAAAGGTGATACATGGAGTAAAGCAATAAGAATAAATAAAAAATCTGGTGATTGTCTAGACAGTGATAATACAGTAGAAGGAGCAGTTCCATGCATTGGGCCAAATGGGGAAATATATGTTGCCTGGACTGGTCCTGATGGATTAGTATTTGACAGATCGCTGGATGGAGGTAAGAGTTGGTTGGTTAATGATATTTCCATTGGCAACGTACCGGGTGGTTGGGATTATGAGGTGCCAGGTATTTATAGATGTAATGGACTTCCTGCTACAGCATGTGATAGAAGCAATGGCCCAAATAATGGTACTATTTATGTAAACTGGGCCGACCAAAGAAATGGAATTGATGATACAGATGTTTGGTTAGTAAAATCAACTGATGGTGGAAATAGCTGGTCTCTACCCAAAAGAGTAAATAATGATGGAACAGGAAAACAACAATTCTTTTCCTGGATGACTTTAGATCAGGCCACCGGTTATTTATGGTTTGTATTCTATGATAGAAGGCATTACGATGATAATAAAACGGATGTTTACATGGCAGTATCCAAAGATGGGGGAGAAAGCTTTGAGAATTTTAAGGTAAGTGAGTCATCCTTTTTGCCAAACGACCAAGTATTTTTTGGAGATTATACGAGTGTAACTGCCTATAATAATAATGTAAGGCCCATATGGACAAGGCTTAATAATGGTGATTTAAGTATTTTAACTGCCATAGTTAATACAAATCTTACTTCTACCCTAGAATTAAAAGAAAAAGATGAATTTCTTTTATCTCCAAATCCATCTACTGATGAGGTCTTTTTTTCTTATAAATTGCGAAGGGCAGATAATGTAAAATTGCTAATCAGGGACATGAATGGTTCATTAATTGCTACATTAAAAAATGGAAAGTTTCCAACCGGAAAGTATCTTGAAAAGATTTCTGCTGAGAAATATGCCTTATCTCCAGGTATGTATTTTTTTGAATTAACTACTAGTCAGGGCAGAAAAATATCTAAGTTTATTATCCAGGCTAAATAGTTAAATCAATTTTACTCTATCACCAAAAATAAAAAGGAGTCCGGCAATTAAACCAAACTCCTTTTAATCCTTAGTTAAAACCAAAATTATGGTTTAATAATCTGAGTCTCTGGCTTACCTGTAATATTTATCATTGTCTTTTCATCTATGTAAGTATTGCTGGCCTTTTTAATGTCATCTGCAGTTAAACTATTGACAAATTTTTCATAGTTTTCAAGCAATAACAATTCAGCATTGATATCATTTTCATAACAGTTGACTAAACCTCTGTTCCAGAATTGATTCTCTTCCAGGTTTTTGATTCTTTCCTGCCTTTGCAACTCTTTCACTTTAACAATATCATTTTCCTCAGCACCTATTGCTTTAGCCTTTTTAACAACCTCCATTACTGCATCTATCAAATTCTGCTCATTGCCCGGTGTACAATTAAATGAAACCGTTAGTGAACATTCGTTTAAAGGAAACTTTTTAGGGCCACCACTTACATTTACACCATATACTCCACCTTTATCCTCTCTTAAAGATTCACGCAACTTTATACGCAATACTTCAATCATAGCCTGAAATACATATCTATTTCTATCGGTCCATTCAAAAGGGGTGTGAAAAGTAATATCTACATTAGATTTTGGTGCAGTACCTCTGTCCCATCCTTTATCAACTTTATCTGATGGGAACCTAATACCTAAATCTTTAGCAGTTTCAGTTTTATTCTTACCCGGTAAACTTGCAATATATTGTTCTATATATGGTTTGATTGTCTCCGGTTTAAATGAACCAGTTAAGAAAAAAGTAAACCCTGAAGCATCACCAAATCTGTCTTTATAAATTTCCAGTATTCTATCCTGGTTAAGTCCTTCTATATCAGCCACAGTACTAAACCGGGTTCTCGGATTATCCTGAGTTTTAATTTTCATTGATTCTATCTGAAAATAACGTTGGGGATCTGATAGAAAATTCTTAAGGAAAGCAATGCGTTTTGATTTATAAGAAGCAAATGCTTCAGCATCCTTTCTTGGAGAGGTAAAATACAGATTTGTCAATTGGAAGAAAGTCTCCATATCTTCTAATGTAGTACTTCCATTCATTCCTTCTCGGTATGGTCCTAAATATGGTTGTAAATATAATTCTTTACCTGTTAAAAATTTATCTAGAGAAGTTTGATCATATCCACCAATACCGCTTGAGGTTACCAGGCTGGTTGCATTGTTGCAATTCATATCATCTTTTTCTCCATATTGAGAACTTCCCCCTTCACTAGTTGCAGCAAATAAAACCTCATCATTTTTAAATATAGTAGGTTTTAAAACTACAGTAGCTCCATTGGATAATTTCCAGGTGGTAGTTCCTAATTTCGTATTAGTAGTTTCATTAGTAATAGAACCTTTAGTTGGTAAATTGGCCATTAAAGGCTCATTAGATACTTTGTCAACATATGCTTCAATTCGCATATCTTTCATGGTATTTAACAAGTTGAGTAATTCTTCTTCTGTTGGTAATTTAACATCAGGCTTTTCAGGACTGGTAACAACCACCACCCTATTTTCGTCTGTAATAAAGAATTTAGCCAATGCATTAATATCTTCTATACTAATGGATGGTAAAATATTTTTAAGGTCTTGTCCAGGGCTCATAAAACTAGCATCCTGCAGAAAATTATACACTAATCCGGTTACCAATCCTCTGCTATCTGTCTTATCTTTTTCTTTGAAAGCTGTTTCAGTACTTTTTAGCATCTGAGTTTTCATACGCTCTAATTCAGAAACATTAAATCCAAATCTTTTTACTCTTTCATTTTCTTCTAACAATACTTTTAAGGCATTCTTTGCACCCCCATCTTTAGTTTGTGCATATGATGAATAGGTAGACAAATTTCCTACATTCTGACCATAATAAGTATAGGCAAAAGTAAATGGAGGTTCCGGGGTTCGAGCTAATTCTTCAAGCCTGGCATTGATCATCTGGTTATAAAGAGAATAAATCATTTCCCTTCTTAAATCTGCCAGGTTTTTAGGCTTTTGATAGTCATGTTTATACATTAACTGAACAGTTGTAGAACTGGCTTCTTTATCACTGCAAATAGAAACCAGGGTGTTCTTATGTTTGGGCACATCAAATTCTTTTCGAGGTTTTTCATTCACCGGATTCTTAAGGGATGAGAAATCATTGATGATCTTCTTTTCGACTGCATCAAGATCAATATCACCTACTACAACCAATGCCATTAAATTAGGTCTGTACCAATCTTTATAAAATCTTTTGAAGTTATCATGAGGTGCGTTCCTGATTATATCCATCTCACCAATGGGTAATCTTTTACCATATTGTGAGCCTGCATACATTACCGGAAAATATTTTTGTTGCATTCGTTGGTCAGGGCTTAATCTGGTCCTCCATTCTGATTCTACCACCCCACGTTCTTTATCTATTTCTGTATCATCGAATGAAACTCCGCCTGCCCAATCCTGCAATACCAGTAATCCTTTATTAAATTGCTCCTGATCATCAGTCCTGATCTGCAGCATATAAACTGTTTCATCAAATGAAGTATAGGCATTTAAATCGGGTCCAAATTTGGTTCCAACCTTTTCAAGATAATCAACTAAATCATTCTTTTTAAAGTTGGTTGAACCATTGAAACACATATGCTCATCAAAATGTGCACCACCTTGCTGATCATTATCTTCTAATATAGACCCTGCTTTTAATGCAAGTCTCAATTCTGCCCTTTTCTCCGGTTTTTTATTTTTAAGCAAGTAATATTCCATACCATTTGCCAATTTTCCTTTTCTGACTTCTTCATGAAAAGGTATTGGAGTAGTTCCTTGTTTAGTCACCGAAAATTGTGCCTGTACGCTGGAAATAAAAGCTACTGCCCATATAAGTAGCAGTAAAGGAATAATAGGTTTAGATAACTTTCGCATATGGTTTATTTTTAGTTGTAAATGTAGGTTTTAAAACGATAATTGCATTCTTATAGTATAGTTAACTGTCTATTAAAACAGTATATTGGTCGAATATACAAAGGTTAAGGTTAAGTCTAAGGTGAAGGTTGAGGTTGGGTATTATATTTTATATGATTCAATATTTATATTAAATCAAAATGGAATATAACTTTACTGATAAACACTAGTGCTAAACCTACATTAGTTTACAAGGGAATATTACCATGCTTTTTCTTTGGGAGTTTAGCCTTCTTTTTCTCTAACATAGAAAATACTTTAATAAGTTTTCGTCTGCTGTGGGAAGGTTCTATAACTTCATCTATAAAACCTCTGTTGGCAGCCAGGTATGGATTAGCAAACTTATCAATATACTCATGTTCCATTTCTTTTAACTTGGCAGCGGGATCTTTTGCTTCCTCTATTTCTTTTTTGAAGATGATTTCTGCTGCACCTTTTGCTCCCATTACCGCAATTTCGGCTGTAGGCCAGGCGAAATTCATATCAGCACCAATATGTTTTGAGTTCATTACATCATAGGCACCACCATACGCTTTCCTGGTTATTAAACTTACTCTGGGAACTGTTGCTTCACAAAAAGCATATAGCAATTTAGCCCCATTTGTGATGATTCCATGCCATTCCTGATCCGTACCAGGTAAAAATCCCGGAACATCTACAAGTACGAGTATAGGTATATTAAAACTATCACAGAATCTTACAAACCTGGCACCTTTCTTTGAAGAATCTACATCTAAAACTCCTGCCAGAGACATTGGTTGATTCGCGACAATTCCTATACTTCTGCCAGCCAATCTTGCAAAACCAACCACTATATTTTCTGCATAGAGCTCATGTATCTCCAGGAAACTATCAGCGTCTACTATTTCTTCGATTACATGCTTAATATCATAAGGCTGATTTGCTACTTCAGGTATAATAGTATTTAAATTGGGCCTTAGTTCTTCATCTATTGTATAAGCTTGCCTGGGTGTCTTTTCTTTACAGTTCTGAGGCATATAAGACAATAAACTCCTTATTTTATCCAGGCATTCAAGATCATTTTGTGCTATCAAATGAGTAACACCTGATTTGGAAGCATGAGCCAAAGCACCACCTAAGTCTTCAGAACTTACTTCTTCATTAGTAACTGTCTTTACTACATTGGGTCCGGTTACGAACATATATGAACTGTGTTCAACCATCATTATAAAATCAGTGATAGCCGGAGAATAAACAGCACCTCCGGCACAAGGGCCCATAACAGCTGATATCTGAGGTACTACACCAGATGCCAATGTATTTCTATAAAATATATCGGCATAGCCACCAAGTGAATTAACACCTTCCTGGATACGGGCACCACCAGAATCATTTAATCCAATAACAGGTGCGCCATTTTGCACTGCGAGATCCATTATTTTACATATCTTCTCAGCAAATGTCTCTGACAAAGAGCCACCAAAGACTGTAAAGTCCTGTGAAAATACAAATACCAATCTTCCGTTTATGGTACCATAACCAGTTATAACACCATCCCCTAATATTATTTGTTGTTCCATACCAAAATCTGAAGCACGATGTGTAACCAGTGCATCGATTTCTTCAAAAGAATTAGCATCAAGAAGGTACATTACCCTTTCTCTCGCTGTTAGTTTTCCTTTGGCATGTTGTTTTTGAATGCGATCTTCTCCTCCACCTAATTTTGATTCTGCAATTTTATCCTTAAGTATTTGTAATTTATTCTTCATCAATCTTAATTATTTAGCTCCTTTTGGCATCATCTGTAATATCTGATTTGCTTTATCAGGTTCTCCAGCTTGTTTATATAGTTGTGCCAATAACTGGTATCCAGGTGCAAACTGTTGATTTACTTCAAGACTCTTAATAACCTGATCTATTGCACCTTGTAAATTTCCCTTTTGTTGCTCTATTAATCCGAGATAATAATAACCAATTGAATTATTTGATGCAACTGCAATAGCTTTCTTAAATGCTTTGGCTGAATTTTCCAAATCTTTAATATTCAGATAATACATCCCAAGGAAATTCCAGGCACTGGTATTATCAGGATCTATTGCAAGACACTTATCCACTGTTTCCTTTACTTTATCCGGTTGATTCAACGTTAAATAAGCATTGGCCAGCCCGGTTAATGCTGCTTCATTTTTAGGATCATCTGCAATTGCCTTCTCATATTGAGAAACCGCTTCCGGCCAGTTTTGCTTTTTAAGTGCCTGACCACCAAGATATGCATAGTGGGTTTTATCTTGCAGTAACACCAATAAAGGAATACCATCTGCATTTACACTTCCAATGGTATTCTTTGGCGGGAAAGTACCTTTTTGAATGTAACTGGCATCAATAAACCTATTAATAAATAAGGCATAATCCCATTGCTGATCATATCGTTGTCTATATTTTACATATACCAGTCTGACATTTTTACCATATTTAGGCCTTACATATTTTTCAAGTGCATAGAAAAAATTAGAAGCAATGGTAACTGTATCTTTCATCCCAGGCTTTAGAATTCCTTTCTGTTCCAATAACTCAACTCCCTGCTTAATTGAAACACCCCAATAGTCATTCTCCCATCTCCCATTAGCACCTTCTACCCCACCTACCAATGGATTAAAATAAACATAAGGATAGGCAGGATTGCGTGCTATAAAACCTGCAGGGCTGAATGCTAATAAAGCTAAAACGGCTATAATGCCATATCTTACCATGTTTTTCTCAGCGTACTTTTCAATCAAATATCCGAAAGGTATGGCCGCGAATATGACTCCGGCAGTAAATGGAAACAACATATGTCTCCATCCATCATAAACTGTAGATCCCTTGTACATTACATAAAAAAAAGGAAACAAAAATCCAAAAGCTACTAAAAGTAATCCTAAAGGATTATACTTCTTGAATATTCCTCTGAGGTAAACAAAATATAGTATCCAACCCAATATTATAAACAATGGTACCGTAACCAACACCCATCTTGGTAAGTAGTCTAAAGGTAATGATTGCGCAAACACCATATCACCATTAAATAATAATCTTATGTTGACACCATAGTCTGTTAATTCACTCAAGGATTTGAATACATTTTTAATTGGACTTTGCAATGCGAATGGCCAAAATGCCAGGGCAAACAAATAACCTAAAATTGCAGGAATTATAAAAGCTTTCAGGTATGAACCCAAAGCTTTTCCCTTAGTAAATATGCCACCAAAACCATAGTTAGCGAGAAAATGCAATCCCATAAAAAATGCCAGGATTGCATAATTTATAAGCCCTCCAGCTCTTACACCAAGAGAAATCCCCAGTGAAATAGCCAGTCCGATGTATGTTGATCTTTTAACATTAGGCAGTTGTAATAAAAGTCGGTATGTAAAAAACAAACTCATGATAAAACCGGTAGCAAAGGGTATATCTTTTGGATTCATCAGACTATGCCCCAGGAAACTCGGAGTTAGAAAAATAAACAATAGTGCCAATATTCCAGTGAGCCAACCCCCTATGGAACTTGCCAGTAATCCCGCAAAAACCATAGCAGTTACGCCAAAAACTGCGGTCCAGACATGTCTTACCTTATGGTATCCTGCATGATCGGGTCCATCATTTCCCAATATTCTATTAGTAATACCACTCAAAACTTCAAAAACTCCTCCATAATACTGCATCTTAGTTTTTGGAAGATTCAAAGCTCCGGTATCTTGCCCGGCAGTTGCATAAAACTTTATCAATTTTTGCTCATATTCATTCTGCATTTTATCATCACCATTTATTCCAGATATCTGGGACAAAGCAATGGTAGCTATGAGAATAAATGCACTTACACCCCAAAAGATCTTTTGCAATGTGGCATCATTTGAATTGCCAATAGGTCTGTCTATGAATAACTTACTAAATACATTAGATTTAACCCTGGTCACATTTCCAGGTTTAGGTCTTGAGTTTTGTGGTATTGGCTTCTTAGATTTTGACAAAACAATTTGATTTAATAATTAGGAAATCAAATGAGTCTAGCATCTGCTTTGCTGCATTTTTGCAAATATAGGAAGTGTATTGTAATGAGACGGAATTATTGCATGTAAATACAAAAACCAAACTTTTAATAAATAAAAAATAGAGGCCAAGCTTAAGCTTTCCTTTTTGACAAGTCAAGATTGATTTATTCTTTTTAATCCTGGAAAAGTTTTGAATCTGGGTTGTTTTGTGTCGCAGAACATTTAATAAAAGTACTGACTAAATCAAAAAAGGAAGGTCTGGGTTTGGGCTTCTGTGTGTGAACACATCATCCCGCTTGAGCTTCAGGCAAGTTTACCCCTGTTGCCTCTATTTCCATATGTCAGTGTAATCTATATTTATATTGATCAGGTTGAACAGTAACATATGGAAATACCGCAACCCTAGAGAATTGTCTAATTTTGAGTCAAAATACTGTCTCGAGGGGTGACAGGGAGATCTCAACTATTTAAATTGCAAATATACAATATTTTTAGTCAAATGTCAAGTTTTTAGTCGCTTATTTTTGTAAATAAAATTTTAATGTTAATGTTAATATATTAAAAACAAAATATTATTCTGATAGTAGTGCAATGGGTGCCATAGCATATTTTGGTGGTGTAACATTATCTCCCATATGGAATACAAGTCTTTGAGAGAAATGCAGAATCGATATCCGTTGTCCGTTGTCTGAGAAAGATTAATTGGTTAAAAGCAATGTTGAAGCTAATTCACAATTCAATGTCGTTTAGTTAAGGAAATTTATTTAATGTTAGCTAAGTTAAAAAGGATTGTAGGATTTATATAGGATTATTAGGATTTCACGGCGGTGGAACCCTGATTTGTTAGATTTCCTGATGGGCTATGATTTAACCTATTGGGAACCAGTAGCTTTCTGTAGGGGCAGACCCATGTGTCTGCCCTCTGACCGCCAATCTCAAAATTATGCTATAATTCTATAAGAGCGATGTTAAATGTGGAATGTGGAATGTGGAATTTAGATACCTCCATGATTCTCCTCACAAGGGCGAACACATGGGTTCGCCCCAATTTCATCCTGGATTTGATTTGAACAGTCGCACAATTATTCGTCTCTACATATCCGCGCTAAAAGCCAATCGTATATCGTATGTCGTATATCGTACATTCCCGTGATTCTCCTCACAAGGGCGAACACATGGGTTCGCCCCTACATTTTTATCCTAAATATAAACCTCGATAGCCACCCTAAAAGCAAATCGTATGTCGTCAGAATGTGAAAATACTCTCTAGGTTTTTATAGGACTAATTATTATACCTCTTAAATTGATATATGAAGCATTTTTAATCGATATAAGAGCAATGGTTTTTT
>Ga0193744_1000244_pt1 | contig 14308 bp, 7 predicted proteins | sample L1a1metaG_FD_143056 | JGI IMG/M metagenome (GOLD analysis project Ga0193744, IMG submission 143056) | Soil microbial communities from a riparian zone of the East river system, Colorado, United States - L1a1 | ecosystem: Environmental > Terrestrial > Soil > Riparian zone | place: USA: East River...
GCTGGTCGACGAGGATGGTGATCCGGTCGGGGTCGACGAGATCGGCACGCTCGAGCTGATGTGCGGCTCGCTGTTCGCCGGTTACTGGGGCGGCGGCGCGACCGGCGAGCTCGGCGGCGACGGCTGGTTCACCACCCGCGATCGCTTCATGGTCGACCGCGCGGGGTTCTACCACCACTGCGGCCGGGTCGACGATCTGTTCAAGGTCGGCGGCAAGTGGGTGTCGCCGGTCGAGGTCGAGCGCGCGCTGACCGCGCACGAGGCGGTGTGGGAGGCCGCGGTGATCGGCGCGGACGACGAGGAGGGCCTGATCAAGCCGCTCGCGTTCGTGGTCACCAACGTCGGCCACGAGGGCGGGCCGGTGCTCGAGGCCGAGCTCAAGGACTACGTCAAGAACGTGCTCGCGCCGTACAAGTACCCGCGGTGGATCGAGTTCGTCGACGCGCTGCCGCGCGGGCCGGGCGGCAAGATGCTGCGCTACAAGCTGCGGCCGGCGCGCGGCAAGCGCCGCCGCGCCGAGACCGGCACGCTGCCCAACGAGTGATCGACGCCCGGCCGCGCCCCGGGGCGTGCGATTTCGGCTTGCCACGGCCGCGGGGTATGAATATGATGTCTGTCATATGTCGCGCACCCCGGGAAGCGTCAAGGCCGAGACCCACGAGCGGATCGTGGACACCGCGGCGCGCGAGCTCCGCAAGCACGGCTACGCCGGCGCGACCGTCGCCGACGTGATGAAGCAGGCCGGGCTGACCCACGGTGGGTTCTATGCCCACTTCGCGTCGCGCGAGGCCATGCTCGAGGAGGCGCTCGATCGCGCGGCGACCGACAGCCTGGCGCGGCTGATCGCCGCCGGCCAGCGCGCCGAGCCGGCGGCGGCGCTCGATGCGATCGCCGCCGCGTACCTGTCGGATCGCCACGTCGAGCACCCCGAGGCCGGGTGCACCCTGGCCGCGCTCGGCAGCGAGACCGCGCGCAGCTCGCCCGGAGTGCGGCGGGTCGCCACCCGCAACGTCGCGACCCTGATCCGCGTGCTCGCCGGCCACCTGCCGGGCGGCGATGACGCCGCGAACCGCGAGCGCGCGCTGGCGATGCTGGCGAGCATGGTCGGCGCGCTGACCATCGCCCGCGCGGTCGACGATCCTGCGCTGGGCAAGCAGGTCCGCGCCGCGGTTGCGCGATCGATCACCGGCACCGGCACCGGCACCGGCACCGGCACCGGCACCCGCCGCAAGCCGCGGACCCGGGCTCGCCGCGGCGGTCGCGCGGCGGCGGCGCACGCGGCGAACTCCGACACCGGCGGCGACTAGCACCGCGGGCGGTCGGCGCGGCGCGGCGCGGTTCGGTTCGCGCGGCGCTGGGCGGTTCGCGCGTACACTAATATGTCATTTATAATATTAAGTCAGCAAGGAGCTCCATCATGAACCGCCAGGACGCAGCTGCGCCGGTCACCGGCGTTCACCCAGGTCTCGCGTTCGCCGATCCGCTCGTCGCAGCGTCGCCTCCGGCCGCTCGCGTCGCGGCGGGGGCGCAGCGCTCGCCGTGGCCGATCTTCCGGATCGCGAGCATCGCGGTGTTCCTGGTCTCGATCGACGCCACGGTGCTGTACGCGGCGTTTCCGGCGCTGCGCCGCGCGTTCGCCGACGCGACACCGGCGGACCTGTCGTGGGTGCTGAACGCGTACACCGTGGTGTACGCGGCGCTGCTCGTGCCGGCCGGGCGGCTGGCCGACCTGCACGGCCGCAAGCGGATGTTCCTCGCCGGGCTGGGCGCGTTCCTGATCGCGTCACTGTGCTGCGGCCTCGCCGGCGACGTCGCGACGCTGATCGCGATGCGCGCGCTCCAGGCGGTGGGGGCGGCGCTGCTGCTGCCGGCGTCGCTGTCGATCGTGCTCGCGGCGTTCCCGCTCGAGAACCGTGCGGTCGCGGTCAGCCTGTGGGGCGCGGTCAGCGGGCTGGCCGCGGCGCTCGGGCCGAGCATCGGCTCGTTCCTGGTCGACCACTGGGGCTGGCAGTGGGCGTTCTTCCTCAACCTGCCGCTCGGTGGCTACGCGATCTGGCGCGGCGCGCGCATCCTCCACGAGTCGCGCAACCCCGAGCACGGCGCCCGGCTCGACCTGATCGGCGTGGCGCTGCTGATCGCCGGCGCCGGCGCGATCGCGCTCGGCGTGGTGCGCTCGGAGTCGCTGGGCTGGGGCTCGCCGCGCGTCGTGCTCGCGATCGCCGGCGGGCTCGCCGCGATCGGCCTGTTCATCGCGTGGGCCCGCCGGGTCCCGGCGCCGGCGATCGACCTGTCGCTGTTCCACGATCGCACGTATCGCTACATCAACATCGCGACGCTGTGCTTCGGCACCGCGTTCGCGATGATGTTCTTCCAGAACTTCCTGTTCACCACCGGGATCTGGCACTACTCGGTCGCGCGCGCCGGGCTCGCCGCGTCGCCGGGGCCGCTGCTGGTGATCCCGACGTCGATCGTGGCCGGCCGGTTCGCCGCGCGCGCGGGCCACAAGCCGCTGCTGGTGATCGGCAGCCTGGTGTTCGCCGCCGGCGGCGTGTGGTTCTCGCTGGTCCCCGGCCTCGAGCCCGACTACGTGCGGACCTGGCTGCCCGGCATGGTGTTCACCGGGATCGGAGTCGGCATGGTGTTGCCGTCGCTGTCGGCCGCCGCGGTCGCGCATTTGCCGCCGGCGCGGTTCGGCGTGGGCAGCGCGGTGAACCAGGCGGTGCGCCAGATGGGCTCGGTGCTCGGCGTCGCGCTCACCATCGCGATCGCCGGCCGCGCGGCGATCCAGCTGTCCGACTTCCATGCGCTGTGCGCGTGCTGGATCGCGCTCGCGCTGGTGACGGCGGTCGTCTGCGCGCCCGTCGATACGCGGCCGCGCCGCATACGGTGAAGCAGCGTCGGCGATGGCGGCGGGGACGAGATGCCCCACTCACCGGCCCGCTGACACTAGCTGGACCTGGCTGACTTGGGACTCTCCCCCCAGTCAGTCACCTCACCGCGTTTTTCTGGTCCGCAGTCCTTGCGGTACTCCCTTCCCTGACAACGAAAGCAAGGCTACAAAACCTACCTTGGTTCGAACAGTTACACATTCGTCAATTCGACCGTCCGATCTCTGCGCGATGGCGCACGCCTTGCTGTTTCGTCGCTTACAGTCATGCGCCGGAGAACCTCGAAGATCACGAACCCCATGATCCCCATCGGTCCGGTGCCGTTCGTCGGCCGTCAATCCGAGCTGACCGAGCTCAAGCAACACCTGGCGATCGTCTCGCTCGTGTCGCTGCATGGTCCACTGGGCTCTGGAAAGACCCGGCTGGTCGCCGAGCTCGCGCCCGGGCTGGGCGCGCCGTGCACGCTGGTCGAGTGCCACCCCGGCGACCGCGCGTCGGCGCTGCGGTCACGCGCCGAGCGCGCGCTGCGCTGCGTACCCGGCACGCTGGCGCAGACCCTGTCGCAGCAGTCGCGCGTGCTGGTGATCGACGACATCCAGCACCTGCGCACCGACGAGGCCACCAGCCTGCTGGCGCCGCTGCTGCTCGGCCCGACCGCGCTGGGCCGGGTGGTCGTGGTCGGCCGCGATCCGCTCGCCGCCGCGGTCGGCTCGGCGATCGCCGAGATCGAGCTGCACGGCCTCGACGGCGATTCCGCCGCCCAGCTGTGGGCCAACCTCGAGGACACCTACGGCGAGGCCCAGGGGTTCGACGCCGCGCTGTCGCGGACCCGCGGCGTGCCGCTCGCGCTGCGCCGCGAGTTCGCGCGCGCCCGGTTCGGCGCCGGCGCGTGGGACCTGACCACGCTCGAGCTGCCGGCGCGCGCCGCGATCGAGGCGCTGGCGATCCTGCGCGCGCCGGTCGCCCCGGCCGCGGTCGCCGCGCTCGCGCCCGGGGTCGAGATCGAGGCCGCGCTGACCAGCCTGATCGCGCGCCAGCTGGTCGATTCGATCGGCGATGGCCGGGTCGTGGTCCACGAGGTCGTCCGGGTCGACGTGCTCGGCCACATGTCGACCGAGGACAAGTGCCGGCTGTCGAGCGCGGCGGCGCAGCTGGTCGCCAGCACCGCGGCGGCGTCGACCGGGCCGCGCCTGGCCTGGCAGGCCGGCGACGACGGCGCGTTCGGCGCGATGGACCAGATCACGCGGGTCCGCGAGGTGGTGTGGCACTGGCTCGCCGCCGGCAACCGCGACGCGGCGGCCGATGCGTTGCTCGCCGACCGCGAGCTCGCGGCGCGCAGCGGCGGGGCAGGCGAGTTCGAATCGCTGCTCGACGCGACCGGCGATCAGCCGCGGCGGCGGGCCGACAGCCGGCCCGACATCCCGAACGGCCAGCCCGAGCGCGCCCCGCTCGATCCCGAGCGCGCCCGGATGCTCGCGGCGCTGCGCATCGAGATCGCGGTGCGCGGCGGGCGCTACACCGAGGCGTTCGAGCGCGCGAGCGCCGCGCCGGGCGCGGTGGCGCCGCTGCTCCACGCCGAGCTCACCCTGGCGTCCGGCGATGCCGCGGCGGCGCGCCGCGCGCTGACCGGGCTGATCGGCGCGACCGATCCGAGCGATCGCGCCCGCGCGGTGGCGATGCTCGCCGAGCTCGAGCTGCTCGCCGGCAAGCCCGAGGCCGCGGCGGCCCAGCTCGCCACGCTCGGTGATCTGTCGGCGGCCGAGCCGCTGGCCCGCGCGCGGGTCCACCTGGCGGTGGCGCGGCTCGACGAGTACGAGGGCCGGGTCGCCGCGATGCGCTCGGCGCTCGCCCGCGCCCACGGCGCGTGCAAGAGCGTGCCGGTCTGCCTCGAGGCCAGCGAGCTCTCGGCGGTGGTCGACGCGCGCCGCGCGATCGGCCTGGCCCGCGAGGGCCGGCTGGTCGAGGCCACGACCGCGCTCGACACGGCCGACGCCGCGGCGCGCGATCTCGACGCGGTCGCGGTCGCCGACGAGGTGCTCGCCGCGCGCGCGCTGGTCGCCCGCCGGCGCGGCGACAGCGCGACCGCCGCGAGCCTGCTGCAGGACGTGGTCCGCGCCCGGCGCGAGCGCGGCGACGAGCTCGGGGCGCTGCGCGCCGAGCTCGACCTCGCCGAGCTCGAGATCCTGCGCGGCCAGCCCGCGATCGCCGCCGAGCTGGCCAGCGCCGCGATGGCGTCGAGCGTGCGCCGCGAGCTCGGCCACCTCGCCGCGCGCGGCGGCGCCGTGGTCGCCGCGATCGACCTGATCGAGCTCCGGCTCGAGGCCGCGCTGCCGCGGCTCGAGGAGCTGCACGGCCAGCCCGCGCTCGACGCCGCGTCCGCGGCGCAGGTCGCCGTGCTGCTCGCGACCGCCCGCGCGCTGAGCGGGCAGCGGACCGGCGCGGTCGAGCTGGCCCAGAACGCCGGCGCCGAGTCGCGCGACGAGCTCGATCGCCGGCTGGCCGCGGCCGAGGTCGCGCTCGCCGCCGGCGACGTCGGCGTCGCGCTCGAGCTGGCGCGCGACACCGCGGTGCTCGCCGAGCGCGCCCACCGCACGATCGAGCTGGCGACCGCGCTGGTCGTGGTCGCCCGGCTCGAGCTCGCGAGGGGCGACCGCGGCAACGCGCGCGCCGCCGCCAGCCGCGCCGCCCGCGAGGCCGCGGCCGCCGGCCTGATCCGCGTCCGGGTCCACGCGCTGCTCGCGCTGTGCGCGCTGGCCCGCGACGACGACGACGCGTCCTCGGCGGTGGCCTACGCGCGCGACGCGTCCGAGCTCGCGCTCACCGCCGGCCTGCCGGTCGAGCGGCTGGTCGCCCACGCCGCGCTCGACGCGATCGCCGGCCAGGAAGCGGTCGCCGATCCGTCGGCACCGAGCGCCGCGACCATGGCGCCGAGCGCGATCGAGGGCGCCGCGCGGCTGCTCACCGACCTCGGGCTGACCGCGCAGCGGCCGTTCCGCGTGATCGACGCCGAGGGCGTGCCGAGCGACGTCGCCGACGCCAACCCTGAGGTCCTGCGGCTGTCCGGCCGCGCGCTCGCGGTCGACGGCGTCCGCGAGGTGATCTGGCGCCACGGCCAGGAGCTCGCCGACCTGCGGCGGCGCTCGCTGCTCAAGCGCCTGCTGTTCCTGTTCGCATCCGCGCCCGGCAAGGTATTCTCCAAGGAGGCGATCGTGCAGGCGGTGTGGAACGTCGACTACCACCCGCTGCGCCACGACGCGGCGCTGTTCACCAACATCATGCGGATCCGCAGGTTGCTCGGCGAGGACGGCTCGGAGATCATCCGGGTCACCGAAGATGGCTACCGGTTCGTGCCGCCTCGTGACTTCCTGTTCGTCATCCCCCGGTGACGTTCCGGCTGCACCACCGGTAGGGAGTGAAACGTCATGGTGACTCATGCCGGCTAAGCTGCCTGTGTCGCGGTCCGTGAAGCGTCGGAAGCCAGCGCGCGCAACGCCGGCCGCCACGAAGCCTGCGGCCGCGAAGCCGACGAAGGCCGGGAAGCCGTCGAAGGCCACAAAGCCGTCGAAGGCCCGGAAGCCGACGAAGGCCGGGAAGCCGTCGAAGGCCACAAAGCCGTCGAAGGCCGCCTCGCGGCGCGGCGGCCCGCACGGCGTGCGCGCCTCGGGCAACCGAGCCGCCGGCGGGCGCGCACCGGGCAACCGCTGGCTCGCGTTCGTCGAGCAGCACGGCGTCGTGCTCGCCTCGGCGCGCGGGCCGGTGCCGTGCGTCGCCGAGGCGGTGGCGGGCCAGCTGATCGTCGGCAGCTGGTGGGCGCACCCCAAGGGCAAGGCGATCTTCGCCGCGCTGTCCGAGCTCGACGACGCCGACGACGTGCGCTGCTTCAAGCTGGTCGACGGCAAGGTGACGTTCGTCCACCGCCGGGTGTGGCCGGCGCTGGCCTGCCTGGCCGGCAACGGCGTGATCGCCGCGACCCGCGCCGCCGCGATCCAGCAGGAGCACATGCCGACCGGCGAGCACCGCAACCTGATCACGCCGTTCCCCGACTGGGTCCCCGACGACGTCGCCCGCGCCGCCGCCGAGCTCACCGTCGAGGCCGCGCGCGGTCAGCTCGGCGCCTGGGTCTGATTGATCGACAGGGGGCTTGCCGGCCCCCTCTTTTCGCGGCAAGCCGCGAAAATTCACCCCTCCCGCGCGTCGCGTCGCGCGGTCGAATTCGCGCGGCTCCGCCGGGTGTGACACAGTTGGGGGGGTGGCGCAGGCGAACAGCCCGCTCGCCGATTGACTCGCCGCGGGGCGGCGTCATCGTCTCGGGATGCGAGTCGAAACCAAGCTGGTCCACGCCGGTGAGCCGCGCCCGCGCAACGGCGGCGCCGTGAGCATGCCGATCTATCAATCGTCGACGTTCGAGTACGCCGGCGCGAAGGACTACCACGACCTCCAGTACATCCGGCTCAACAACACGCCCAACCACGTCGCGCTGCACGCCAAGCTCGCCGCGCTCGAGACCACCGAGCAGGCGCTGGTCACCGCCAGCGGGATGGCGGCGATCTCGGCGACCCTGCTGTCGCTGCTCGAGGCCGGCGACCACGTGCTCGCGCACGACGGGCTGTACGGCGGCACGTTCGACCTGCTGACCCGCGACCTGCCGCGGCTCGGGATCTCGACGACGTTCGTCGATGCCAGCCGGCCCGACACCTGGGCGGCGCAGGTCACGCCGCGGACCCGGCTGTTCTACGTCGAGACCATCACCAACCCGCTGGTCCAGGTGGTCGAGCTCGATCGGGTCGCGCGGTTCGCGCACGAGCGCGGGATGGTCTCGATCATCGACAACACGCTCGCCACGCCGATCAACTTCCGCCCGGTCGAGCACGGCTTCGATCTGATCGTCCACAGCGCGACCAAGTACCTCAACGGTCACTCCGACATCGTCGCCGGCGTGGTCGCGGGCCGCGCCGAGCTGGTGACCGCGGTCAAGCGCAAGCTCGACCACCTCGGCGGCGCGCTCGATCCGCACGCGTGCTTCCTGCTCCAGCGCGGGCTCAAGACCCTCGCGCTGCGGGTCCGCTACCAGTGCCAGAGCGCGCTCGAGATCGCGCGCTATCTCGCCGGCCACCCCGCGGTCGCCCAGGTCAACTACCCCGGGCTCGAAAGCCACCCGCACCACGCGCGCGCCAGGGAGTGGCTGACCGGGATGGGCGGCCTGTTGTCGTTCGAGCTCGCCGGCGGGGTCGCGGCGGCCGAGCAGCTGTTCCAGCGGGTCGCGATCCCGCTCAGCGCGCCGAGCCTGGGCGGCCCCGAGACGCTGATCACCCGGCCGGCGATGACCTCGCACGCCGGGATGGCCGCCGAGGCGCGCCGCCGCCAGGGCATCACCGACGGGCTGATCCGGATGTCGGTCGGCCTCGAGTCGACCCAGGATCTGATCGACGACTTCAGCGCAGCCCTCGCGTAGCGAGGGCTGACACTCGCCTGGTAGGCATCGATTCATACGGGCGAGGGGCGAGGACCCGCGCATTCCCGGCCCTCGCCAGCGCGGGCTATCGCTCCGCCAGGCCGTACTGCTTGTACTTCAGGGTGAACGTGCGCAGCGGCATGCCGATCAGCTCCGCGGCCTTCTTCTGCACGCCGCCGGCGGCGACCAGCGCCTCGCGCATCCGGCGGCGCTCGAGATCGCGGAGCTCGTCGTTGATCGGACGGAACCGCGCCTCGCGCTCGGCTGCGCGCGGCGTGCGCGGCACCACCGTGGGATACGGCGCGGCCGCGGCGATCCGCTCCGAGAGGTGCCACGGCTCGACGACCAGCTCCGAGGCGGTCGCGGCGACGTACTCCATCTCGTTCTTGAGCTCGCGCACGTTGCCGGCCCAGCGGTGGCGGGCCAGCGCGGCGAGCGTCGCCGACGACAGCTCGGGCGCGGCGCGGTCGGCCACCGCGCACGCGCGGTCCATGAAGTAGCGCGCGAGCAGCGCGAGCTCGCGCGGCCGCTCGCGCAGCGGCGGGATCACGACCTTGGCGGCGGTCAGCCGGAAGAACAGATCCTCGCGGAACCGGCCCTCCTTGACCTCGACCTCGAGCTTGCGGTTGGTCGCCGCGACCACGCGGACGTCGATCGCGAGCTCCTTGCGGCCGCCGATCCGCAGGATCCGCCGCGACTCGAGCGCGCGCAGCAGCTTGGCCTGCGCGGCGAGCGGCAGCTCGCCGATCTCGTCGAAGAACACGGTGCCGCCGTCGGCGGCCTCGAGGTGGCCGGCCTTGGCCGACACCGCGTTGGTGAACGCGCCGCGCTCGTGGCCGAACAGCTCGCTCTCGACCAGCGCCTCGGGCAGCGACGCGCAGTTGATCGCCACGAACGGCCGGCCGGCGCGCGGCGACCACTGGTGGAGCGCCTGCGCCACGTTCTCCTTGCCGACCCCGGTCTCGCCCGAGATCAGGATCGACAGCTCGCTGGCCGCGAGCCGGCGCAGCAGGTCGTAGATCTGGACCATCGCGGCGTCGGCGACCAGCGCGGTGCTGCCGGTGAGCTCGACCCGCTGGACGCACTCGGCCGCGTCGTGCACGCCGCCGCCGCGCGCCGCCGCCCCGCGCGCCGCGGCGATCAGCGCCTCGGACGTACAGGCGTCGTCGGGGCACACCGCGAGGCCGACCGAGACCTCGTTGCGGCTGATCGCGCCGAGGAACCGCTCGCCGGCCGCCCGCGCGGCCTCGGGGCCGAGCTCGGGCATCAGCACGACCAGGTGGCGGTCGTCGAGCACGCCGATCACGTCGACCACGCGCAGGGTGTCGATCACCGCGCTCGCGATGATCCGCGCGCTCGGCTCGGCGGACACCACCGCGATGCACAGCGGCCGCTCGTACGACACCGCGCGCTCGACCTCCTGGACCAGCCGGCCGCGCAGCGCGGCGGGCTCGAGCAGCACGGCGCGCCGGGCGCGGTGCTGGGCGTAGATCACCAGCTTGATCGGGCCGATCCCGATCACGTCGTCGGAGGTCAGCGGGTAGCGGCCGGTGACGCGCTGGCCGTTGACCCGCGTCCCGTTGTGCGACCCGAGGTCCTCGAGCGTCAGCGTGCCGTCCTCGGCGTGGAGCCACGCGTGGCGCCGCGAGCACGCCGCGTCGGTGAGCCGGACTTCGCACTCGGGGGCGCGGCCGATCGTCACCGTGCCGGTGCCCGGCAAGCCCACGATCTGAGACGACGCGCCATCGATGATCAGCAGGCGCGCCGCGTCGGACGGCGGCTCGGAAAGCACGCTCAGGGTCGGCTCGGGTTCCTCGAGCATCATCGAATCTTCCAGGGAACGGGGATATCGTGCAACGTGCTGGATCTCGTATGCCAGCGATGTGCCATCCGGGTTTTGCGTACCACCGTTCCGGCGATCGCAAGACTTGCACGATCGCAAAACCTGCCGCCGGGGCCACGGCAAGTCTTGCGATCGAGGGTTCGTCAGGCGAACCTGGCGATCGAGTGATAGTGGACAGAACCGGGTGGCACGTGAGTTGATCAGTGACTCGGCAGTAAGGAGACAGTCATGAAAAAAGCATCGACGCGTCGGTTCGCGATCCAGCGGGATACCGTGAAGATCATGGTGGCGGAGCTGTCCATGGACCAGCTGCGACGTGCGGAGGGCGGCCACGCCTCGTCCGGCAGCGGCACCAGCATCATCAGCACCGGTCCCACCTTCGAGTGCCCGACTCGCATCTGCACGATCGGCTAGTATCCAGACCGCTAGCGACCACCGATGACCGGCGACGCCGTCACCACGACGCTGAGCTACGACAGCGGCGCCGACAGCGGCGCCGCGGCCACGGTGGGCGCCGCGGCGACCGCCGACCACCGGCTGCGAGCCGGCGCGCTCGACGACGAGCCGGTGTGGCAGGGCCGGGTGCTCGGCGACTTCGCGATCGGCGAGGTGCTGGGCCACGGCGGCTGCGGCACGGTGTATCGCGCCGAGCAGCGCGCGCTCGGGCGCCCCGCGGTGGTCAAGGTCGTCCACCGCTCGCTGATCGCGCGGGGCGACGCCGCCGACCGCTTCATGCGCGAGGCCCGGCTCGCGTCGCGCTTCGATCACCCGTACGCGGCGCACGTCTACTCGTTCGGGGTCGAGCCCGACGCCGTCATGTGGATCGCGATGGAGCTGGTCGACGGCACGCCGCTCGGCCAGCTGGTCCGCCAGTCCGGGCCGCTCGCGCTCGACCAGTTCGTCCCGCTGTTCGAGCGGCTGTGCGAGGTCGTGCAGTCGGCGCACGATCAGGGGATCGTCCACCGCGACATCAAGCCGTCCAACGTCATGGTGATCGCGCGGGCGGGGCGGCTGATGCCAAAGCTGCTCGATTTCGGGATCGCCAAGATGGTCGGCGCCGGCGAGCCGATCGGTCCCGGCGCTCCCGCCGGTGGTCCCGACGGTGAGCGTGCCGCCGCCGAGCCGAGCGCCGCGGCGCGCAGCCTGACCCACGACGGCCAGATCCTCGGCTCGCCGTCGTACATGGCGCCCGAGCAGTGGCGCGACTCGGCGACCGCCGGTCCGCTCGCCGATCAGTACGCGCTGGCGCTGCTCGCCTACGAGGTGCTGACCGGATCGCACGCGTTCCACGGGCCCAGCCTCGAGGCGCTCGCCTACCAGCACAGCCATGCGCCGCTCCCCGCGCTGCCTGCGGCGCTGCCCGCGGCGCTCCACGCCGTGCTCGCGCGCGCCAGCGACAAGCGCCCGGAGGGCCGGTTCGCCAACCTGACCGAGCTCGCCAACGCGATCCGGATCTCGGCGCTCGGCGCGGCCGGCGAGGCCGACCCGGCGCCCGCCGCGCTGCCCGACGAGGTCTCGCCGTACCCCGGGCTCGCCGCGTACGGCCCGACCGATCACGCCTCGTTCGTCGGCCGCGATCACGACATCGAGGCGCTGATCGATCAGCTCGATCGCCAGCCGATCGTCACCGTGGTCGGGCCGTCGGGCAGCGGCAAGACCTCGTTCCTCGCCGCCGGGTTGATCCCGTGCCTCGAGCCGCGCTGGCAGGCCGAGCTGGTCCGGCCGGGCGGCGATCCGCCCGCCGTGCTCGCGGCGATCGCCGGGCGCGGCGAGGCCCATCCCTACCGCGAGGCCGCGCAGCGCGACACCGCGATGCCGCCCGCCGAGGTCGCCGCCGGCCTGGTCCGGCTCGCCGAGATCCGCGACATCACGCTGGTGGTGATCGTCGATCAGGCCGAGGAGCTGTTCACGATGTGCGGCGACGCCGCGCGCCGCGCCGAGTTCGCCGAGGCGCTGGTGCTGGCGTCGGCCAGCCCGCGGGTCCGCGTCGCGCTCGCGCTGCGCGACGACTTCCTGTGCCGCGTCGAGCAGCTCCCCGCGTGGCGCGGCCTGCTCGGCCGCGCGATCCACGTGCTCGGCATCCCGCGGCGCGACGACCTCGAGCGCATGCTGGTGGTGCCGGCGCGCCGGCGCGGGTTCGGGTTCGACGACCCGGCGCTGCCGCGCGAGATCGTCGACCAGGTCGCCGACCGGCCCGGCGCGCTGCCGCTGATCGCGTTCACCGCGGCCCAGCTGTGGGAGCAGCGCGACCGCCGGTTCCACCGGCTGACCCGCAGCGCCTACGACCGGATCGGCGGGGTCACCGGAGCGCTGGTCCAGCACGCCGACGCCGTCGTCGATCGGATGTCGGTTCCGGACCGCCGCCAGGTCCGCCTGGTGTTCCGCCGCCTGATCACCGCCGAGGGCGCGCGCGCGCTGATCAGCCGCCCCGATCTCGAGAGCTCGCTGGGCGAGGACTCGGCCGCCGCGGTGATCGATCGCCTGCTCGCCGCGCGCCTGATCGTCTCGCGCGACGACGACGGCGGCGACCGGATCGAGATCATCCACGAGTCGCTGGCCACGACCTGGCCGCGGCTCGCCGCCTGGCGCCGGCAGGACGCCGACGGAGCGCGGCTGCAGGACCAGCTCGCGGTCGCCGCGCGGCACTGGCACGAGCGCGCGCGGCCCGCAGATCTGCTGTGGCGCGGCGACGCGCTGTCCGACCTCCGGCGCTGGCAGGACCGCGGCGATCACAGCCTGACCCCGGTCGAGCAGGCGTTCGCGCGCGCGTCGGTGACCTCGGCCGCGCGGCTGCGCCGGATCCGGATCGCCGGGGTCGGAGCGGCGTTCGCGGTGCTGGTCGCCGGCATCGTCGGCCTGGTCTCGGCCAACCGCAAGATCGCCGACCAGCGCGCCGCCGCGGTCGAGCGGCTGACCGCCAGCCTCGAGGAGCGCGGCCGGCTCGCGATCGCCGACGGCGACGATGCGCGCGCGATGCTCTACCTCGCCGAGGCCCGCGGGCTCGGCGCGCACGGCGCGGGGTTCGACCTGGTGACCTCGCGCGCCCTGAGCTCGCTCGACGCCGGGCTCGAGATCATCGGCCACGGCCGGGCGGGGATCTGGGGGCTCGAGGTCGGCGCCGGCTCGATCATCACCCACGGCTCGGACTTCTCGCTCTCGAGCTGGGACCACGCCGGCAGCGAGACCCGGCTGGGCGGCGGCGTGTACCAGATGACGCTGGTCGGCGACGTCGCGGTCTCGGTCTCGACCCACGGCGACGTCGTCGCGGTCGACCCCACCGGCCGGGTGCGGTGGCGCGCCGAGCGCGCGGTCGCCGATCTGCCGACGCGGACCGGGATCGCAGGCTCCGCGGCGGGGCACCTGGTCGCCGCGTTCGGCAAGTCCGCGACCCTGCGCGACCTCGCGACCGGCGGCTCGCGCGGCGAGCTGCATCACGACAAGGACGTCACCGCGATCGCGGTCGACGCCGACGGCAGCCAGGTCGCCACCGGCGATCTCGCCGGCGTGGTCCGGATCTGGGACACCGCGACCGCGGCGGTGGTCGCGACCTGCGAGCCGCACACCGGCATTGTCCGGGCGCTCGAGTTCGCGCCCGACCGGCGCAGCGTGGTCAGCGGCGGCAACGACGGCGATGTCCGGGTGTGCGACGCCGCGACCGGCGCGACCCTGCACCGCCTGGTCGGCCACAGCCACCAGGTGGTCGCCGTCGACGTCAGCGCCGACGGCGGCGCGATCGCGTCGGCCGGGCGCGACGGCAAGCCCCGACTGTGGGACGCGCGCACCGGCCTGCTGAGCCGCGTGCTCGATGGCCACCACGGCACCGTGCTCAGCGCGCAGTTCGCGCCGGACGGCCGGCGGATCTTGACGTTCGGGAGCGACGGCACCGCGCGGATCTGGGACCGCGATGGCACCGCGCTCGGCTCGCTGCAGGGCCACGGCGGGCGGGTGTTCGCCGCGCGCTGGGATCGCGACGGCCGCCACGTGCTGACCACCAGCGTCGACGGCGCGATCCGGCGCTGGGACCCGGACCGCGCGATCAAGCTGGCGCGGCGCCAGGCTCACACCGACGCGATCACCGATCTCGCGCTGTCGCGCGACGACCGCTGGGTGATCACCGCGGGCGCC
>Ga0193744_1000245_pt1 | contig 14267 bp, 11 predicted proteins | sample L1a1metaG_FD_143056 | JGI IMG/M metagenome (GOLD analysis project Ga0193744, IMG submission 143056) | Soil microbial communities from a riparian zone of the East river system, Colorado, United States - L1a1 | ecosystem: Environmental > Terrestrial > Soil > Riparian zone | place: USA: East River...
TGCCCAGCCGCGAATCGCCCGGTTTGTCCCTCCGTTCCGACTATCGTGGTCCTGCCGATTTGCACGGGGCCTTTGGACGCTCGCACTTCCTTCTCCGCACCCGTGTCGAGGTATCGGCGGATCACCTGGTCGGTGGGCCCGTCAGCAACGACCCGACCCTTTTCCAGCAGGATCCCCCGGTGGCAGAACTCTGCAACCGCCTGAAGATTGTGCGAGACGAATATGACGGTGGCGCCGCCCTTCGCGATCGCGCGCATTTTCTCCAACCCCTTGCGCTGGAACGCGAAGTCGCCGACGCTCAGCACTTCGTCGATCACGAGGATGTCGGGCTCGAGATGCGCCGCTACCGAAAACCCCAGACGCGCGAACATGCCTGACGAGTAGCGCTTCACCGGAGTGTCGATGAACTCTTCGAGTCCCGCGAACTCCACGATCTCGTCGAACTTGCGTTTGATCTCGGCTCGCGTCATTCCGAGGATTACGCCGTTGAGAAAGACATTTTCCCGACCGGTAAGATCCGGGTGAAACCCAGCTCCGACTTCGATCAAGGCCGAGAGACGTCCATTAACCTCGATCGTGCCGCGCGTGGGCTCCATGATCCCACTCAGGTGCTTGAGCATCGTGCTTTTGCCAGCGCCATTGTGTCCGATGATGCCAAGGGTCTCACCTTTTTTGAGCTCGAACGATATGTCATTCAGAACCCAGAACTCCTCAGGGGCCAGCGCGCGTTCGAGGTCTGGCCGGACAGCACGCTTCACCAGCGACGGAATCAGATCCCGGAGTGAGTCGTGTTTCTCACCGCGCCGGAAGCGTTTGAAGACGTGGTTCAGCTTTAAAGAGTGTTCGCTCATTCGTCAGATGCTCTCGGCAAAACGTGGCTCGAGCCGCCGGAAAAAGACGATGCCACCCCAGAATAGAAGGGCCCCGACGCCGGCACTGTATGCCAGCCATGCGAGGTCCGGCCGCTGGACTCGAACTATTGTCGCGTCGAGACCGTCGAGCACCGAAGCGATCGGATTGAGCATCAGCACCCAGCGATATTTGCCGGCCACTGACGCGCTATAGAGCACTGGGGTGAAAAAAATTGCGAACGTGAGTACCACTTCGACGAGATACTTCACATCCCGGAAGAAGAGATTCGCCGCCGAGATGAGAACGCACAATCCGGCCGTGAAGAGCACCAGCGTGAGAAGTAGTGCGGGCACCCACAACAGCGTGATGGACAGCCGCACGCCGGCGAACGGCAAGAGAAACAACAGCACCGGTATTGCAATCGCCATGTCAAAAAGTGAGGTCATCACCGATGACAGCGGAAACACCAACCGCGGAAATTTGATTTTTGTTACGAGGCTGCTGTTCGACGTGAGGCTGATTGTGCCGAATTTGAGTGCGGAAACGAAGAACGCCCATGGCAAGGCTTTCACGGCGATGCCGCTGATGTCCGCCGCGGTGATCGGGTGACCCGACACCTTTGACGCGATAATACGTACCAACACTCCGGCACCGGTGATGATGATCGGCATCAGTATCGCCCACAGCAGTCCCATCACTGACTGCTTGTACCGGATTCTGATTTCCCGCCAGGTAATCATGTACAGGAGCTCACGGCTCCGAAACAGTTCTCTTAGTGCGTCCCTCACGTCTCCCCTTTCGTAACGGTTGATCCATTTTGACTGCGGCGAGCTCTGGCGTTCCGAAGCTTGGCTCGCTCGCTCAGGTACCACTTCGGCCGAACAACTGCCTTCAGAAGCGCACGCGCGACTTGTGGTGCGAGAGCGAACCGCGACGGAAGTTTTTCCGCGACAGTAGCCAGTCCGCTCTCGTGATGAGTCCAGAATTCGGGTTCACGGCCGAGCAGCCTGCTTTCACCGAGAATTCTGAGATATTCCTCTCGTACGATCCGAATGCGGTTGGCCAGCTCTTCAGGAGAAAGCGACAGCGGGCCGCACTTTTGGAGAGTCAGGTAGAAATCCAGGATCTTCCAATGGAAGCTCTCGATAGTCGTAAGAATCCCGCTGTTTCCAACCCGGTTGAATGATAGTACCTGGTGAACAAAGCCGAGATCGGCATTGGTCATCACTTCATGACAGAGCTCGGTGTCTTCGTGTAACGAGGATTCCGAGAAGAAGGGCTGGCGCTTTGCAACCAGATCCGCGCGATACATGAGGGTCGTCGGCGTACCGAACAGGAATTGCCCTTTGAGCAGATGCAGCCTGCTGGCAGTTTTTCCCGGGATGCATTCGGTCGGCCATTCGACGCCACTCCCGCAGACAGTTGGTCCGGTCAGGTAGTACGAGCTGATGATGGCGGCCGTCGGATGGGACTCTCCGACTGCAACCATTCGCTCGAGGCATTCGGGGAAAATGCAGTCGTCGGCCTGAACCATTTTCACGTAGCGAGCTTCGGGAGCGACGTGGCGAAGCGCGCCATTGTAGTTCGCAACCTGACCCACGAACTTCGGGTTGCGGATGACGCGAATTCGTTTGTCCCTCGCGGCATACTCGGCGGCGATCGACGCCGATCCGTCGGTGCTCTGGTTGTCGACGAGCAGATATTCGAAGCTGGCGTAGGTCTGGGACAGCACGCTCTCAATGCACTCGCGGAGATACGCCGCGGTGTTGTAGAACGGAGTCACGACGCTGACGAACGGTTGGTTGTTCAGCGGTGCCTCAGAAGCTGGGGCAGCAATTGTTCCTGCTGCCGGACCGCGGCGCGCGCCTTGGTGCCATATTCGCGCAGGCGGCGCGCACAAGGATCGAGCTGAGTGACAAGATCATCGAGACGCTCGGTAACCTGACCCACCGTTGCCGTGGTCAGGTCCGCGCAGAACGAAGTCACGCCCGCATCGTTCATTACCGTTCGTACTTTTCGCTCGTGCGAGAGCGCTACGACAGGACGCGCCGCCACTATTGCGAGAAGAACGCCGTGCAGCCGGCTGGAAATCACGATGTCGAGCCTTCGAAAGAACTCCAGGAGCGTATCCGGCGTGGTCACCTGCGCGACCGAGCAGCCGGCGCGGATCGATTCATCCAGCCGGGCCCAGACCTCCCGAACAGCATCCATGTCGGCAGGATCGGTGACGAATAAATGCACGCGATCTCCTCGGGCAACTCTGTCTGCAGCGAGATCGGCCCAGAGCGTCACATAGCGTTGGTAGTCCACCGCGTTTTCGTGCGGCCAGCTGCCGGGCCGCATGTACACCATGGGACTGATGCCAACGTCATATCCGGGTCGTCGGGGGCGAAGCGGCGGTCCGGATCTTAGCGCAAATGCAAGGTCCGGCACCACCGGCAAGTCCGCCTTGACGCCGAGTTTGAGGGCCAAGGCTCGCGAGCCCGAATCTCGCACCGAACAGTATGCCGCCTGTGAGACAGCGTAGCGAAGAAACCGTTTGCTGAGGCGAGTCGGAGCACCACCATATCCCACACTCAAAAAGGCAAAAGGCACATGCGCGCGCTGCGCGAGCCACGCCCAGCGAGCCAGTGCGTACGGCTGACCCCAGACTCCGCCCCAGACCGCATCGAGCTGTCCACCGCCCGCGGCCAGAAGGAGGTCGGCAGTCTGCAGCCACTGCCAGGCTCGCCGAAGCGAAATAGCCTCGAAAACCGTCGCCGAGGTTAGCCCTGATGCCCAACCTGCTGCTCTACCCACGAAGGGGATGCCTCGAGTGCGGCGAGCAAGCGCCGAAGCGGCACGCACAGGCAGCGGGCCATCCGCGCGAGGCGCGCAGAACAGCCCGCGGTTTATTCCCGTGAGCGCTTCCGCCTGCACTCCATGGTTGGCCGCAGTTTTTTCGGGGTGCAGTGTAAATGCATGCAGCACGGCATCCGGCCAGCGGGCACGCAGCGCTTCGAATGTGGCCTGGAGGATTGCTTCGTCGCCGAGATTGCCGGCGCCAGACGGATAGAGCACACCGATTCGGAGCGCGGGTTTAGACACTCCCGCGCGGGATGCGTACCGCGGCTCCAGCGCCTCGGGCCGCGGGATCGCGCTCGTTACCGCCACAACGCCTCTCTACCCACTGACAGGATTCCCGGCATGTTCAATTGAACGGACGGAAAACGGGTTTCACCGGCCGACCTTGCAGGTGGTGTGTTGCCCCATCGTCCAGCGCGCGAGCGTAAACGGCGGCGGCCCCGTCGACTGCCTCAATCGTGCGGTCGATATCATCGTCAGTGTGCGAGTAGCTGACAACGAAGGAGGGAGCGATTATCCCCGCGGCGATGAGCTCCTGCATGAATAGCGTGCGATATTCCTGGGACGGCAGGCGATCTGGCCCCCTCGTGGCAAATACGAGATTGGACGCGCGACCGAGCACTTGCAGGTAGTCCTGAACTCCGTGGCGTCGAGTGACGTCGTCGACGCCGCGCTTCAGTCGTTCGCCGCGACGGTAGAGTGTTTCGATCACCGGCTCGTCCTGATAGACACGCATCGTGGCGATGCCAGCCGCGAGTGAGTGAGTCTCGGCTCCGTGAGTCGTAGAGAGCAGAAACACCCGCTCCTGAGTGTGCCGAAGGCCGCCGCGTTCCATTATCTCTCGCTTTCCCGCGAGCGCGGCAAGAGGAAACCCGTTGGCAATCGCCTTCCCGAAGGTCGAAAGATCCGGGACAACGTCATGCACGCGCTGCGCGCCGCCGACATCCCAACGGAATCCGGTGATCATTTCGTCCAAGACCATCAGCGCGCCGAATCGGGTGCATAGCGTCCGCAGTTCGGCCAGGAATCCCGGGCGTGGAGCCGTAGCGGTCTCAGCTTCGAGCACCACGCACGCAATCTGATCGGGATGCGCGAGAAACAGACTCTCGAGACTGGCCGTGTCGTTGAAGCGGAACTTGAGCGTGAGATCCCGTATGCTCTGGGGAATCCCCGCGGACATCGCCGTCGAGCCGATGAACCAGTCGTCTGTAGAGAAGAACGGCTGATCGCCGCAGATCGCTACGAGATCACGACCGGTGTACGCGCGCGCAAGCTTCACCGCCGCGGTGGTCGCATCCGAACCGTTCTTCGCAAACTTTACCATCTCCGCGCTCGAGACGCAGTCGAGAAAAATCTCGGCGGCCTGCACCTCCAGCGGGCTCGGACGCGTGAAGTTTAGTCCGTTCGCCAGCTCACTCCGGACAGCGTCGATGACGGCAGGAAATGCGTGCCCCAACGCGACTGACCGAAGGCCCATTCCGTATTCGAGGTATTCGTTGCCGTCCAAGTCCCACACGTGACAGCCCTTGCCACGCGCGATGAACGGTGGCGCCGTTTCCGGATATTGATCGTCGCCCTTCGCGTATGTGTGCGCTCCGCCCGGGATGAGCTCGTGGGCGCGGCGTTGCAACAATCGCGTCTCTGGAGAGAACGCAGCCGTCTGCGGGGCAATGTCTAGACTGGTCACCGAATCTTCCTTTGTTGAGACGTGCGACAATCCGAATTTGAGCGAGCGCAGGATTCTCGATCCGAGGCGTACCGACGATACGAGCGCAAGTGAGAGTCCAGCTCTGGTACCACGATTCTGATCATCAGACCACCATCATCCGGCGGGTTGTTGCGTCAGCCCGCCCATGTGATGCGCTGCTGCGCGGCCCGAGAATTCGATCCGCCACTTCCAATCCGATTGCAAGAGAAGCGGTCGCGGCCGGCGAAGGCGCGTTGAGCACGTGGAGCATCCCCGGCGCTTCCAGAAAACAAAAGTCGTCGAGCAGGCGCCCATCGCGACCCACGGCCTGGGCGCGAACTCCGCTTCCGCCCGGCGCGATGTCACTCTCAGTCAGCGCGGGGAGTAACCTCTGAAGGGAGGCCAGAAAGCGCGTCTTGCTCAGAGAACGGCGCGTTTCATCCAATCCATTCCGCCACTGCGCCTTCGCCATTCGCCAGAAGCCTGGAAAACTGGCAAGGTCCGCCAAATCTTTGAAGGAAACGTCGCGCCTCGAATAGCCTTCGCGCTTCAGCGCGAGCACGGCATTCGGACCGGCTTCAACGACGTCGTCAATTCCACGCGTAAAGTGGACGCCGAGAAAGGGGAGCAAGGGATCGGGAACGGGATAGACGAGTCCCCGAACGAGATGGGCCCGTTCGGGACGCAAGGTGTAGTACTCACCGCGAAACGGGACGATGCGAACTTCCGGCGACAGGCCCGCAAGGCGAGCAATCCGGTCACTCTGCAAGCCGGCGCAGTTTACGAGGCGCGACGCGCGAATTTCTCCGCGGTTGGTCCCCAAAACCATTTCTCCGCGCTCACGCGTAACTGAGAGCACGCGGTGTCCGAGTCGCACTTCGCCGCCATGACTGGCCAGCCGTCGAGCCAACGCCTCCGCGACCAGAGAATAGTTGACGATGCCGGTCTCAGGAATCCAAAGCCCAGCGATACCCGCTATTTCGGGTTCGAGCTCCGTGATCTCCTCTGGTCCGAGCCGACGCAGACTCACGCCGTTCGCGCGGCCCCTTTCCTCCAAAGCTGCGAGGCGGGGAAGCTCGTCCTGGCTGACAGCCACGACCAGCTTCCCGCACCTGCGGTGAGGAATGCCCTCGTCCGCGCAGAAGCGATACATCGCTTCGAGGCCGGCCCGACACGTCCGCGCTTTCGCAGATCCCGGCTTATAGTAGAGTCCCGAGTGAATGACTCCGCTGTTGTGTCCGGTCTGATGCGCCGCCAATCGAGCCTCGGCTTCCAGCACGATGGGAGGATCGCCCCGGCCTGCCATAGCTACCGCGGTGGCGAGCCCGACGATTCCGCCGCCCACCACAACCGACCGATTGGGCGTTGATATCATTTGATTTCTACTCTTGGTTGCTGATTACGGCCAGGCGGATTTTTCCACGGGCTTCGCATCCCTCACGGCGCGCGGACTGAGAAAACCATCAGTGCCCTGGTATTTCACCGCCACCGGGTCCTTCGCGAGTTGTTCCGTCGCGATGTCGTTGCGCGCGTTCGAAGACGTTGACTCTCGCAGCCAAACTTCCCACGGAGCCTTGCCCTTCGCATAGAGCTCGTCAAAGTGCTGCTTGTCCTTGAACGTGTCCATCGACGCAGTGAACCCCTCATACGGAAACGCGTGCAGCTGGTCTGCCTCGATCAGGCGTTGAAACGGCTCCTCGACAAGCTCCTCACCAGAGCGGATGTAATCGAAGATCTCGCTTCGGAACATGAAAAAACCTGTGTTGATCCTTAGGTCCATCTCTCTCACAGGCTTGATTGCGACCACCCCGCCATCCGCATGGCCGGTGACCGCGTGAAAACTCAGGTTGGGTCGGATACTTACAAAATTGCCGATTTTCCCGCGCGACTCGAAACGCTCTATGACGGACGGCAGATGCATGTCGGTGAGACCGTCGGCGTAGTTGGCCAGAAAAGTGTCTTCACCAGCAAGATATTTCCGGACAGCAACGAGTCGTTGACCGATGTTGGCATTCACGCCGGTGTCGGCAAACGTGATGCGCCAGTCCGAGATGTCACGGTTCATCAACTCGATCTCGCGCCCGCCGCCCGACAGAACGAAATCGTTCGAGCTGGTTTCCTCATAGTTGAGGAAGTACTTCTTGATCACGTCGCCGCGGTACCCGAGGCAAAGGATAAAGTCCGTGTGGCCGTAGTGAGCGTAGTACTTCATCAAGTGCCAGAGGATGGGCCGATGTCCGATTGGCACCATCGGCTTGGGGACGTCTTCGCCCGCCTCGCGAAGACGCATGCCCAGCCCACCGCAAAAGATTACGACCTTCATACGCCGGCCTCCGCGAGTGCCAGGTCTGGAGCGGCAGTCCACCGCAGCGATTCGTCGATGCGTCCTCCCGCCTGCAATGCCCTCAAGCGTTTGATTCGGAAGTACCGATCTCCAAGAAGCTCTTCACGGGTAAGGCCGTTTGCCTCAAAGGCATCGCGAAGTTGTTCCATTCCTTTGCGTACGGTCCATTGTGGTTGAAACTCGGGAAGCACTCGCTTGATCTTGCTGCAATCGACCCGATAGCATCGTGGGTCGGGGCCGCCGCCTTCCGCGTAGCGCACCTTGCTCCCCGGCACGACCTGCTCAACGAGGGCGCCGAGGTCTCGCACGCGATAGTTCTCCTCGCTGCGCCTCGTTATGCACCAGCTCTCGCGGCGCGTGCAGCACTGCCAGGAAGGCTCGCGCGATGTCTTCGATGTGAACGAGGGGACGCCATGGCGTTCCGTCGCTTTGGATCAACACCTCTCCGGTCGTGTAGGCGATTCCCACGAGATTGTTCACCACCACATCCGCCCGCAACCGTGGGGAGACTCCATACGCCGTCGAGTTGCGCAAGAACGTCGGACTGAAGTCGTCGTCGGCCAGTTTTGCAACGTCTTGCTCGAACAGAACCTTGGTGACACCGTAAGCAGTGATTGGATTCATCGCAGCCTGCTCGGTGAGCATCTCGTCCCCGGCGACGCCGTAGAGGCTGCATGACGAAGCGAAAATCAGGCGTGGTACTCCTGCTTCCTTCGCCAGACAGGCAAGCCGCACCGAGCCGATGTGATTGATGTCGTAGGTGACTTGCGGGTTCAGGTCTCCGACTGGATCGTTCGACAGGGCGGCCAGATGCATTACGGCATCGAAGCCCCGGAGATCAGATACCTCGACATCGCGCAAGTCCATTCGGAGCGCATCGATCCGGGGTCCGTAATCCCCGAAAGTGCCACCTTCGAACAAAAACGTGTCAAGGCCGACAACCTCGTGACCCGCGGCCTGGACGAGTGGCGCAAGGACAGACCCGATGTAGCCGTTGTGACCGGTGATCAAGACACGCATGCCGAACCCTCATTAAGGATAAATGGCTACCTGCGAAGGCCTGCCTGGTTACTTCCGCGCCTGTGCGCAGCCGCCATATTGGCAACTCATACGCCCGCCAACAATTCCTCGGAAGTGCGGGTTCAAGGGATACAAGGTGCAGATCATTTCGAAACTGTTGCGTCTGTCCGACAAGTCCGGGGTCCGGAGCCACACTGGCAAGTAGCCGTGGCGGGGCCTGAGCGAGGCGCCTTGGGGCATACCGGTATCCGGAAGCGCTCCAGAGGACGCCGCGACCTCCGTTTTTCATCCAGATGAGGCTGGAGCGCGACTTGCCAAACCGGCGGTAACTTGGCGCGTCGCTTCGTTTCCGACTCGGGAACGTAGAAAAGCTCACGACCCCCGTGACTTGCTGAGCCAAACCGCCTGAAGGAGTTCGGATGTCCCCGCTTGATGTGATCGAACGCACGCGTACTTGGCCATCGGCAATGACCGGCCGGCCATTGCCCGGCCGCTGCCGTTTCTGTGGAACGTCGTTCCGGCATCGCGTCGTTGATCTGGGGATGTCGCCTTTGTGCGAGAGTTTCCTCCGCGCCGACCAGCTCAATCAAATGGAAGCCTTTTATCCGCTCAATGTCTGGGTCTGTGAGCGCTGCTTCCTGGTCCAGCTGGAGGAGTACGTTACGTGGGAAGAGATCTTCACCGACTACGCATACTTTTCATCGTTCTCGGACTCTTGGCTCAGCCATTGTCGGCTCTACGTCGATCAGATGATCGAGCAGCTCGACCTCACCAAAGAGAGCAGCGTCATCGAGATCGCGAGCAACGATGGATACCTGCTTCAGTTTTTCGTGCAGCGCGGGATCCCGGCCCTTGGAATCGAACCAGCAGCGAACGTGGCGAAGGTTGCGGAATCGAAGGGCGTCCCCACAATAGTGAAGTTCTTCGGAGTGGATACCGCACGCGAACTGGCAGCAGCCGGACGTCAGGCGGATCTAATCCTCGGTAATAACGTCCTCGCGCAGGTTCCCAACCTGAACGATTTTATCGGCGGCCTCAAGATTCTCCTCGGACCAGCCGGTGTGGTGACTATCGAGTTTCCGCATCTGCTGAAGACGATCGATGGGAATCAGTTCGACCAGGTGTACCACGAACACTTCTCGTATTTCTCGCTCTACGCGGCTGAGGGCATTTTCGCCGCACATGGCCTCCCGATCTTTGATGTCGAGGAGCTCTCGACTCATGGTGGCTCAATCCGCATCTACGCGCATCACGCGGAAGATACGACGAGGGACGTAACGGACCGGCTCGTCGCTCTGCGAGCTCGGGAGGCGGATGCCGGCATTGCAACCCTCAGCTATTACGAGGATTTCGAATCGAGAGTGCGTGAGACGAAGCGCAAGCTCCTGGAGTTCCTGATCGAGGCAAAGCGCGCTGGAAAGCGCGTCGTTGGATATGGGGCCCCCGGAAAGGGCAATACACTGCTCAACTACTGCGGCATTCGGACCGACTTTGTGGATTTCACGGTCGACCGAAGTCCTCACAAGCACGGGAAGTTTCTTCCTGGCACCCACATCCCGATTTTTCCGCCGGAACAGTTATGGGCTACGCGCCCGGACTATGTGCTGATCCTTCCGTGGAATCTCAAAAGCGAGATCATGGAGCAGCTCGCCGGGATCAGAGAATGGGGCGGGCGTTTCGTGGTTCCGATTCCAGAGGTGACGGTTTATCCGTGATCTTTGAACCCACGGCGTTGTCCGGAGCCTTCATTGTAGAGATGGAACGGCGAGAAGATGATCGTGGGTATTTCGCACGAACCTGGTGTCGCCGTGAATTCATGCAAATGGGATTGAACGCAGAGCTGGCTCAATCCAACGTCTCCTACAGCCGTAAACGCGGAACTCTCCGCGGAATGCACTGGCAGGTTCCGCCGCACGCGGAGGCCAAACTCGTTCGCTGCACTCGGGGTGCCATTTGGGATGCGATCGTGGATCTCCGTCCTGATTCTTCCACGTATGCCAAATACCTGGGGGTGGAGCTCAAAGCCGAATCAGGACGAGCCCTCTACGTTCCTGAAGGCATGGCGCACGGCTTTGTGACTCTCGAAGACGAGTGCGAGGTCTCGTACCAGATGTCGGAATTCTACGACCCCGACTCGGCACGGGGCTTCCGGTGGAACGATCCGGCCTTTGGGATCGCGTGGCCGCTCAGCGATCCGATTCTCCATCCACGGGATGCGGCTTATCCCGACTTTGTCGGCGAGGAACACGCTTGACGAGTGTCTACGTGCCGCCGGAAGGCTCGGGGGATGCGATGCACGCGCTCATCCGGGATCTTTTCCCGACTTGTCGCAGCATCACCGGCGAGGGGTTCCGCGACTCCCTGCGCCGACTCGGAGAATTGATTCCGGTCTCTCTGAGCGATGTGCCTACGGGTACCGCCGTGTTCGACTGGACGGTTCCGAAGGAGTGGAACATCCGCGAAGCGTGGATAGCCGATTCGTCAGGCCGACGCGTTGTGGATTTCCGCGATTCGAACCTGCATGTCGTGAGCTACAGCATTCCGGTGCGGGCGCGGATGTCGCTGGCCGAGCTGAGGTCGCATCTGCACACGCTGCCTGGAAGAGCGGACGCGATTCCCTATCGCACGTCCTACTACTCCGAGAACTGGGGCTTCTGCCTGTCGCACAACTCACTGGAAGCGCTTGCCAATGGCGAATATGAGGTGTGCATCGATTCGACCCTTGCTCCGGGCAATTTGACCTACGGCGAATGCATCCTGCCGGGAGCATCGACTGACGAGATTCTGATCAGCATTCACAGCTGCCACCCATCGCTCGCGAACGACAATCTCTCGGGTATGGCGGTGGGAGCGTTTCTCGCCCAGCATCTCGCCAGCCAGCAGCGCAAACATACCTTCCGATTTCTCTTCATCCCGGGAACCATCGGATCGATAACCTGGCTGGCTGGGCACGAGACAGAAGCGCGCCGCGTTCGTCATGGTCTTGTGTTGTCCTGTTTGGGCGATCGAGGGCAATCGACCTATAAGCGCAGCCGTCGCGGAACAGCCCTGGTTGACCGCGCGGCAGCGCACGTTCTTGGCCGGGCTGGCGCGCACAACTTGATCGATTTCGTGCCCTACGGCTACGACGAACGGCAGTATTGTTCGCCCGGGTTCGACATGCCCGTTGGCTGTCTCACGCGAACGCCAAATGGTCGCTTCCCGGAGTACCACACCTCTGACGACAATATGGATTTCGTAGCAGCCGAATCGCTCGAAGATTCGCTGGTCAAGGCTCTCGCCATCGTCGAGATACTCGAGCATGACCGCGTTTTCATCAACCTCAACCCGAAGTGCGAGCCGCAGTTGGGGCGTCGCGGGTTGTACCGTAACACCGGAGGCACCTCTCCCGCGGACTTCGAGATGAGTCTCCTATGGGTGCTCAACATGTCGGATGGACGACATTCTCTGCTCGACATTGCCGAGCGGGCAGGAATGTCGTTCTCGACTATCCGACAGGCAGCGGATGCACTGAAAGATGCGTCGCTTCTGGGCGATGTCGATCGCGACCAGGCGCACCGAACAGTTGGCGATACTTCTGCGGTCGCCGCGCCTTTGCGTCCCGCCCGTCTCTCGCGCAAGCGAAATCGGTGATGGTGTTCACGATCTCCGCACTCATCAAGATGGCCGCAATCAGGCACGCGCCTTTACTCAGACCGGGCGGATGCACGTGTTAGGGTTGAATCTGCCCCAATCCGCGACGCCGCTCAGGATCCTGTGTCTTGGTGCCCACTCTGACGACATTGAGATCGGTTGCGGCGGCACACTGTCGAAGCTGATGCGCCGAAGGCCGCGACCAGAAATACGCTGGGTTGTCTGGAGCGCGGCTGGCTCTCGCGCACGCGAGGCAGAACGCGGAGCGCGGAAATTCCTTGGCTCGGGATCGAGCGGCGCGGTTCGACTGCATGAGTTTCGGGATGGGTATTTCCCATCCCATTTCGACGCGATCAAGGATGCCTTCGAGAGTCTGGCGCGCGAGTTCCGCCCGGACATCGTCTTCACACATGCGCGCGCCGACCGGCATCAGGACCACCGGGTGGTATCCGACCTGACCTGGAACACCTTCCGCAATCAGCTCGTTCTGGAGTACGAGATCCCAAAATGGGACGGAGATCTCGGTCAACCGAATCTGTACGTGCCCATGAGTGCGCATGCGGCACGCAGCAAGAGCAAGGCGCTGCTCGAGGTTTTCGGAACCCAGCGCAGCAAGGATTGGTTCAGCGGGGAGACGTTTCTCGGATTGATGCGCCTTCGTGGAATGGAATGCCGGGCAGTCGATGGCTATGCCGAAGCATTCCACGCCAGAAAGATCCTGTTCCCTGGATAGCCGTGGTGTTTCCGGCCTGATCGAGGCGTCGACTAGACCGGAGCAACTTCCACCCATCAAACCCTACGGGAGACGAGCGGTCCCGACTCTCAGATTGTCAATGAACATCGATTGGTCCACCGGTGAGCCGTCCCCTATGTAAGGCGCGATCAGGAACTGGTTGAATTGAAGGGTAGGATGGGCGCCAGTCCGAAAAAGCATGTCGTGTCGGTCGATGATGAGCGTCCCGTTGAACCAGTACTGCATTACGCCGTCGGCCTGGCCAATACCATTCGCAATCGTATTCAGCTGGAAATAGGCTTCGACAAAATTCCAGTTGTTCTTGTAGCCGGGACCCGCGTTGGGTTGGAAGACAACCGGGCCGAGTTGCTGTTTGAGGTTGTACCAGTAGCCACCGGCGTCGTAGCACTCCCACAGCATGTTAGGCTCCGCAATACCATTGCACCCAGCAGTGGAGCGGTTCTCAGTCACACCGACGAGGTTGTACGGTGGCGTACCAAGGCTGGAGTTGACGGATTTGTTGTCCTGCATCCCCAGCCGCGGTTTGCCACCGCTCTGATAACTGTGCTCGATATAGAGAACCATGTAGCCGTTCGAGGGACCGTCATAGTCGGCGTCGAGCGTGCTCATGACCTGAAATTCGTGCGGGTGATAAGTATGATTCGAGCCGACCCAGTTGGCACTGTATTTCACGTAATAGCTGAGATAAAACGAGTTAGTCGGAGTGAACTTGTGGCGCTGTGCACCACCGCTGGTCGGGCTGGTAGCACCCGCTGTGAATCGGTACTGGGCTGAGCTGGTGCTGCCGGCGATGTGCTCCACAGTGGAGACCACTGAGCCCGTATTGTCGTACCACCCGCGCGACGCGAGGTTCGAATTCTCGAAATCCTCCTGGAAGAGCAGAGTTCCTCCCGGCGGAGGCGGGGGTGATGTAACCGTCACTGCTGACGAGCCGGTCTTGCCGGAGCAGGTCGCCGTGATTGTCGCCGGACCGGCGGCGACGCCGGTAACAACGCCATTCGAACTCACCGTCGCAATCGCATTGTTACTGCTCGTCCAGACAATTGTCTGGCCACTCATGACATTCCCCTGAGCATCCCTTACGGTTGCTGTCAGTGGAGTCGTCGCGCCAACAGCTAGCGATGCTGTCGAAG
>Ga0193744_1000246_pt1 | contig 14222 bp, 19 predicted proteins | sample L1a1metaG_FD_143056 | JGI IMG/M metagenome (GOLD analysis project Ga0193744, IMG submission 143056) | Soil microbial communities from a riparian zone of the East river system, Colorado, United States - L1a1 | ecosystem: Environmental > Terrestrial > Soil > Riparian zone | place: USA: East River...
GGCAACTCAGCACTTAGCGAATTAGCATCAGCTCCGCAACTCTGCCCCTCAGCAACTCAGCAACTTTTCACTCCCCCATTACCGTAACCTGGCTAACCGCCGATATCACCCCTGCTATCACCGTCATATACCCCGCTATACTAACTACCAGCGCTGGTAAACTGACCGGGGCAGAGATAATAGCGCCCCCAATTGCTGCAATAATTAATCCTGTGTTCCTGAGTGTTTTAAAAAATTCAGGGGTTGGAGAAAGTATTCGCTCCAGGAGCGATTTATTGTTGTCCGGTGGCCCATTGATTGGCTGTTCCGGAAAGATCATTATATTCTTTTTCATGTCCTGGGTGTTTAGATTTAATAATTAGGTTTACCGGTTTTCCGTGCAATAGATCTTTGTAGATTAATTTCATTAATTTCTTCATTGCCACTCTGGAATACTTTCCTTTGCCCTCACCGGTGAATGCTCTTACCGGGGCAATATTTCCTTGCAGTTCCTGGGCATCTGTGCCAGGATGGAGTAAAACACCTATCCTGGTGGGAATGCCTGTTATCCATAAGTGCGTTCCGTATTTATAAGTCTCTCGTAACAATGGTGTATAAATTCCTTCCGGTATACAGGAGACAAAGGGCTTGTTGTCAAGCCAGGGCAATTCTATCGTCTTACAGACATCCTCGCCCCGGTATGACAAACTTCCATTTGTACCTCCTTTAAAATAGCTTCGTTCAATTATGATATCGTACATAATCAGAGGTGTTAACAGATTATAGTACTGCTACTATCTTTGCACTTTGACGGGTCTCGTCATTAAAGATGTAGTTTTCACCATTCAAAGTCTGGTAGTAGACCAACCTTACAGCAAAGATGTTGATACCTGTGCCTGCAGGTGGAGTCGGTATGGTCAGTGTTATGGTATGGGGTGAATCATCCAAAGTAATGATGGATTCTGTAGCCTGCACCATATTAGATATACCATGTGCAAAATCAACTTTTGCCCAGAAGAGATTGAATCCTGCTTTGTGCGCTGCCAATGGCTTTAAAAGATCAGTAGAGGGTTTTAAACCTGTGATGGTCAAAACACCATCGTCAGTATCTAATGCAAAATCTTTTAATAGGATTGAATCCAGAGGTGCCTGCTCGTTAAAGTCGAAACCATTTAGCTTAGCCTGACCTGCAGTTTCTGCAATTCCAGAAGCAACGGTTCTTAGTCCGCGATCATGTGTGATATCCTGGTTCTTCACAGCCGCCATTACCGTTGATAAGCGGTTATTAGCATTGCTGTCTTTTACATCCGACATGGCTGTTCTTAATGATTTGTTCAGCAAACCTGCTGCCTGTTGGAAGTTACCGAATTCGGCATTATTCTCCCTTGTTCTCAGAAAATTCGGATCGTTCATGATCCTAGATTTTGGTATTGAAGATTTCTTTCTTACGAAATAACCTCTTTTGGTTTTCACAAAGGTTAAGTCCCCTACCGAACCTTCAAACTTGATAATTCCAGACTGTCTGGCCATAATGTTTCAATTTAAATTGTTAAATAATTAATTTTTAATGTTTGATAATTGCCTCTTTTTAATCCCGGTGGCCTAATTCAGTTCCTTTCCCATGTTGGCATTTGTGTCCGGGCAAAACCTTATGCACATTGCGCACTATGCATAAGAGTATCACCCTCTCGCTATCCACATTGCGGACATCGGACACCGGGCATCGGAAATCGATACCCAGCCAATAGTTTTTAGTCACTCAAAAGAGACCCCGGTCGTTTACCAGAGAATAGTTCGCTTTCGTATGACAGGCTCACTAACCATTGTTGGTGAGTTTTTTATTCAATAATTTGGAAACCGTTGTTTACAAATTACCTGAACATCTTACTTAGCGATCGACTTAATTCCTTACTCATATTCAGTTTGGATTCTTGTCGAAATCAGCATATTTAATTTATCACATTTGATCAATTCAATCTGCTGAATACTTTTACAAAGATACTATCAAAAAATGCCCATGACGCATGCTAGTTTTGAGATAGACACATATCGACATATATATGCAAACAAAATAACTTATCAGCAAAATGAATAAGATATCAACATGAATTTACACAGAACAGCAATTATAAACAGGAATCGACAATAAGAGACATGAAACGACATGAATCAACATTTAAGGGGATAGGAAAAGGGTATTATTCTGTTTAATAAGTGAGAAGTAAGATGTATTTTCTGACAACTGGCAACTATTTTTGAGGAGGTTAAGGCTGAGGTTAAGGTTAAGTGTGCTTTCTTTGTAAAATGTGAGATGTAAAATGTAAAATGAATTTTCAGTCAACTGACTACTGACAACTGGCAACTATTTTTTTGGAGTTAAACATGCTTAAATTTGTAGGATGTTTATAGGGGTGCAATCGGAAGTTCATAAATTGAAAAACCCTAAGCTTTTGAACAAACTCAGGGTTTTATTTAGTTAAGATAGATTAAGTCATTACTAGACATGACTTAATTTATACTGCCTTACCTTTTTGCTACATACTGTTTTTCCTCATTTCTTCCAGCTTTAAGGATTGAAAGTAAATCTTTAACTTTCATTTTGTGAATTTTGCAGAAATCTTTAATGGTTAACATGTCAGTTGGTTCTTTACCGCATTTAATGAGCCATTCTTTTCGTAATTTTAAACAAACTCTGTAGCTCTTTTTAGTTAATATCATCAGATCATCTACATTCAGTACCACGGATTGGTAGTTCATTCTAAATGAATTTAATGGGTTATAATTTATTATTTATAGCTGTTAATCCAAAGTAGGTATACAAAATCATATGGTAACTATATTATTAATCTGGTTTTTGTACATTGCAAGTGTATTGTCGTGATTCATACTTTGTATTAAGAACGTCATTTTTTATAGAGTAAATGATAGCATATAACTAGTAAATATGGCCAAAAGCAAAAGGTCAATAGTCAATAGCCAGCAAATTGCCACCTGGTTATTCTCAAGGAAAGTTTGGAATCAAAAAATCGTAAATAGTTTTTAACTGATCACTGTTAACTATACACTGTTAACTAAAAACGGGTAGATGTTTTACCGATAGATTGTACTGTTTTATGAATTCAAATAATAATATAAACGCAGTATTGTATATTTATTATACAAATATGTATTTTTAACAATTATTACTAAATTAATACATTTAAGAAATGCTAGATCTCAGTATATATTATTCAATAACTTTGTACAATTCTATATTTGCGAGTTTCATATAGTAAAAAAAATTCTTTGGATTGCCAAATAGCGAAATCAAGCATAACCACATTTTATTATGAATATCCCTTTGGACATACAATCACTCCCAGAATCTTTCAAAAATGCATTGAAACAGAGATATCTCTATAGATATAGAAAACTAAATACTTATTTTGAAGAGATTCTTACAAAGAATCAATTACATTTTGCAAATTTAAAGGATCTCAATGACCCATTTGAAGGTAAAGCGGAAATTGATTCAAACAATTCAGAATTGGAAATTCAAGAATTTCTAATAAATGACCAATTTGAGAAAATCATAAATCAGAAATCCACAGAATTTAAAACAAGAGAAGAATTAAAATGGGTCGCTGAAAGAATGATAAATATGCCAATTACTTTCCAACGAATAGGAGAAGAAACTATTAATAGCCAAATAGATAAATGTTTTGTTTGTTGTTTCAGTAATACTGTGGATAATAAATTATTATGGTCTCATTATGCAGATGAGCATAAGGGTGTATGTTTGAAGTTTGATGTTAAAGAGGATGAAGATTTTTTTGCTTTTTTATTGCAAGTTATTTATCAAGAAAACCGCCCCATATACAATCATATTAATGAAGCTCTTAATTTTATAGATAAAATAATCGCCACAAAATCTATTGATTGGAAATATGAGGAGGAATATAGGATATGGAAAGGGGAACGGGGCCCTCATAAATTTAAAAAGAATGCTTTAGTTGAGATAGTTTTTGGATGCAGAACAAGTATTGGTGACATAATGAAAATTAAAGGGTTGGCTATTAAAAATGGTTTTAGTCATTTAGTTTTTAAACAGGCGAGGTTAAAGAATAATGGATATGGGTTAGAGTTTATGAACGTTTAAATATTTTCATTATGGAAATACATTGGACGAAAATAAATATAATACAATATTTTTTAGGCTACTGAGATTTGCGTATAAGCGGAGTCCTTATTATTTAAAAGCACAACAAATGAGACTTTTTGATTTAGTTTTACATTAAAGGAAATAGAATCTATATCGCTTATGAAAGTAACTTTATGTGGCGTTAAAGATGAAACGGTTTCGTAAACATCGGGTCGGACTGCTGGCAAAATATTCCAATAATCTTTTTTTATTTCTTTCCCGTCTCTAATTGTAATTTTTGGAGCATTTGATTTTAATACTTGACTGAAAGAGGGGATTGAACTGCCGAGAATCAAAAATAGCTATTCCTTTTTTTATAGCAATATTTAGCAATCGTTTCATTGTTACGTATTTTTATTTTTTAATTAGCTCGTAGTTGCCTGTGGTTTCATTTTTTGTCACTGAAAAACCGTTCTTAAGTTCCAATGTCCAACCATCTCCGCTTATATTTTTATTATCATTTTTTAATGGCACGGTAACTGAGATTTTGTCCCAATTAGAACTCATTAATGCTCCATTTTCAACCGTAAGTATTCCCCAGTTGTCAGTAATTCTAATATTTGGATAAAAATTGCCCTTATCTTCGATAGGCATAATATTTCTGGGATCAAACGATACATTCATTTGTTCAAATACAAGTTCAAAATGGGATTGGGTAATAAATTTATTTTTACATTCAGCAATAGGTTTTTTTATTTTTTCTTCTCTTGTTTTTTCTTCTGAAATAATTGCCTTTCCGTTATATTGATTTAAAAATAAGTCAGTTGTTTTTTTCAAATCAGTTGGTATTGATATGTCAAATGCTTTTGTAAAATAGTCGGTCAGGTTGGTCTTAATAGTTATTTCTCTGTTCCAACCATTTTTTGTATTGTCAAGATCAAGTAAGTAACCGTAGATTGGAATTGTTTGATAAGCAAATGAACGAACAAATGTAGGGTTACTCAAAAATGAATTTATACTTTGCACAAAATGGTCGGTATTTTGTTTTTTATTTCTACCGCTTATTACTAAACCAGTATATTCAGCAATTCCCTCATTTAATTCTAATAAGTTTTCGGTGGTGTCAGCTCCGGGATAAAGTAGATATCTATATTTTCTAAATGCTAGGGCATTTGTTAGATGAATTTTCTTTTGAGTTCCATTGTTTGTTTGTATTGCTTTTTTTAATGCTTCTAATTCTAAACGCAAATAAATTCGTCCATCCTTTTGGTCAAGATGATTATTTTCAGTGTTGAATAATTTGAAACCTAAAGACGGTTGACTTACGTGAAATAACTCATGGCCAAGTAAATTTAGCCTGTCCTGTTTATAAACTGGTAATGGCAACATAATCATAGCCCATCCTCTTCCGTTCCAATTTACGGCTGTGTTTGCAATGTTAATTTCGTTTGGTAAAATTCCAGAATAAATTTCACCAAACTGCTTGAGAATAGCTGCTGTTTCCGGAAAGTTTGCAAATAGTTGTCTGGTATTAGGATTGACTAAAAGTATTGGCCCATATAAATTTTTCGCCCACATTTGTTGATGTTTATTTGCCTCAACTTTAATTTCATCGAAATAGGTTGAAATGCTGTCCTGAAAGGTCAAAATTTTCTGTCCAAACGATTGTTGAAGGAAAATAAAAAGCAATATCAGTATATAAAATTTCTTTAGCATGTATCAATTGTTTTTTTAATTGTGCCGAGCTGCCGTTGTCATTCTACTTTATAGCCTTAGTCTAAAACCGAATACAGGTAGGGATTCTTGCATGAAATCTAATTCTTTCGATCTTATAAAACCAAGTTTTTCATACATCTTCCAGGCGGTTAACATTGCATTGGTGGTATGAATAATTACTTGGTCCAGTTTTTTTTTCATGGCCATGTTTATGCAATGTATAGTTAGCAATTTTCCAATCCCTGCCCCTCTTGTTTTTGGGCTCACTGCCAAAAGTCTGAAACCGGCAGCCTTCTTTTCTTTTGTTGCGATACCTCCTGAACCATAATATTGCATATCCCAAAAAAAAATAACCGCACCGGCTATATTTCCCTCTGATGAAACAACTACAAACAATTTTGTACTGGGCATTTTAGTAAAGTCTCCAACGTTTCGGAGCATTTTGTAATAAGCGGGCTGCTCATCTTCTTTTGGGAAACCATCTAATTGAGAATACACTCGAACCATTAGTTCTCCTACTGCTTCGAACTCTTCAGGTTTGGCGTTTCTTACTGTGTAAATTTCATCTTTCACCTTTTGTATTGTTAAATTTTAAGTAAAGGTAAATAAATAGTTGATTTTGTCAACAAATTATTTTTAACTTTGTTACATGAGATTAAAGTATGTTGAAGAGGTGCGAGCCTTTAGTAGGTTTTATACCGTGTTAATGGGAGTACTCGACAAGAAGTTTTTGAAAGAGAAGTATACGCTCGTAGAAACTCGGATTATGCATTTAGCCTGTATTAATGATGGGATAATGCCGTCTGAAATAGTTAATACTTTAAATATTGATAAGAGCTACTTAAGCCGTATTCTAACAAGCTTGGAAAAGCGAAAAGTGATTAAAAAAATTGAATCAAAAAAGGATGGCAGGTCTGTTAATGTTCGCATCACCAATTTTGGCAAGCTCGAGTTCGAAAAAATGACTAAGACTTCTAACAAAGAAATAGAGGGCTTATTAGTAAATTTATCCGATGCTGAATGTGAACGTCTCATAAAAAAAATGCATGAAATAAAAGAACTTCTTGAATCGGGTCGAGGTGACAAAGTGTAATCGTAGTTCCAGTTTGAAATTAAAAAAGTTACTGGCGATGGATGCTATCTAGCTGTAAGTTATTTAATTGAATCCTTGAGAGGGTACGGTGATGTCCACTCATTTTTTATGAGTGCAAATGAGTATAAAAATTGGTTAACTAATGGTTCGGAGGTTAACAAAATACAATTTCCTAAATCTAAAATAATAGAAGAATGCGGATATATTTCTGTCCCTTCATTTCATGGAGGAAATCAAAAATTAATCGTTTCTTATGCAGACAGTTTACAAATAGCTATACACTCACTTAATTCATCCAAAATTAAAGGTTGGATTATTGACTTACGGGAAAATACAGGTGGAAATCAAGAACCTATGATTGCAGGATTGGGCCCACTTTTTAGCTCCGAAAAATTAGGTTCACTAATAGATGTAGATAATAAATATGATTCTTGGTATTATAGAAATGGAAAATATTTTGGAGATGGTTATCCCGGATGTAGTGTTTCAAATCCTGTTATATTAACATCGAAACTTCCAATTGCTGTATTAACAAGCAATGTAGTTGGAAGTTCTGGAGAAATTGATGTCATATCTTTTATCGGTAATGCAAGAACTCAATCTTTCGGACAAGCAACACCGGGCTTGACTACTGGAAACACAAGTTTTGATTTAATGGACGGATCAAAAATATTTCTTTCTTCAAAGGTTATGGCAGATAGAAATAACAAACAATATTTTGGGAGTATTAAACCAGATATTCAAATAGATAATAACATTGTTCACGGAACCGATGTAGTAATTAAGGCAGCGGTGGAGTGGTTAAAATCCCAGCATTAAAGCTAAAGACAATACATGAAAAAATATTACTTCAACCAAGCATTCAGACTTATAATATGTATTCTGAATTTGCAAAGCAAAACTGGCTTCAATTTAAAATTGTGGATTTTACATATCCTAAAATCTTGAACTCAGATTTACGGTACTTAAGACTAAATCTCTTTCAAGGCCTGAAAGGCTGTAATATCCTAGCCAGGGGTGAAGCCCCTGGGATAAATAAATTGAATTACAAGCCCTGAAGGGGTGGTATATCTTATATACTCTTCAATTACGCAAGTGCCACTAGCACAATTAGAAATGTCTCATAATTCACTCAGGTAAAAACCGAAAATGCTTGAAAAATTAAACGTAAATTTGTTGTTTAAGAGGTGATAAATATATAAAAGTATAGAATGGCTAAATCCACAAAAGCAGATCAAGAGGAACCCCTGGAGAAAAAACTATGGAAAGCAGCTGATAAGCTGAGAAAGAATATGGATGCTGCCGAATATAAGCATGTGGCATTAGGGCTTATCTTTCTAAAATATATCTCAGATGCATTTGAAGAGTTGTTTCAACAACTTACTGCTGATAAATCAGAGGGTGCTGATCCTGAAGATAAAAATGAATACCTGGCAGAAAAGGTTTTCTTTGTCCCTGCGGAAGCCAGGTGGACCTTTATACAGGGAAGAGCTAAATTACCGACCATAGGCAAGGATATTGATGATGCTATGGATGCCATCGAAAAGGATAATCCCTCCTTGAAAGGAGTATTACCCAAAGTATTTGCACAGGAGAAATTAGAAAAGCCAGTTTGGGAAGTTTGGTTGATTTAGTAAGTACTGCAACACTAGGTACTAAAGAAGCACAAAGCAAAGATTTATTGGGTAGAGTATTTGAATATTTCCTTGGAGAATTTGCATTGGCTGAAGGTAAAAAGGGTGGTCAGTTTTATACTCCCGGCAGTGTAGTAAAGCTTTTGGTTGAAATGTTAGAGCCATATGAAGGAAGGGTGTTTGACCCATGTTGTGGCAGTGGCGGTATGTTTGTACAAAGTGAGAAATTTATAAAGCACCACCAGGATCATTATAAAAAGAACAATGGTAATAAACTTTCCTTGAATCCTGCAGATCATATCTCAATTTATGGGCAGGAAAGTAATCAAACTACCTGGCGACTTGCTAAAATGAATTTGGCTATAAGAGGGATAGACAGTAGTAATGTGAAGTGGAACAATGAAGGCAGTTTTCTAAATGATGCACACAAAGATTTAAAAGCAGATTACATCATTGCCAATCCTCCTTTTAATGACAGTGACTGGAGCGGTGAATTATTACAGAAAGATGCCCGCTGGGTATATGGCATTCCTCCTGCCGGAAATGCAAATTATGCCTGGATACAACATTTCCTTTATCATCTTGCAACTAATGGTCTTGCAGGATTTGTACTTTCTAAAGGATCACTTACTACTAAAACCAGTAATGAAGGTGAAATACGAAAGGCTCTAATTGAAAATGATTTGATAGATTGTATTGTCAATCTTCCCTCCAAATTATTCCTGAATACCCAGATACCGGCCTGTCTTTGGTTTTTAAGACGGAATAAAGAAAAGCGCAAAAGGGAAATTCTTTTTATAGATGCCCGGAATCTTGGCTTTTTAAAGAACAGAAAGAACCTGGAATTTACAGATGAAGATATCGCCAAGGTGGCTAATACTTATCATTCCTGGAAAATGACGGAATCAGCTTTTGATGATTATCAGGATATACAGGGATTTTGTAAGTCTGTTTCAATTGAAGAAGTTAAGGAATTGAATTATGTAGTTACTCCTGGCAGGTTTGTAGGCTTGCCTGATGACGAAGAGGATTTTAATTTTGAAGAGCGATTTAATTTTCTGAAAGGAGAATTAGCAATGCAAATGGCTGAAGAAGCTGAGTTGAATAGGAAAATAATGGATAATCTTAATAGTATAAAAATAAAAGTAGAAAGCTTATAAAAAACGAAACCCGCTAGCTTGAATTTCTTCAGGGGCTAACGGGAATAAGATGTTACAAAGATAAGTGATTTAATTGAATTATTCAAGCAAAAGAAAATAAATGAGGTACTCTGAGTTTGAAAATATATTGTCAAAAGCCAGGATGAGCCGATATTTAAGCTCTTGTGGAGGGAATTCTAGAAAAGCAATGACCTTATATCGTTTAAATCTTAGATTATCACAAGGATTATTAACGATAATAAGTTGTTTTGAAGTCGCTTTAAGAAATTCAATAAATTTGCATTGCTTAACAATGGGTAGCGACTGGTTAAGAGATGGTGCAAGAAATGGAGGTGGTGGAATATTTGACAATCATAATTGTAGACTAACTGCCATAAATATTAATGACGCAGTTCAAAAGCTAAACACAAACTATTCACATAATAAATTAGTAGCAGAATTAGGTTTTGGTTTTTGGCGTTATATGTTCGCTCATCATCAATATACTGCGACAGGTAGAAACCTGTTAAAAATATTTCCTTCAAAGCCAATTAGTACTCCTGCAATACAATACAATCATACTTATATCTTTAACCAATTGGCAATGATAAATAATCTGAGAAATAGGGTTGCTCATCATGAGCCAATATGCTTTCAAATAGGTAATACAATTAAGTGTACAAATTATGCCAGACAACATTATTCAATAATTTGTCAACTATTTCAATGGATGAACATTGATGAAAGTGCTTTATTATATGGCATTGACCATATTTATATTATTTGTAATAAAATTGATGCTTTGTAAAATGAGTGAGTGGAAAGAATATAAATTTTCAGATTTTGTAGATATAAACCCTTTGGTAAGTTTAAAAGGAGAAAAGGAATACTCTTTTGTAGAAATGAAAGATTTACAAGATGGAGTAAAATATTGTTTACCAAAAGAAAAGAGAAAAACATCTAGTGGTGCTAGATTTAATGAAGGCGATACTTTATTTGCTAGAATAACCCCTTGCTTAGAAAATGGTAAAATATGCAGTGTAAAAGGTTTAGAAAATGGTGTTGGTTTTGGATCAACAGAGTTTCTTGTTTTTAGAGGCAAAAAAGATATATCTGATACTAATTTTATTTATTATTTGTCAAGATGGGAAGAAGTTAGAAATTTTGCTGAAAATAATTTTGAAGGAACTTCAGGAAGACAAAGGGTGCCAAAAAATTGTTTTGATAATTTAAAATTGAATCTACCAGGTTATAATGAACAAATCCAAATCGCAAACATTCTTAGCAGCTTAGATGATAAAATAGATCTACTTCACCGCCAAAACAAAACGCTTGAGCAATTAGCTGAAACAGTTTTTAGGCAGTGGTTTGTGGTGCAGGCAGATGAGAAATGGCTAAAAATGACTTTAAGTTCAATTGCAATTTTTTTGAATGGCTTAGCTTGTCAGAAATTCCCTCCAACAAATGATATCGATAAGCTTCCTGTTTTAAAAATCAAAGAACTTAGTAGTGGTATTACTGAATCCTCAGATTGGGCTTCAACTAGAATTAATCCAGAATACATTGTAAAAAATGGAGATGTTATTTTTTCCTGGTCTGCTACTTTAATAGTTAAAATATGGGATGGAAGAGATTGTATATTAAATCAACATTTGTTCAAAGTAACTTCCAAAAATTTTCCCAAATGGTTTTATTATTTATGGTGTAAATTTCATTTGGCTGAATTTATTTCGATCTCTAAAAGTCATGCTACTACCATGGGGCATATCAAAAGAGGTGATTTAGACAATGCGGATGTATTAATTCCATCTAATAATGAATTAGAGAAAATGTCAAATATTTTTGAACCACTTATTGAAAAAATTATAACTAACAATAACCAACTTTCAAACATTATTCAATTACGTGACGCTTTACTCCCTAGGTTTATGAATGGTGAAATTTCATTGGGATTGAATTAGATAATATGGTTAGAAAGAAAAGAAAAGTTTGGAGCAAAAAAAACGAACTCTTAATAAAATCAAGAGAAGCGATGCTTTGTGCTGTTCAAATATTTAATAATCCTCATATTGTTTTTAAATCAGAAAGTTTTATTATGCTTTCAAATGTTGCCTGGACATATCTTTTACATTCTTATTGTATTTCACAAAAAATTGATTTTCGATACTTTAAACAAGGACCTAAAATAAAAAGATATGATAAAACAAAGAGAGGTTCATTTAAATATTGGGAATTAGAAAGATGTCTAGATGACGATAATTGCCCTATAGACAAAATCCCTAAAGCCAATTTAAAATTTCTTATTGGATTGCGTCATGAAATTGAACATCAAATGACAACTCAATTAGATAATTTTTTAAGTGCGAGGTATCAGGCTTGTTGTTTAAATTATAACCACTATATTAAAAAGCTCTTTGGTGATGAGTTTGGAATAGATAAACATCTTTCATTTTCATTACAATTTTCTACAATTTCTGAAGACCATGCTAATCAATTAAAAGAATTCTCTGATCTTCCGAAAAGTATTTCGACATATATAAATGACTTTGATGCTTCAATTTCAGACGAAGAATTTAATAATCCACAATACTCTTATCGTTTACTTTATGTACCCAAAACTGCAAATTCAAAAGGGCAAGCTGATAAAGTAATTGAATTTATTAAAGCCGATTCTCCTGAAGCTGAAGGTTTAAATAAAGAAATTCGTATTATTCGCGACCGAGAAAAACCAAAACATCTTCCAACTGAAATAGTAAACCTAATGAAAGCAAAAGGCTTTAAAAGTTTTGGTTTGCACCAACATTATCAGTTATGGAAGCAATTAAATGCCAAAGATGAAAATAAAGGATTTGGAGTTTCAGTTGCTGGAGCCTGGTATTGGTATGACAATTGGATAAAAGAAGTAGAAAGGCATTGTACCGAAAATAAAGATGTTTTTAAGTAATATCAATATTTTATTATAAAATGTTTAAATCAAAAAAGTGGCTATTTGATACTAAGACTAAAAAAAACAATTTCCGGTTATTCTATCTTTCCCTATTACCAATTTAATTACCTTACCTTCATCTGTAATAGCTTCAAATACGATACCTGAAATTGGTGCACCAGAATCTGGATAAAGCATATCAAGAGCAACTTTAGATGATACATTTTCTAATAATTCATTTTGGGAATCATTCACTAAATATACAGTCATAGATATGGTATTTTTCATTGGTATATTTTTATTTAAGGCTTTCTATAAACAATTACTTCAATCATTTCATCTCCAGTATAACCAATTCCAGTTAACTCGGCGGAATTTTCCCCTGACCAAATAGATGTATCTATTTCAGGGCATAATTTTTCTTTTATTGCTATACTTGTACTAAGTCTTTTTCTTTGATTTTCTTGGTTTTGGTGGTTTAGTTTCCTTTATAGTGGTTTTGGGGTGAGCATTAGCATAACCTTCTGTTACATATTTTCCCGTTCCAGCATCTCTATGATCAGTTTTTGGTGGTTTTTTCTCTTTAACCTTTGGTGCTTCCTGAGCCATTACTGAAGAAATTGTTATTAATGCAATTGTAATAATTGAAAATAATCTCGATTTCATATTTAGTTAATTTAATTTTCTTACTACTATTATTAATCCATTCCCAATATATTACGAACTAATTCTCGATTTTCATCTGAGGAAGCATCTAAAAGCCTTTGTTTTATTTCCATACTTAATTGATTTACTTTATATGTATCAGAATAATTCTGCCCCCCTGGATATATACTCTTATCATATTCATGTAAAACATCTCCATTTTCAAAAAGTGTATAATCATCATCAAGCGACCCCTTTCTCATTTTATGTGAAATAGAAAGAATTTTCATAATTGTTAGTCGTTAGGTTTATGAATATGAGGTTTTAAGTCTGGATGTTTTGGTTTATTTGGAGGCGTAACCCTTCTTCTTTTATCCTCTTTACCATCATCTTTTTTTGGTTTAGGTCCGGGTTTAATAGCTTGTAAATTTTTCATTTTAGTATATTGTTTTGGGTTATTAATTTTCTTTCTTCTTTATAGGTTTAACTAACAACTAGATACCCTCTTTAAAAGACATATCCAGCTTAACTTTCTCTTCGTATTTGTCCGACCTCTCTTTTTTTAATCAGAATCTTGATTTTGCTTATTATTACTTTTTTCTCCTTTCTTTTTACCTACATAGTATCCACCAACACTACCAGTAGTCATAAATATAACAAGCTTGAATAACTCTATTAACTATTTTTGAATTATTTTTAATTTTATTACTGATATAATCTTGTTAAATAGATTACTTAATAGTCTCAGCCTTTTTATAAATATCCATGTATTTATTAAATTCATCTATGCGACCCCATAAATTTATTTGTGTTGAATATATATAACATAAATTAACTTTTAGAGGTCATCATTTAAGTGCATATAATTTGAGCATGATAAATATTATCGGTATTAACCATTCTATTGATTAAGTTATTGAAAATGGTTTTCTTGTTTTGTGATCGATTGATGCGATAACAAAATTCATCA
>Ga0193744_1000247_pt1 | contig 14214 bp, 7 predicted proteins | sample L1a1metaG_FD_143056 | JGI IMG/M metagenome (GOLD analysis project Ga0193744, IMG submission 143056) | Soil microbial communities from a riparian zone of the East river system, Colorado, United States - L1a1 | ecosystem: Environmental > Terrestrial > Soil > Riparian zone | place: USA: East River...
TCGCGGATGTGTCGGCGGTTGAACCTTTTGCGCTAGTCGGCGTAGAAGAAGGCGGCGTGAGTGGCGATTTGCCGCCGAAACGCATCGAGACGATTCTCCAAATGATTCGGGCTGAAAATTCGAGTTCGCCGATAATCTCAACCATTTCGGACGCCGTGAACTTCGGCGTTATCGGTATCCATTTCTCGATGGAAACTTCGTCAAACCCCGCATCGCTATAAAAATAAATTTTCGCGCGAGCCGTCTCTAGTTCGATTTGATCTAAAAATCGCTGACGCTCCTCTGGCAATAACGCGTTAAACGATTCTCGATATTGAGGGCTGACACCTTTGATTCTGCCGACGAAAAGCAGGTGATCGCCTCCAAATGCTTTTGGTCTAGCGATGTAAACGAGCGGACCACGGGTAGAGGTTACTTCGATACCGAAATGCCAGGGCTCCCAATTCACGGGGCGTTGGGAGTAGTTAAATTTAAGCAACCACTCCGAAATTTTTGACTGCGCGTTACTGGTCGTGATACGGGTCGCGTGCCACCAATAGCGAAGGCAGGCAACAAAAAGTCCGGTGAACGCGATAGCCGCTAAGAGGAACACGTAATGCGCGCTCATTTGTTGTTGCAGTGAGCGCGCGTCGATTCCAAGAAACGCAAGCCAACTGAGCAGACCGCCGAGAAAGGTGCCAGTCGCCAATACCTTCGGTTTCCAGTTAGAGAACATGGCAGTAATTTAGCGCCCTTAGAGACAAAAGCGCCACCATTCTCAACGTTGAGACTTCGTTGAGACTTGTCGCACTCATGTGGGTTGGTTCAAGGGATAATCGCGCCTCCGAAACTGTCCCACAATCGGGACGTTGGAATCCCACTACCGAAGCTTATTCCCGCTCAATGGTTTTTCGGCACCTCACTCAAATATTTGATCCACAGCGTGTTAGGACTTTGTTTGGACGCGTGGCACGGCCATTGCAATAGCTTCGACCGCCAACAAACATTTTGAATCCAATCGAGAGCCCAAGCGCATCTCACCGGAAAGAAAGAATATGAAACCAACCATCCAGTTCAACGACAAGAGCCGCCGCGATCGGAGCGATCGCGATTCTCGACCGGGCTCTGCTCTTCCCCAAATCGACTTCAACTTTCAAGGCAGTTCGGTCGCGAATAGGGGCGGCCGCTGTTTCGGTTCCCGCCGCCCTTCCTTTCGTTCGATCAGCCAGGATTATTTCAAGAACGAAGCGCGCCCCAGTTTTGTGAGTGAAGCAGGACTGTTCACCTTGATCGTGATGACCGCGGCGCTCCCGATCTACAACAGCGCGATCGCAATGCTCGACCTGGTTCGTTCGCTCGGAGCGCTCTAAGATCGAAATCGTCGCGATGTCAAAAAGCTCGGAAGCAAAAGTGGATACTACTATCGTGCGGCCAAGCGGCTTTACCCCGACTGCTTCAGCTATGGATGTTCCGCGCCCGCATATCGCCAAACAAAAACGCAAGCGCCGCATTATCATCATCGCGGGCTCGATCCTCGGTTTGATCCTGGTGACGTTCCTGCTTTCCCGGCTCAAACCGGCCGTACCGAGCGTGGATCGCTCCACCGTGTGGATCGACACCGTGAAGCGCGGGCCCATGGTCCGCCAGGTCCGCGGCCTCGGCACTCTCGTCCCGCAAGAGATCCGCTGGATCGCGGCGAATACGGAAGGGCGCGTGGAAAAGATTGTCATTCGTCCCGGCGCCCACGTCGAGCCGGACACGATTATTCTCGAATTGAGCAGCCCGGAACTCGAACAGTCCGCAAAGGACGCGGAGATGAAAGCGAAAGCGGCGGAAGCGGAGCTGACGACGTTACGCGCTACTTTGCAGCGTCAACTTCTGGAGCAGGAATCAAGCGCTGCCAGAGTTCACTCGGAATATCAGCAGGCGAAGATGGAGGCCGAGACCAACGAGAATTTGAAGAAGAACGGCCTGGTCGCGGAACTAACCTACAAAACATCGAAGGTAAAAGCCGAAGACCTCGCCGTCCGCGACGCCATCGAACAAAAGCGTTACGCCTTTGCTCGCGATTCCATCGAGCCGCAGCAGGCTTCCAAGCAGTCTGAGGTGGATCAAGTCAAGGCGCTGGCCCAATTGAAATTGAATCAAGTGGAAGCGCTCCATGTCCGCGCCGGGTTCACGGGGGTTTTGCAGCAGCTTCCCCTCGAAGTAGGACAGCGCGTGATTCCGGGCGCGAACCTGGCGCGCGTAGCGGACCCGACCAAATTGAAAGCTCAGGTCAAGATCGCGGAGACTCAGGCCAAAGACATTCAGATCAACCAAGTCGCGTCGATCGATACCCGTAACGGCGTCGTAGCCGGCCATGTCGTGCGGGTCGATCCCGCCGTCGAGCAGGGAACTGTTACCGTCGACGTGGCGTTGGATGGGGAACTACCCAAAGGCGCGCGGCCTGACCTCAGCGTCGATGGAACGATCGAGCTCGAGCGGCTCGACAATGTGATCTACGTCGGCCGGCCCGCTTTCGGCCAGGAAAACAACACCGTCGGAATTTTTAAACTCGTTTCCGGAACGTCCGAAGCAGTTCGGACGCCGGTGAAGCTCGGCCGCAGTTCCGTGAACACGATTGAAATCTTGAGCGGTCTCGAACCGGGCGATCAAGTCATCCTTTCCGACACCAGCTCAATGGACGCGCACGACCGCATCCGCCTTAACTAGATATAACTAACACACGACACCCTAACCCAACCATCATGGCCTCAACCGAAACCATCAACGAACAACCCGCCCGCGCTCCCGGCGCGAACGGAAATAGCACCCTTATTCATCTCGACGGCGTCACGAAAGTGTTCCTGACCGACGAAGTAGAAACGCACGCGCTCTCCGGCATTCATCTCGATATCCGCACGGGCGAATACGTCTCGATCGCCGGACCATCTGGTTGCGGCAAGTCGACCCTGCTCTCGATTCTCGGCCTGCTCGATACTCCCTCGGGCGGAAGTTATTCGCTCAAGGGAACCGAAGTGGCGAACCTCTCTTTTCCGGATCGCGCGCGCATCCGCAACCGCGAGATCGGCTTCATCTTCCAGAGCTTTAATCTCATCGGAGATTTGACCGTGTTTGAGAATGTGGAATTGCCTCTGACCTATCGCGGCATGGGCGCGAGCGATCGCAAAGTTTTCGTGCTCGAAGCTCTCGAACGCGTCGGCATGGGCCATCGCTCGAAGCATCTGCCCAGCCAGCTTTCCGGCGGCCAGCAACAGCGCGTGGCCGTGGCGCGAGCCCTGGCCGGCAAGCCGGCCATCCTCCTGGCGGACGAACCGACGGGAAATCTCGATTCACGCAATGGCGACGCCGTGATGGCGTTGCTGAAGGAGCTGCACGCCGGCGGAGCGACGATTTGCATGGTCACGCACGACACCCGTTTTGCCGAGCATGCCGACCGCACCATCCATCTCTTCGACGGCCGCGTAGTCGAAGACCGGATGGCGGCCTAACGACAGAGTCAGTTAGTTATTTCCTAGACATGTAAACGTAAGCCAGGGGTTCTATGTTACGAGATCTTAGATATGCCTTTCGGATGCTCGTAAAGACCCCGGGGTTTACGAGCATCGCCGTCCTCGCCGTCGCCCTTGGCATTGGGGCTTCGACGACGATGTTTTCGGCGATCAATGCGCTCCTCTTGCGGCCGATGCCGCTGATGCAGGACCAGGAGCGGCTCGTTTCCATCTCACAGTTTTTTCACAAGAACGCGGATCAGAACGCCGGCACGTCCTTTCCCGATTTCGTGCAATGGAAAAAGGAAGTGACGACGTTCGACGGGATCGCCGCGATCCAGGAAATCACGGCCATCGTATCAGGCGGGGACAAACCGGAGCGTTATCTCGGCGGGGAGATCTCAGCGAATGCGTTTTCTTTTCTGGGCGTACAGCCGATCCTCGGTCGCCAGTTTCGTCCGGAAGAAGATGAATTGAATGCCGCGCCGGTCGCATTGATCGGCTACGATCTCTGGCAGAATCATTTCGCCGGCGACCGGTCTGTGGTCGGAAAAACCATTCCGATCAATGGCAAACAGCGGACGATCATCGGCGTGATGCCGAAAGGGTGGCGTTTTCCGGAGGTCTGCGATCTCTGGATGCCGCTGCAAATGGATGAGAAAGAGCATCCGCGCGGCAATTTTTTCCTGGATTGCATCGGCAAGGTTAAGAAGGGCGTTTCCATCGAACAAGCGCGCGCGGAACTGGAAGCGATCACCGCGCGCATCGCCGTTCAGCATCCGGAAACAAACAGCGGCACGAGCGTGCACGTCACGCCCTTTCGAGAAGAAATCGTCCGGAATTTCAAGACTCTCACTCTTCTCGTTATGGGTGCGGTCCTTTTCGTGCATCTGATCGCCTGTTCCAACGTCGCGAATCTTTTGCTGGCGCGCGGCGCGACGCGAGGAAAGGAAATCGGGATTCGGTTGGCCTTGGGGGCGAATCGCGGCCAGATCGTGCGCCAGCTCCTGGCGGAAAGTCTCGTCATCGGCCTGGCTGGCAGCGCGCTCGGTTTGATCTTTGCCGTGTGGGGTGTGGACTTGATGTTGAGCGCGCTTCCGAACGAAGTGCCGTACTGGATCCACTTTGATTTCGATTGGAGGGTTTTCTCTTTCGCGCTCGGCATCGGTGCGATCTCGAGTGTTCTTTTTGGATTGCTGCCCGCGCTTCAATCGTCGCGGCCTCATCTGGTCGATGCGCTGAAAGAAGGCGGTCGGACCGGCAGCGGCGGCGCCAAGGGTCAATGCGTGCGGAATTCACTCGTGGTCGCCGAGGTCGCTCTCGCGCTAGTCCTGCTCATCGGGGCCGGCCTGATGATGCGGAGTTTCATGAATCTTCAGAAGACGGATATCGGAATGGATCCCTCGCGGACCTTGACCTTCCGGGTCGGCCTGCCCGAGGCGCAATTTCCCGATAAGGACACGCCCGCGCGTTTCTTCGAGCAGTTGATTCCGAAGCTGGCCCATCTCCCCGGCGTCGAGTCAGCGGGAGCGACAACTTCCTTGCCCGCTTCCGGAAACATCGGGACCAGCGCTTTTGTGCTCGAAGGCGAACCGGAGCCAAAGGAACTCCAGGACGCCCGGCAGATGCGCCAGTTAACGATCACACCCGGATATATCCAAACTGCGCGCATCCCGCTTTTGCGCGGACGCGATATCATGCTCGCCGACAGCAAGGATGCGCCGCGGGTCGCGTTGATCGACGAAGATGGCGCCCGCGCCTGGTTTCCCAAGCAGGACCCGATTGGGCGCCAGTTGCGCACCCTGGATAAACCGGGCGAACCGCCCAAGTGGGCGACGATCGTCGGGATCGTTAGGCCGGTCGTTTACGATCGGTTGACCAATCGGCGGCCCATGCCTGCGGCTTACTTTCCGCAAAGTCAGGCTTCGGACCGCTTCCTCTCCGTCATGCTTCGGACAAAGACGGACCCGTCCAAGTTCGCGAACATTGCCCGCAACACCGTGCTTTCGGTGAACAAAGATCTGCCCGTTTACCGCATCTTCACCATGGACGAAGTGCTGGCGCAATCGTTTTGGGATCGGAAGTTCTTCGGCACGCTCTTTACCATTTTTGCCGGGTTGGCCTTGTTCCTGGCCTCCCTCGGACTCTACGGGGTGATGGCTTACTCCGTCCGGCAGCGCACGCAGGAAATTGGAGTGCGCATGGCGCTCGGAGCGCAAACGGGCGATGTCTTGCGATTGGTCACGGGCCAGGGTCTCCGGCTCATCATGATCGGGCTCGCGATCGGATTCGTCAGCGCCTACTTCCTGACCAGGCTGCTAGCGGGAAGCCTGCATGGAATTTCCGCGCACGATCCGCCGAGTTTCGCCCTGGTGCCGGTGATCCTATTCATTGTGGGCCTGGCTGCTTGTTACCTGCCAGCGCGAACCGCCATGCGTTTGGATCCAATGGAAGCGCTGCGGTATGAGTAGTCTCAGGGTAGCGCGAGCTTTCAGCTTGCGAACCAACAACGAGGCAACCTCGAAGCTTGCAAGCGAGGGAGGACGCAAGCTGGAAGCTCGCGCTACCATATGATTCAAGATATCCGTCTGGCTTTTCGGAGCCTGATCAAGACGCCGGGCTTCACCTTCGTCGCGATCATTACCGTGGCGCTTGCGATCGGCGCGAACACCACCGTCTTCAGCCTCGTCAACGCGCTGCTGATTCGTCCGCTGCCCTACAAGAATCCGCAGCAGCTCGTCCTTTTGTGGGAGAAATTCTCCGCCCAGGGCCTCGACCGAATCCCGGTCTCGGCGCCGGAATATTTCGATTACGAAAAAGAGATCAAGAGCCTGGATATCGCCGGCTTTGATTACACCGATCTCAATCTGACTTCCGGCGAGACGCCCGAACGAATCGCGGGCGCCGTGGTGACCCCGAGCTTGTTTCCCGTGCTAGGCGTGGAGCCGATTCGCGGCCGCACCTTCTCGCAGAACGAATTCGGCGAGGGCAACGATAACGTCGTCGTCATCAGCGAGCGGCTTTGGAAGCGCCGTTTCAACGCCGACCCCGGATTCGTCGGAAAGCAGCTCTCGCTCAATGGCCGCAGCTTCACGGTCATCGGGATCATGTCGGAACAATTCCAATTTCCCCTGCCGTTGTTCAATGTGCAGGGCGGCACGTTGAACAAACGGGTCGATCTCTGGAAACCGATCGCCTTTACCAAGAATGAGCTGGAGTCGCGTGGTTCGCGCAGCTACGGCATCATCGGCCGGCTCAAGCCGGGGGTGTCGCTCTCGCGAGCGCAAGCGGAGGTCGATACCGTTATTTCCAGTTGGTTCACCAGATTTCCGGATAACTACGAGGCGGCCACCCGTTTCGGCAGCACCCTCTACAAATTCCACGATCAGGTTGTCGGCGGAATGCAAACGGCCCTGATCATTCTTCTCGGCGCCGTCGCGCTCGTGCTTCTGATCGCGTGCGCGAATTTGACTACCATGCTGCTCGCGCGCGCCGGAGCGCGTGAACGCGAGTTCGCCATTCGGGTCGCGCTCGGGGCCGGCCCGGGGCGTTTGCTGCGGCAGATGCTCACCGAAAGTGTTGTCCTGGCGCTCATCGGCGGATTGGCCGGTGCGCTTCTCGCCATTTGGGGTTTGGATTTGCTGCGGGCAATCGGTTCGCAAACAGTTCCGCGGATTGCCGAAGCCAATCTCGATCTGCGCGTGTTTCTGGTGACATTGGCGGCCTCTATTGTCACCGGCATTATTTTCGGTCTCGTCCCCGCGCTCGCCAGTGCAAAACCGGAGCTGACCGAGGCGCTCAAGGAAGGTGGCCGCGGTTCCACGACCGGCGCGCGCCGCAACCGCGTCCGCAACGCGCTCGTTATTTCCGAAGTCGCGCTCGCGCTCGTTTTGCTCGTTGGCGCGAGTCTTCTGCTCAAGAGCTTCGCCCGCCTGCAAAATGTCGATCCGGGATTCGACTCGCGGAATGTGCTCACGATGGAAATCTCATTGCCCGTGGCGAAATATGCGCGCGGCAAACCGGTCACTGATTTTTACACGGAGATGATCCGGCGGGTGCAGGCGCTACCGGGAGTAGAAGCAGCGGCTCTCACCTCGATTCTTCCGCTGAGCGGAACGAACAGCGACAGCTCCTTTGCCATCGAAGGCCGCGATCCAGCCCAGGAGAAAGTTTACCCCGACGAAGAGATCCGCAGCGTGACTCAGAGTTATTTCAAGGTTTTGAAAGTGCCGTTGATCCAGGGGCGTTTCTTTGATGAGCGCGACAACGCGGACGCACCGAAAACCGTCCTCATCAATCAGGCCTTTGCCAGGAAATGGTTCCCAAATCAGGACGCTGTTGGCAAAAAAATCACGTTCGACGATCCGCGAAAACCAGACCCGAAGTGGATGACGATTGTGGGCTCGGTCGGCGACATTCGCCATCAGGGTCTCGATCTCGAGGCGAAGCCTGAATATTATTTGCCGCATCCGCAGAATCCCTATCGAGGGATGACTCTCGCGGTCCGCAGCAAACAGGATCCGCGCTCCCTGGCCGAATCGATTCGACGTGAGATCCGTCAGCTCGATCCCGAAATACCGGCGGCCAACGTTCGCACTCTGGAAAACGTCGCGTCGGATTCGATCGCGCCGCGCCGGCTTTCGGTCGTGCTCATCAGCGTTTTTGCCGCGGTCGCCCTCGTTCTTGCTTCGGTCGGCATCTACGGCGTGATGTCATTTCTGGTGGTGCAACGGACGCACGAGATTGGCGTGCGCATGGCGCTGGGCGCGCAACGGGCCGACGTGCTTCGCCTGGTCGTGGGTCATGGGATGAAACTCGCCTTGCTCGGAAGCGCGCTCGGGTTGGTCATGGCGCTCATTTCCACTCGCGCGCTGAGCGCGATGCTTTATCGCGTGGGCGCGTTCGATCTCACCACCTTCGCCGCGGTAACGATCGCGCTCGCCCTGGTTGCGCTGCTGGCGAGTTACATTCCCGCTCTGCGCGCCACGCGCGCGGATCCAATGATCGCACTGGGTCACGGATGAAACCCAACTGAGAGCGCGATTCCATGGTGACCGATCTTCGTTACGCGCTCCGGATGTTAATCAAGTCGCCGGGCTTTAGCGCGATTGCCATTCTAACTCTTGGCCTCGCCATTGGAGCGAACAGCGCCATCTTCAGCGTGGTCAATGCGGTGTTGCTCCGCCCGTTGCCGTATGCGCATTCCGGGCAATTAGTCCGCGTGTTTGGTTCTCAACCCCAACTCGAGCTCGCGCCGACTTCGCCCGCGAATTTTCTCGAGTGGAAGGAACAGAATGAAGTCTTCGAACGGATCGCAACCTATGTTGGACAAGGGTTCAATCTCACCGGCGGCGACAAACCAGAGCGGGTGATTGGCGCGCGGGTGTCGGCCGATTTGTTTCAACTGCTCGGGGTGCAACCCGGTCTCGGGCGCGCTTTCACGGAGGAGGAGGACCAGGCTGGTCACGGCCAGGTTGTGATTCTGAGCCATGAATTCTGGCAAAGCCGTTTCGGCGGCGACCCTCACACCCTGCGCCAGGCGATCACGCTGAACGAACAGCCTTACACTGTCGTCGGCATCATGCCGCCCGGCTTTGCCTTTCCCGATACCCGCACCCAGGTCTGGACGCCGGTCGCCTTCAACCCGGCCGAGCGCGCGACCCGCGACACGAATTTCATCGACGTCATTGCGCGGCTGAAGCCGGGCGTCTCGATCGAGCAGGCACGCTCACATATGACCGCGCTCGCGCGGCGGCAGGCGGAACGTTATCCCGAATCGAACACAGGTATCGGTGTGAAGATCGTCTCGCTCCACCAGCAAACAGTCGGCGATGTCCGGGCGATGCTGGTTGTCTTGTTAGGCGCGGTCGGGTTCGTCTTGCTGATCGCGTGTGCGAACGTCGCGAATCTTCTTCTCGCGCGCGCGGCGGGCCGGCAAAAGGAAATGGCTATCCGCGGCGCGCTCGGTGCGAGCCGGGCGCGGGTTGTTCGTCTGCTGCTGACGGAAAGCGTAGTGCTGGCGGTCTTGGGCGGCGCGGTCGGTTTACTTCTGGCCGGCTGGAGTATCGATCTTTTGATCTCGCTGAAACCGGCGAACCTTCCGCGCCTGGCGGAGATCGGGATCAACCGCACGGTCTTCATTTTCACTTTCGCAATTTCCGTCGTAACCGGAATCGTCTTTGGTCTGGTCCCGGCGTTTCAGGCCTCGAAGCCGGATCTGAACGAAGGATTAAAGGAGAGCGGCCGGAGTGCAACCGGCGGCCCGGGCCGGCATCGCGTGCGCACGTTGCTCGTGGTCTCGGAGGTCGCGCTCTCGTTGGTCCTTCTCATCGGCGCGGGTCTGATGATGCGAAGTTTCGCGCGGCTGCTCGCCGTCGATCCGGGCTTCAAAGCCGACCATGTGCTCACTGCGTTTGTCTCCCTGCCCGTCTCAAAATATCCGAGGCGCCAAGAGCAAGCCGCCTTCTTTGAGCGACTGATCGAGCGGCTGCGGAATCTGCCGGGCGTCAGCTCGGCGGGCGTCGTGACCGACATGCCGCTCTTCGGCGGCAGCTCTACCGGGGTCGAAATCGATGGACGGCCCGCTCCCTTGCCGGGGCAAAGGCCGCTCGTCGATTACCGCACGATCAGCCCCGATTATTTCACCGCGATGGGAGTGGGGCTCATCCAAGGGCGCGCCTTCTCCCATTACGACACGGAAGACGCGCCGGGTGTCGTTATCATAAATCAGACGATGGCGGCACGTTTTTTTCCCGGCGAAAACCCGATGGGAAAACGCATTGGCTTGAGCGGGAGCCCGAGAGATTGGCGTGAAATTGTAGGGGTGGCCGGCGATGTGCGGAACTACGGAGTGGACGCCGACGTAAAGCCCGAGGTTTACGTGCCTTTTTTCCAAAACGCGCCTGGCTATCTCGCGGGCATGGCGTCCACGATGAACGTAGTGGTGCGTTCAACAAATGCTCCATCGGCTCTCACGACCGCGCTCCTCCAGCAAGTCCAGGCGCTGGACAAGGACCAGCCGGTTTCCGAGATCAGGACCATGGAATCGTATCTCTCCGAATCGATGGCGCAGCGGCGTTTCAACATGTTCCTCCTCGGGGTCTTTGGCGCTTTGGCGCTGGTGCTCGCAGCCGTGGGGATCTACGGAGTGATTGCTTACACGGTAACGCAACGCACCCATGAGATGGGCATTCGGATTGCGTTGGGCGCGCGGGGAGGGGACATCCTCAAGCTTATCTTCGCGAGTGCCATGCTTACCACCGTCGCTGGAATAGCAATAGGTTTGGCGGCGGCCTTAGCCTTAACCCGCTTATTAGGCAGCTTGCTTTACCAGGTAACTGCCACCGATCCTTTTGTCTATGCCAGCATTACCTTGTTGCTGCTCGTAGTTGCTATCGTAGCCACCTACATCCCGGCAAGACGGGCGATGAAGGTCGATCCTATCACGGCTTTGCGAGAAGGATAATGATGAGTTCCTATCGATCTATAACTGAGCCGGAGCACAGGCATCTTGCCTGTCTCTCCAGCTATTTCGGCGGGCGAGACGCCCACCGGCCCCACAGGCAAGATGCCTGTGCTCCGGTTTGAACGCTCCTATGGATACTTTGCTTCAGGACATTCGGTATGGCGCGCGGATGCTGCTTAAGAGCCCGGGATTTACTGCGGTCGCGGTTTGTTCTCTCGCCTTGGGCATTGGCGCTAACACTGCGGTCTTTAGCGTGATCAATGCGGTGTTGCTCAAAACCCTGCCTTATCACGAGCCGCAGTCGATTGTGCTGGTCTGGGGCGAAGACAAAGCGGCGAGTAATTCGCGCGGTCAAGTCTCGGCCACTGATGTAGCTGATTGGCGTGCACGCAACCATGTCTTCGAGGAGATCACCGCGTTCGGGAGCGTGCGGCCTTCCATGACCGGCTCAGGCGAGCCGCAACGCGTTCCTGGTGCTCAGGTCGGCGACGGTTACTTCACCGTAATGCATGCCAAACCTTTGCTCGGTCGAGTCTTCACGCTCGAAGAACAACAGGACGGCCAGGACTATGTTGTCATCCTTGGTTATGGCTTATGGCAGCGGCAGTTCGCCGGCGATCCAAACGTTATCGGCAAGACACTCATGCTGAGTGGTCGCCCGCACACTGTTGTAGGTGTCATGCCCGCGGATTTCGAATCTCTCCCGACTAGTCTGATCGATGCGCCCGCGGAGTTATACCGGCCCGTAGCCGAGCCACCTAACGAGAAGGAACGCGCCAGTCGACACTTGCGCGCTATCGCCCGACTCAAACCGGGAGTTACTCTCGAACAAGCCCAAGCCGAGATGGATTTGATCGCGCGGCAGCTTGCGCAGGAACATCCAGCCACGAATGCCGGCGGCGGTATTCACCTGGTTTCACTCCGGGAAGATTTGATCGGACGTATCCGGCCCGCGCTTCTAATGCTTTTCGGCGCGGTAGGGTTCGTTCTTTTGATCGCGTGCGCGAACGTGGGCAATCTCCTTCTGGCGCGATCCGCCGCACGCAACAAGGAAATCGCAATCCGCGCCGCGCTCGGGGCCGGGCGGAATCGGCTGGTGCGTCAATTCATGACCGAAAGTCTGCTGCTCTCCATCGCGGGCGGAGGCTTGGGCGTGCTGGCAGCCCTTTGGGGCACAACTCTAATCGAGAGCGCGAGCGCGAACGTGCTGCCGATGCTCGGTCACATCGAGATAGATACGAGCGTGCTTGTCTTCACCGCTTTGATGTCGGTGCTGACTGGGATTCTTTTTGGCATCATTCCGGCCTGGCGCGCGTCGCGTCCAGATTTGAACGAGACGCTTTCGGATGGTGGCCGCCATTCTGGCGCAGCTTCCACGCGCAGTCCTTTGCGTAGTGTGCTGGTAGTTTCAGAAGTGGCACTGGCTCTTGTCCTGCTGATCTGCGCGGGACTTTTGATCAAGAGTGTCATGCGCCTGCGCGACGTCGATCCCGGCTTCAAGCCCGATCACATCGTCACCATGAACGTCTGGCTCCCAAGCGCGAAGTATCCCAAAGCGCCGGACTGGAATTCGTTCTTTCATCGGATGATAGAGCAGATCGAAGCGATGCCCGGGGTGGAAGCAGCCGCCGTGACGAGCGTCCTTCCCGTCAGCGATAACTTCGATCGCCGCATGATAGAAGTAGAAGGTCAGCCGAAAGGACCCGGCGAAAATCCGGACATCGATAACTACATGATCACGCCAGATTATCTGCGCGTGATGTCGATCTCCTTGCGGCAAGGCCGCGCCCTGACCGCACAGGATACGGAGAACGCGCCGCTCGCAGTCCTTGTTAGTGAAACAATGGCGCGCAAGCTTTGGCCCGGGGCGGATCCTATCGGCCAGCGCGTCCGTTTCTATAACTCTGATCCTGCCGAGTTGCGTCCATGGCGCACTGTAGTGGGCGTTGTGCGCGACGTGAGGCAATACGGCCTGGATACGGTCGCCCCGATGGCGATGTATGAAACGATCGCGCAGTTTCCTACTTCCGCGATGACCCTTGTTGTCCGCACTACTTCGGACCCATCCAGCATGGTCGGCTCAATCCGGCGCGAGATCCTCGCGTTAGACAAGGACCAGGCGGTCTTCAACATCGCTACCATGGAGCAGTTGTTGTCCGATTCGATTTCGCTTCGGCGTTTTTCAATGTTCTTGCTGGGCTTGTTTGCCTCGCTCGCACTTATCCTCGCGGCGATCGGAATCTACGGCGTGATCGCGCAATCCGTTTCGCAACGCACGCACGAGATCGGGATCCGGATGGCCCTGGGCGCACAGGCCCGCGACGTTCTCAAACTGGTCGTTAGGCAAGGCATGTCGCTGACCGTGGTCGGGATTGTTATTGGTTTGGCTGGCGCATTCGCGCTTACGCGGCTTCTGGCCAATTTGTTATTCGGCGTGGGCGCCACCGATCCAACGACCTTCCTTTGGATTCCTCTTTTTCTTGCTTCCGTCTCTTTCCTGGCTTGCTACATCCCGGCGCGCCGCGCCGCCAAACTCAATCCTCTAACCGCGCTCTCGCGCGGCTAACTCACGATGAGCACTCTTCTTCAAGACATTCGCTACGGATTTAGGATGCTGCTTAAGCACAAAGGCTTCACCGCGGTCGCCGTGCTCGCTCTCGGGCTCGGGATCGGCGCGAACACCGCGATCTTTAGCCTGGTGAATGGCGTGCTCTTGCGTCCACCCCCGTTTCCGGACGCTGAACGCATTATCTACTTCGAAGGAAAAAATCCGCAGGCGGGCATTACTACCGAGAGCAACATCTCATTTCTCGACTTTACCGATTGGTCGCAGCAAACCGATCTCTTCGCGAGCACCGCCGCCTACTGGACCGGTACCGCCAACTTTGGTGCGGATGGGGCGGAGCCCGAACGCGTGCCGCGCGCCGGCGTGACGACCGGGTTCTTCTCTGTGCTCGGGGTCAAGCCTGTTCTCGGGCGAACGTTCGTTCCCGAAGACGACAAAGGGTGGCCGCAAAGCGTCGCGATCATCAGCCACGGCTTATGGAAGCGCCGCTTCGGATCTGATCCGGCCATCGTCGGGAAACAGGTCCAGATGAGCTCAAGATCCCTCACGATCCTCGGCGTGATGCCCTCGGGGTTTGAATACCCGGAGCAAACCCAAGTTTGGGTGCCGACCGCGGTCAATCTCTCGGACGAACCGCGCGATAACCGCGTGTGGTCGGCGATCGCGCGGCTGAATACCGGTATCGATCTGAAGCAGGCGCAAACTCGTCT
>Ga0193744_1000248_pt1 | contig 14153 bp, 14 predicted proteins | sample L1a1metaG_FD_143056 | JGI IMG/M metagenome (GOLD analysis project Ga0193744, IMG submission 143056) | Soil microbial communities from a riparian zone of the East river system, Colorado, United States - L1a1 | ecosystem: Environmental > Terrestrial > Soil > Riparian zone | place: USA: East River...
ATGGAGCCGTGTATTTATCGCGGTGATTGTAGAGGACCACGGCCAGAGTATCGACGCCCACGATTTGACGACCCTCGCCGCTATGATCTATATGAGAGCGAGGATTAAAGTTCCAATCCCGAAAGGGATAGCAGCCGGGGTAGTTCACGGCGCGCGCTTCAAGGACAGGCCCCAAAAATAAAGGCTCCTTCGGGAGCCTTTAGCTTTTTTAACGCATCCAGCCCCTATTTCTGGCCATTTTCGGAGGCAACGGGCGGGGCCTGAGCGTTGATGACATCCAAAAGCATTTCGGAGGCACGCCCAAGGCTGTTTGCCGCGTCCCTCAGATGCTCCAGCGCTGTTCTTAGCTGGCTTTCCTGCAAGCTAAAATCTTTGTCACCATAACCTTTGTCAGCCCAAATACGACGAAATTGATTGATCATCTTATTTAGACCTGACTTCATGTGTGAGAGCCGTTAACGCTGTAGTGTTACTATGAATTGCGTTGGCTACTTGATCAGCAGCAGCAATTCTTTCATCATAACTTTCAGTAAGTAAATTCTCTAATAATTGAATACGAATATCTTTTTTAGCTTCGCGTTCTTCTGATCTGCCTAACATTATGTACATTAATAATGCACATACTCCCGGTGGTCCCCAAGCCTTGATCAGTTCTAGTAAAATTTCCAAGGCGTTATACCCGTAAAAATACGGCAAGAATGAGCAAAAGTGATCAGTTTTAGAAATTAATCTTCAGTTTTTTCATCTTCTGCAATCTGTGCATCAATGCTTGCACGCATAGATTGTTCTTTGGCGACCATAGCCGCGCGCTCGTCAGCAGTCAGCACCTTGCCTTTAAACAAGATGTTATAAGCATCTAACATAAATGGAGCGCTATCAACTCCAATATCATAAGCCATTTTACCAAGCTTAACCGCTAGCTGCACGTCTGCAAGAATGGTTGCGATATCCATAATTAAACTCCAATACCGTTGTCAGAAATAATCTTTTTAATAACAGCGATAGCAGTTTGCAAACTATTCCAAGCTGCAACAGCGCCAGTATTATTACCTGATGTAATCTGATCCTGAGTTTTATTAAATGCAATATCAACTTGATTATCAGCATTGCGCATTCTAACTAGCAAGTTTCTAGTATGACAAGGATTAGCTACGGTAAATCCAGTACTTTTAGGACAACGCGGCAAAGCTGAATAACCTTTTAAAGTAGCTAGCGCAGTACCATCATAAGAGTTACGAGCGCTATCTAAATTAGACTGCGTTACGACAAAATTATTAGCAACACTGGTAATTGTGCCAAGTGTTCCATTAGTCGCGCAACCAGCAAGACTAATAGCAGTCAAAATAATATAAAGAAGTTTCATATTCATGTCGTCACCTTCGCTGAAGGAACCATATTGGCTAAAGCCGGATCATCAACTTTAATTTGCGGAGTTTTAACTTCTGGAATATTAGCTACAGCATCTAAAACAGCAGCTTTAGTTTCAAGAGTGACAGGAGTATTAGGGTCTTTTAATGCTGTCACAACAGCAGCAGCTTGATTAGAAGTCTTAGCTGACTTACTAGCAAACCAAGCAATAACAGGAGTTAAAATAGGAGCCGCAATAACAACTATAATTTGCCAAGCTGAAGTAGCACCATGAATAACTTGACTTACTCCAGTGTAAATTTCGCCTAAACTATCCATTAATCCTTTATCTTGAGCAGCAGACATCAAACCAATGCCAGTCAACAAACCCAAACCACTATTGATATAATTACGACCTTGCGCCCAAATCTGACCAATCGTTTCGGTAGAGAAATTCATTTCAAAATTCCTTTAAATTATTTTGCAACTTTTAAAGCTTTCCTTGTAACAGGTCCAGCAATTCCATCTGCTGTCAACCACATTTTTTTCTGAAAACGCTGTACCGCCTCTTTAGTCTTAATGCCCACACTACCATCCACAACTAATTTCTCGCCAAGCCTATTCAATTGCACTTGAACCCATTTAACAGAAGTCAATTCTTCCATACTCATTCCAGCAGTATCAGCAATTTGTACCGCTTCTGAAATATTAGGATGACTAATTTCCTGAAACGCTGGAGCTATAAAAGTACTGCCAAAATGATCATGCATATAATCAACTACATCATAAACAAAATTAGCTTTGTTCAAATTCTTACCGGGGCAACTCTGATGGGTAGTACCTTTATCTTCTTTATGAAAATGAATACCGCTTTTGCCTAAATGAAAATCAGCAGGATTGAAACCAGCTTTGTTACAAAGAATGGCTACAGCCGCAATCAAATTGGTCTTAACACCATCGTCAAATGGTTCATTCTCAAATTCTGCTGCTGTCTCAATTCCCCAACTAATCTTATTCCAGCTAGGGGTATGAGTGCCATGAACATTCAAAGCATTTAAAACTAAAATCTTGTCATACCCTACAAATAAGTGTGGGCAACCATTCCAGCCTAAGCCAGAATAATAGCTAACAAGATTTCTTCCCCATTGCTCAGGTGTCCATCCGAGGCGAGAATGCCAACCTTTATATTGAGCTTGTGTAGGAGCAGACGTATTATGAACAACAGGAAATTGCAGACGTTCTTTAATATTAGTGTTTTCTAGCCAAGATTTAATATCAACTTTATCAACATAAGCTTTAAATTCTTCTATGGTAAAAGCTTTGCAAATAACATTCATTATCTAGCCCTTCTTGCGCTAATTCCGCCGTATGCAGTCATCGTACTAACAGTAAAACCAGAAGCAGCGACCAAATGAATAGTAGTTGTCGAAGCTAGGCTAAACCTAACTGGCACAACTTGAACAGCAAACGTGACGCCACCATTAACTTGAGCAGCAGATGCGAACTGATTAAACCTATTTACAGTTATATCTGTAGTGTTAAGCACTAATGATATGCTGCTAGTCACAGATGTTACACTAGTTGTACCAGCAGGAACAGCATACAAAGACGACCTTATATCCCAATCGCCAGCAGTAAGTGAAATAGTCGTAATATCCTTGGCTACGCCAGTTGTAAGCGCCGTTGCAGAGCCAGACGCAACAATACTTTCAACATATTCTCCTATTTCACCAGCGGCAGCATTGCCTGTAGATGGCTCGCCTGAGTAATGTCCGGGCGAAACCGTTGAACCATTAATACTAGTAGCTGTAGCTGCTCCTATTGCTCCTCCAGCGAATAGCGCGGCACCTGTACCGCTTTCATCAGTTAAGGCTGCTCTAAGATTAGCTGACGATGGCGTATTGATCCAAGTACCTACACCAGTACCTACACCAGTAAATACTACTTCAGACTTCCAATTTACACCACTAGCTGTATTACCCCATCCTATGACAATTTCTGTAGTACCAGTAGCATTTAAATTTTGAACAAAATCTTGACTAAAGCCTGACCATGATGGAATAGTTAATCCTATAGATGTAGCTACTACCTGATTAGCAGTAGCTACATTATTAAATTGCATACCGCTAAGAGTACCAGTAGTGCCTACACCAGAGAAAGCAAACGCTGCTCCAGCAGTTCTATTTAAGAATGTATTACCAGACATATAGGCTAGGCTACTAGTCGTAATTAAACCAGTACCAGTAGTACTAGATACTAAATCAAAAGTATTGTCACGTACGCTAGCAGCACTTATACTAAGTGAGCCAACATTTAACATACTGGTAGCAGCAACTCCAGAAAAATGATTGTTAGTTACAGCTAAAGTTTTATTAACAAAAGCTGCATTAAAATCAATACCTATGTCTGAAGCTATAATTTTATTATTAGTTATATCTACAGAACTTAAACGACTTCCAGTAGGCGACGTTATTCTAATAACTTTACTAGTAGAACCTGATAAAGCTGTATCAAGATTGTTGTTTTTAACAATATAATTCGCTGTATTAGTAGTTCCGGGAGCAGATGATAAATAAATACAAGATACAGGATGCGGTGCGGTCGAAGCAATATTAGTGCTACAATCATTGTTGCTAATATTTACAGTACCTGTATATTGAAAGATAGAAGTTATACCACCATAATTATTATATAGTTTATTTCCAATAACAGAAATATTAGTAGAACCGTTTATAGCTATAGCTGCTCTAGGTAATAGATCATCATTAAGCGTTTGACCTACAACTTCATTACCTGAAATTAAAGTATTACTATCATTAGCAGCTAATGTTGTGGTTACACCATCACCAGCCACATAAATGCCTGCTGAATATGGAGTTTGAATATAATTATCTTGAATTAATCCGTCTTTAGCAGGATTTCCATCAGCGTTAAAATCATAGACTAAGATTGGATAAGAATTTGTACCACCTAGCCCATTAGTACAATGAGCTACGGTGTTTAAACTTCCCACACTATAAAGATAATTTTGTTGAAAACTATATTTATAAAAGTTACCAAATATAGCTAAGCCTATACAGAAAGCTCCACCTTCCATATAATTATTACGAACATTAACATTTTCGACACGTCCATTTCCAGCAGAGCCGCTAAACATATTCAGGAAAACGTTTGCATTATTAGTAGAAGTTGCATCTGTCGGAATATCTGCAACAGATGTAACAATATAATTATTTTCAATTGTAACATTAGTTAAATTGAATGTTGAGCCAGCAACAGTAAAGAACACCCAATAAGACGCATTAAATTTACTAAATTTTAAATTTTTGATAACATAATTAGTTCCTGCTGAAACTGCTGCTACAGTTTGAGAAATATTAATAGCACCTAATGACGATAACGTCCAAGAAGTTACACTATCAGAACCTTCCAATGCAAAATTAGTAAGACTAATATTAGATTTATCAGTAAATGCTAAAATTGGATTAGCTGCACCAATGCCTTTAAGAGTAGAGACATTATAGCCTCCACCAGTGATGGTTGTGTTACTAGGACCAACTAATGTAGTTCCTGTTACACAAGAAGCCCCCGGCGGAATGTAAATAGTTTTACCAGCAGACGCAGTTAGCATTGCCTGCAAAGCTACAGCATCATTTGTAACACCATCACAAAGAGCACCAAAAGTAGACGGATAAACATAAGGATTTACAATACTAACAGCAGTACTAGAAATGGTATTACCAGTGCAAAGTAAACCTGTTCCACAAGCAATGCTTCCTGTCATGCCGCCTAAAGCTGTCACGCCAGAAGCAGTAGCAGAATTATCATCAGGAAGAATTTTAATAATATAATTTGAAGTTTTAGTAGGCTGAACTAAACTAATAGGAGCAGCAGTGTAGGAAACGCTTAAAGTTCCTCCTGTTCCTCCTCCACCAGTAGTAGCTACTGGATTAATAGGAGCAACAGAACATAAACCGGGAGTTAATAAAACAGGAGCAGTAATAGCACCAGCAGCACCAGTAATAGTAAATTGAGGTTGTGTAGTACACGTTCCGCCAACAACTGTTAAAGTTTGACTACCAACGGTATACCCCGATCCACCAGCAGCAACAACTGCCGAACCTGCAATACCACCTGTATTATTAGATGCTACTGAAATGGAATTATTAGCGCTAATATTAGCAGTAGATGTAAATCCATTACCATTAACAGCAGCAGTAACGCTAGCACCTGCAACATAATTTCCATTTGTAGTTGCGTTTAAACCTTTTACAAATTGTTCACCACCAGTAGCAGAAACCGTTATAGATTGTGCAGCATTATTTGATAAAATTCCACTAGGCGTATTAGACAACAATAAAACTTTACTCTCATTACCGCCGGGAGCACCAATAGAATTAGGATTGGTCACACCAAAATAAGTAGTAGTTAAATTAGCTGAAGCAACGCCTCCCATGTTATTATTACCAGCAATAGTAAAACCTCTAAAATCTGGTAAATTAAAAGTAGTGGTGCCATTCCCCCTTCCCCAAGGAAAAAATATAGCATTAGTATTAGTAGTGACATTAGCATTAGCAGCTAAAGTTATTGTAGTTGGAGTTTTAGATACAACTGTTGAGAAACCAGCAGCTAAACAGGTAATTTCAACAGACATTCCAATCCAAAAATTTGTAGTATCCGAAAGACCACTTAAGGTAGGACTTCCAGTATTACAAAATACACCTTGGGTAGAAGTGATAGCAGTAAATAATACAGAATAAGTTGATCGCGAAACCTCTTGCCCATATGTAAATGCATACTGATTAGGGGCTGTCATTCCAGCCCAAGGTTTAATAGTACCAACTAAATCACCATCACCAGTTGCAGTTGGTCCTGAACTTCCTCCACTACCAGTTGAACTGGTAACTTGATCCCAAATTACATTATTAAGTCTATCTTTAACAACTTGACGATAAGAACCTGATCCTAAAAGTAATGCTCTACCTGCTGCGTCTAATGTGAGCGGATTAGCATTAGGAATAGTCTCAGCAGCGTCTTGCCAAGTTGTTTTGTGAGTAGTGGTAGACGGAATAAAACTTTCTACAGTTCCCGCCGTTAAAGGCTTCCCGTTCGCATCCAAAAAGGTTGTCTTGGCAGGAGGAAGAATGCTAGCAGTCTGCGCATAGGCAAAATGCATTTGCGCGACCACAAGCACAGACAATAAGAAAGTTTTAAAGATGGAATGGATAACACTTTTCATAATTTTCTTCCTGCTATTTAAATTTCGCAATTACGTTTGGATGCCCACAATTCTAATCGTCATAGCATACTTTTGGTGGAAGTCAGAAAATTATCGTCTATGGGCTAGCTATAAGCTTCGCTCGGTTAAAAACACTCAACTTAGGCGTAGGAGCGACTAACTTAGAAAGATACGATACAATTTCATCTTTCTCAGGTCCAGTAGCAGAAGCCAACCTAGCCAATTCTAAATTCTTAGCATCGCCCATTTTATTAATAACAGGGTTTACAGCATACCTTTTAGCCCAATCGGCAGCTTTATAACCCGCTGCTCCGATGCCGGGTAATCCAGTTGCATATGCGCCAGCACCTTCAGCTAAAAATGGCAATATGCTGGTGCCTTCTAAACCTTTATCAGTTCTTTTTGACACTCTACCAGTAGCCGCAGAACGTTGCGCAGTTTGAGAACCTTCATATAATTTCTTATTGCTATCTGCTATGCGTCTTTCATCATTTAATTTTTTAGACATAGCTTCAACTTCATCTTTACCAAAAACATAACCAAGCTTGTCTTTATTAAATTCAACTTGAGGAATTTCAGTTCCCTTTTGACCAACAGCATTACGCATCCCGCGAATTTGCTTATCAACAGCAACGCGCGCACCTTCTTTAACTGCTGCTAATTCATCAGGAGTAGCTTCTTTTTCTACCCAATGTTTCCAATAACTAGGATCATCCTCTTTAATAGTAGGGCGATTTTTTAAAATTTCTTGGCCCTTTTCAAAAGCATCTTCAACGTGCTTATCATCGCGATACTGTTTTAAAGCTGGTTTATATTGATTGCCAGTACCTTTGTCAATCGTGTCAACAATCTTATTGCGAACATCCATTAAATCATGACCTAAGTTAGCATCCGAACCGCCATTTTTAATTAAGCGTTCTGCTCTAACGCGCAACCTAGATTGAACATCATGCAAATCATCTGTGTAATGTGCCATCTGGTCTCTATCGGCCCATTCACCTCTAATTTCTTTCCTAACCTTTAAAAGTTCAGTTTGTAAAGGGCTTACTGTGGGCATCACAGTCCCTTTCCTAATAGAATTTAAAAGAGGCTTTCCAATTTCTTTATCAATGCCATTTACTAAATCAGTAACATCAACAATAGGAGTTTTAGAGACAACAGGATTAATTAAAGTCTTTCCTGTCTGTCTAGCCTTTTCTTTTAAGCGATCAACAGTAGCTTTTAAATCTATTGGTCCTCCCATTGTATTATCAATGATATTACCAACAGCGTCTTTAGCTGATCCTGTGCGTTTAGCGACAACATCAGATAATAAATTTTGATGCTTGCCAGAAGTAACGGCTAACTCTTGCGTCGTTTGAAGCAACGGCTGTGAAACATCCATAGCCGCTAAACGTGGATTAGAAGTATATTCCTTTAGAAATTGAGGAATTTTATCTTTACCACCAATCGCATCTACAAATTCAGTCATAGCTTTATTAACAGGTCTAGCAGCATTTGCTACTTTACCAAGGGGAGCTACGGGAAGTGCTAACCCAAGCACATCGCTAATATTTTCGCCAATACGTTCACTACCAGATAATTTAGTTGCAGGCTTAGTAACTATTTCTTTGTAAGGTCCAGATGCTAATGATAAGCCATACTGAAGTGCACCCAAACCCATCTTTCCAACACCAGTAGCAGGACGATTGGAAGCAACATCTTCAGCACCGCTTTTAAACGTCTCAATACCGACTCTGCTATCTTTTTGAATTGCCCTGCCAACATCACCGGGTAATTCTGAGCCAGCTTCAGCTAAGTCACTAGGAAGCTTGCTAGGATCAGCATAACGCCTTGGGTTTTCCCCTCCCGGTTGTGAAGGCTGAGCATTAATTTCAGCCGATTGTTCTGCTGTAGCTCCAGAAATAGGAGGTTTGGGCGTAGTATCAATATTTACACGCTTTACATCAGCAGGAATTGCAGCAGCAGGAGTAGCTGATAAATAAGATTTTAAATAATCATCACCAGTCATAGGGGTATCAGTACCTTTTGGAGTAGGTACTTTACCTCCTAAATAACTTTCTAATAATTGATCAGCGTCCATTATTTTAATGCCTGAATAGATTTTGTTTCATGAGCAATTTGAATGGAACTTTTAAATACTCTTAATTCTTCTGGCGACATGCCTTCAATTAGTTTCTTAAGTTTTTCTTTTGGTATCATATCAACCCCATACGCTCTAGGGTCTTGTTCGTTATTAAAGCGTACAGAAAACTTTTGATACTCGCTATCAGGTAAGCCAGATTTTTCAAATGCTACAATTTCAGCCTGTTGCATACGACGCAAAGACAATGCTGATTTAGCAACATCCACGGCAGCAGCATTAGAAATACCCACACTAGGGTTTCCAGCAAACGCAGCAGCCAGTTTGTCATTAGTACCACTATTGCCAGTTTGATTAACAAAATCTGTTAGATACTTTTTGGCCTTATCGTAATCAGCAACAGTACCATTGAAATCGCTTTCTTTGATACCGGGAACCATAGATATCGCGAAAGACTTAAGATGATTAATTGTCTCAGTTCCGGGACCAGTTCCTTTAGGTCCAAGCTTTTCAAGTGCTGGGATAGCTTGCTGCAATGGGAAGATTTCACGCTGAAAACTACCAGCCTTTTGCCTAGCATTAACCGCCGCGACCGCGCCACCTTGCGCGCCTGTCTCCATAGCGCCTCCCGTGCCCGGAGGTAGGCTTGTCGTAACGCCACCGGGTCTAGCCGCGCTAAACCTATCAGCGAATGTGGGGGCTTCTGCGGTCGCTCCAACTACCGTTCCGCCAAAGTTAGCGCTTGGCCCTTTGATCGCAGGATTTGTGACCGGACCCGGTTGAGTTGGGGGAATAGGAGCATTTCTAAATTGACCGGGTATCCCGCCTTGCACTGGTAAAGCACCGGGCGGAACTTGCGCAGGTTGTGGACCAATTAAGCGCTTAGAACCAAAGTTAGGTGAACCTCTATCAGTATTAACTTCTTCAGTCCCAACAGGTAATTGCTGCTGAATTGGCGCGGAAATAGGTCTAACGCCAAACCCCGGTTTAACACTGGTAACAGCAGGGGTCACAGTTTGACCGTTACCAATATCTTGACGTTGACCAAGATGATAACCAACAGCGGCAGAATGCTCGCCAATAGCTGTTACAGCTTGATTATAAAATTCTTGCGGAGTAGCGGCATTATCAATTCGTTCATTCCACGATTGAATAGCTTGAGGAGGTAAATTAAAAGCTTTAGCTACATTTTCTCCAACAGCTTTATATTGTTCTTTAGAAGCATTAGGACCAAGACTAGTAACAGCAGTACCCAAAGCAGTTAAAGCTTTGTTAGCCAATTCAACTTTTTGATTGTCAATGGTTAAAGCTCCGCTTTGAATTTGCTGAGCCTGCTGTTGAACAGCGCCAATCTTACCTGCCATTTCTAAAGGAGAAACAGGTAAAGGTTGATTATAACTTGAGGTATCAGCTTCTAAACCTGCCACAATAAATATCCTTAACTAAATGGAGTAGGACCATTAGGACCACCAGTAGTAATTGGACCTGATGGCGAACCGCCGTAAATACCTTTATAAGTCAAATATCCGCCAATACCGCTAGTAGTATTCGCTATAGACGTTCCAATTTTATTATCAGCAGCAGCTTCAGCGTTACCTGCTCCTATTGTGGCTACACCAGAATTATAAGCAGCTTTTTCACCTAATGCTCCAGTTTGAGCAGCAGCATTTTCACCAGTATCAACCAAACCTTTGAGACGACTATAAGCGTTAGTCCTGTTGGTATTTTCCATATTAAAAGCAGTTTGATAAGTATCGGTAGCAAGTCCTTTAGCAAACGCAGCAGCACCTTTTAAAGCTGCTCCTGATGTTGCCAATCCTCTAGCAGCAGAAGAATTAGTTACTGCTTTTTGACCTTGAGTAGAAGCAAACTTATAATAATCACTATTTTCTAATTGATTTGGATCAATAGAAATATCAGAAGTTAAGTGTGGTAATTGAGTTGTTAATTGATCACTAGCAACTTTACCAATTTGTCGATATGGGTCTAAGTCTGCTCTAGTCTGTTGATATTGCCCTTGCTGAAGTGCAATAGCTTTATCAGCAGCAGCAGATTGTGCATCAGCAGCCTTACTAGCAGCATATGATTGACTAATGCCGCCAATAACAGCACTACCAATAACAGCAGTCGCAACCCATGCCATTAGTTAAATCCTAATTCTAGCTGGTTAGCGTTACAAAATTCTAACCATTCTTGTTCACTCTTAGCAATAAAATGATGCTCAATTTCATCAACATCAGTTTCATCAGTACCGTGAATAGTTGTCCAAATACAATCAGTCAGAGTGTGGGCAGCACGTTTAGTACCGGGAGGCGATACGACTGTGAAAGGAGCGCTAACTTCCCTCATGCCTTCTTCAGTCGTCACTATCATAGTTCCTTGAGACAGAATATTTAAATTTTCAAATTTGTGAATTTCCCCAACCAAAGTAACTCCTGCCGGAATATGAAGCTCTCTAGCGTAAACCCCTTTAGAAAAATGATGAATAACTTTTAATTCTACTTGAGGTAACTGCTTCATTGCTGCTTCAAGAGAAAAAACTTTATCTCTAGTGTTACCCACACTAAGCTCATTCATACCTTAAGCTCCCAAAAATTGAACTGTGGTCGCGCCAACCCAAGTAATTGTATCGCCAACAGCAATTGGAATTATTCTTTCACCTGTTAAGACAATGTTGGTAGTACCTCTAGTTAATGTTATAACAGGAGCACCACCAGTAAAAATAACAATGCCAGCTACGTTAGCTGTAAATGGGCTTCCTGTACTAACATCTTGTACCGCAGGAGCAGCTTGAACTAACTGTTGAAAAAATGTATTCCAAGGAGGAACGATCCTACCAGTTTTAGGGTCTACCAAAGGAGCCAACATATTTGGAAGAAATGTTGAACTCATTTGGAAGCCTTTTTATATTCAATAAAGGCACCATTTAACGCAGTATTGTTAGTAGTAGACCAGCTTAATTTAAACACTCTATCTCTAGCTTGTCCTAGTCTATTCCAAGAAATAACTTTTAAATATTCACCAATTTTTCCCATAGAGTTCATAACAGGATTGCCGTAAGTTTTACCCTTATCATCCGACCAACTTAAGCTAGCCATAGGATCGCTAGCATCATCAATCGTTCCCGGTTGCATATCAGCATCAAAGGAATTATAAGTAACCTTGTCGTTATTTTCCATACTATGCGGAAACGTTCTAACTCTAATAACTGGTCCTGTGGGAGTAGCAGGAGTATAATCAGTCATAGTATTAATATCTAATTTTAAAAGTCCGCCATTTTCCCAATCGCCAACTAAATTAGTATTGTAAACAAACATACAACAGTTAGCACGCGGTCTTAAAAGATTACCATTTGCATCAGCCCAATTCCATTCGTTCCACTGCTCAGTTTTTAAATCATATAGCCAACCTTTATTAGCTGTAGCAAAAACTAAAGCATAAAAAGCATGGTCATCAACTTGAAAGCAAAATCCAACAGCATCAGCTAATGTTTCATAGCTTTTAAATTCATGCACAATGCGAGGAGTAGAAATTTCATTTAATTCATATCCACCACCGCGAACAACAATTCCGTTACCCTGTTTATCCTGCATAATAAAAAATACTAAAACGTCCATAGTAGCTATCGAATATTGAGCAGCGCAGCCATGATCAATAAACGCGCCTTGCTGACGTTGAAAATAAAAATCTGCTGCTCCAGTACCAATCCAAACTTCTGAAGTTAAATCGCCAATTAGCCAAAGCTCCCCATGCAGAGCGACTATGCCCACAATAGGATCATTGAAACCAGACTTAGCGGCAATATCTAACGGATCAAACGCTCCAACAGTTGTTAATAAAACGTAGTCAACATTAGAGCCTGAGATAAAGAATTGATTTGTAGCAGCACGATTAAATACAAAAAATGTATCAAGCAACGCCACATAATCAGCAGGATAAAAATTAGGATCGATTATGATGCCTAATGCATTAGTAGCTAAGTCAATAACGTATCCGTTTAAGCCATCAACTAAAACAGCTACAATGCCATTATCTGAAAAAATAACTTGGCTTTGCCTGTCTGCGATAGCTCCAATGAAAATCAAGACATGAGCAGAAGTTAAAAAGTAAACGTTCTGCCCGACAACATAAAATGCAGTACCTAAACTAGTTCTATAGGTTGCTCTAGCTTTCTTTAAAAATGCAGGATCAGCAAATAATGTTGTCCCCGGTGTAGGATAATAAGTTACCGGAACTGGTGCTTGAGGATCGCCTTTATTAATTTCAGCATATAGGTTGATACATTCTTGCCCTGAAGAAATTAAGTTTTTACCAGCATATGCAGAGCTAATTAAAGGTACTCTCATTGGTAAACATCAGGGGCATAGATATTAAACCCTGTCCTATTAAATCCGGGAATAACCAACGTAGGCACCTGAGCGTTAGCGTTCTTAACTGCATTCAAACCAATTTTAGCTAATGCTCCTTGAACTGGATTAGCAGGATATTGATACATGGCAGTCAATCGCACGCACAGATTATAATGAATTGGTTCTTCATAAAAATCTGGTAGATTAAGTTCTGTATCTAAAGTTGAAGTTGTTCCTGTAACAGTATAAGTAAAGCCTGAACCTGTACCGCCAACGCTGGCAGGAGCGACTGAAAGAACATCATTGATATTATAACCTGTGCCCGGATCAAATAACGTCACAATAGCAATAGCACCAGCAGTAACAGTAATGTCTGCTGTAGCTCCAGTACCAGAACCACCAGTTAAAGGAACTGCTGCATAAGCTCCAACTGTGTAAAGCGAACCTGCGGTAGTAATTACACCAGCGCTGATATTAGTCGCTTGCTTAATGGGAAGCTTAACAACCAAATCAATTTCAAACTGATTTGATGGAATAGGCCAAATATAAACATTTCCGAAAGGAAACGCTCCATCATAAAAGAAGTATTGTGGGAATGAATTTAAATCTTTTAAAGCTAGCTTAGCATAATCCTCATAGCTCCAAATAGGACGCAGAGGATAGCTAACAATCAAGCCGCCGGTATTTAATTGCCTAGCATAAGCAGCTAGAATTTTATCTGGACGAATTGCGTTATAGAATTTACCGGGGCCAATTTGATTAGAAATTGACGCATTGCTAACTGCGCTAACCTTAGTTAGACCGGGAACTAACCAGCGCTTAACTTGCCATAAGGCAAGCATTCGGCTTAATAGAGTAAAGCCATCATTAATATCTTCTGGTAAAGGTGTTTGACCTAAACCAGTAACGCCAGTTTCTTTTAATGCTAAAGTAACAATATCGCGCATTGTAGTCATAATTTATCCTTTTCAATGCGCGATATTGATATTAATTAGGCTTGGTCCAACCCGGTTCGCCAGCAGCAGGCTTAGCAGCGGGTTTATCTTCATGCTTAGGTGCATTCTTCATAGCTTCAGCTTCTTCTTCCTTGCTATGAACAAGCTTGCCAGTACCAGCAGCACTAGCGTCAACGTTG
>Ga0193744_1000249_pt1 | contig 13999 bp, 9 predicted proteins | sample L1a1metaG_FD_143056 | JGI IMG/M metagenome (GOLD analysis project Ga0193744, IMG submission 143056) | Soil microbial communities from a riparian zone of the East river system, Colorado, United States - L1a1 | ecosystem: Environmental > Terrestrial > Soil > Riparian zone | place: USA: East River...
AACGCCTCGTGGCCCGGGGTATCGAGGAACACGATGTCGCCGTGGCCCGGCGCCGCGACCTTGTAGGCCGCGACGTGCTGCGTGATGCCACCGGCCTCGCCCGCCGCGACCCGCGCCTTGCGGATCGAGTCGAGCAGCGTGGTCTTGCCGTGGTCGACGTGGCCCATCACGGTCACGACCGGCGAGCGCGGCGTCATCTGCTCGCTCTCGTCGGCCTTCTGCGAGAACACGTCCTCTTCCTTGAACGCGACGTTCTGGACCTCGTAGCCGAACTCGCTCGACAGGATCTGGGCGGTGTCGAAGTCGATCGCGGCGTTGATGTTCACGCCGGTCATCCCCATGCCCCACAGCTTCTTGAGCACCTCGGGCGCCTTGATGCCCATGTTGCGGGCGAGGTCGGCGACCGTGATCGTGTCCTCGATCCGGATCACGCGCTTGTGCTCGGCGGGCGTGGTGATCGTGGTCTGCTTGCCCTTCTTGCCGAGCGGCAGCTTCTTGCGACCGAAGTCGTTGTGCTGGCCGGGGCGGCCGCCGGGGCCGCGCGGGCCACCGCGCTGCTGCTGCTGCTGGGCGAACCGGCCGCGGATCGGGTTGACCGGCTGCGGGCCCGGCGGCGGGCGTCCGACCGCCGGCGTCCGCTCGGTGATCTTGATCCGCGGCGGCAGCGAGATCACGGTGCCGACCGCAGGGCGCGACGGATCGCGCGTCGGCGGGGCGGCGGGCTGCTCGCCGTTGTTCTCGACGACGGGGGCGGGCATCTCATCGCCGCGCGCCGGCTCGCGCTCGGCGGTGCGGGCCCGGGCGCGCTCGAGCTCGCGCTCGAACTGGCTGCGCGCGTCCATCGGTTGCTCCGGGCGCTTGTGCTCCACCAGCGGCGCGCGCGGCGACACCACGCGCGGTGGCAGCTGCGTCGACGGCGGCGGCCCGGTGGGCCGCTCGGGGCGCGCGGTCTGGGTCTGGCCGTGGTCACCGCCGCGGCCGACGACCTGGGGCCCGGCGACGATCACGCGCGAGCGCGGACGGTCGGCGTGCGCGGCCATCGGCGCGTCGCTGGCTCCCTGCGGGCGGCGGCCCATCTCGACCGACCCGGGCCGCTCGACGCGGGACGGCCCGTGCGGCGCGGGGCGATCGTGACCGCCGCGATCGCCGGGGCGGTCGTGCCGCTCCGGCGCGCGATCGCCGCGCGCGGCCTCGGGACGGACGTCGTGCCGGGGGCCCGGGCCGCGCTCGGCCTCGGGACGGATCGGCGGACGGACCGGCGGACGCGACTCGGGCCGCCCCTCGGGGCTGGCCGCTCGCTCGACGGGCCGCTCGGCGCGGACCGCGGGCTCGGCCGCGCGCGGCTGGGGCGCTGCCTCGGGGCGCGCCGGGCTCGGCGACGGCGCGTGCGGGCGCTCGCTGGCCGGACGGGCCTGGGCCTGGGGATGCTGGGACTCGGGCTCGCGCTCCGCACGCACCTCGGGGCTGGCCGGCTCGGCCGGTGCCTGGGAGCGCGCCTCGGCGGCTGGCTCGCTGCGCGGCTCGACGCGCGCCACGGACTCCGGCCGCGGCTCGGCGCGCTCCACGGACTCGGCCCGCGGCTCGCTGCGCTCCGCCGGACCCGACGGACCCGACTCGGCGCGCTCCGCCGGACGCGACTCGGCGCGCTCCACCGGACGCGACTCCACCGCGCGGGCTTCGACCGCGCGCGGCTCGGCCCCGGACGACGCCGCCGGCGACGCCGGCGGAGATGCGGTAGACGCTTCGGGTGCGCGCACGACGGGCCTGGGCGGCGACGGTGGCGCGCTCTGTGGCGGCGTGGGTGCATCTTCTGCAACGACGCGGCGACGAATCACCGGCGCGGGCGCCGGCGCCGGCGGATGTCCGCCGCCCGGCGCGTGGCGCTCGGGCTCCTGGCCGGTACGTGCCCGGATCGGCTCGCGTTCCGGAGCGCGTTCATCGCCGGACGGCTCGCTGGGCCGATCCCCGCTGGATCGCCTCCGGAGCACCGCCCCGCCGGTCGCCAGCCGCTGGGTCTGCTGCGGCTGCGCCACCGACTGCTTCTCTTTCTCGAGCGAGCGCTTGATGCGAGCGACATCGTCGGCGTCGAGCGAAGACATATGGTTGTTCACTTCGAGACCGAGCGCTCGGATCTTGGCGATGAGGTCCTTGTTCGGGATCCCCACCTCTTTGGCAATCTCATAGACGCGCATCTTCGCTCCGGTCGTCCTTCTGCTTCGCCTTGATCCGAGGGGGCATTTCTACAGTGTCTCCATCCACAAGGCCAGGGGCGTTTTGACTAGCGTTTTGGAGGGGTTGATCCCCCGGATTGTCGTGAGTCGGTGACATCTGGGACGCGATCCGGGCCACGTCCGCGGCGGAAACCGACTTGCGAAAGCTTCGGGACAGCCCCGCCGCGGTGACGCACGCGGCGCGGGCATGGACGTACGCGCCGCGGCCCGGGCGGCGCGCGGTCGGTGGATTTTCGCTGGCTTCGGAGGCGAGCCGGGCGTCGATGACGAGCCGCGGCCCTTCGAACACGAGCCGCACGAGCTCGCGCTGCGGCGCGGTGCGCTTGCAGCCGGTGCAGGTGCGGATGGGGACATGGGCGGTCAGGACGACACCTCCGAGAGCCAGCTGATCGCGCGCTGGCGCAGCCGCGCGAGGTCTCCCATGTCGATGCCCGTCGAGGTCGCGATCGACTCGATCGGCGTCTTGATGAGGTCCTCGGGAGAGTGGATGTTCGCGGTGGCAAGCACGCCGAGCACGTCCTCGTCGACGCCGTCGAGCTCCAGCAGCTGCTGGGTGCCAGACAGGCTGGAGCGGCGCTCGGCCTCCTTGCGCGCGTCGTCGCGGCGGCGGCCGCCCGATGCCATGTACTGCTGCGCCGAGTCGATGATCTTGCGCGCGCCGTCGGGGCCGGAGATCCCGGGCAGCCCGGCGAGCTCCTCGACGTGGGCGCGGCCGAGCTCGCCGACCGAGCGCCAGCCGAGCTTGAACAGCGTGTCGGCCACCGCGGTGTCGAACCCGGCGCTGTCGATCGCCTGCGAGATCTGCTCCTTGGCGCGGCGCTCGAGCTCGTAGATCTTCGACTCGCTGTGGATGTCGATCCGCCAGCCGGTGAGCTGCGAGGCGAGCCGGACGTTCTGGCCCTTCTTGCCGATCGCCAGCGACAGCTTGTCGTCGGGGACGATCAGCTCCATGCGGTGGCCCTCGGCGTCGATGATCACGCGCGACACCTCGGCCGGCGCGATCGCGTTGCACCCGAACCGCGCCGGATCGTCGTCGTACGGCACGATGTCGATCTTCTCGCCGCGCAGCTCCTGGACCACGGCCTGGACCCGGCTGCCCTTCATGCCGACGCAGGCGCCGACCGGATCGACGTCGCGGTCGCGCGAGCTCACCGCGATCTTGGCGCGCGCCCCGGGCTCGCGGGCGCTCGACTCGATGCGCACGATCTTCTCGTAGATCTCGGGGACCTCCTGCTCGAACAGCTTCTCGAGCAGGCCCTTGTGGGTGCGCGACAGGATGACCTGCGGGCCGCGCGCGTTGCGATCGATATCGAGGCAGTACGCCTTGATCGTGTCGCCGACCCGGTAGCTCTCGCGCGGCACCTGCTCGCGCATCGGCAGCACCGCCTCGGCCTTGCCGATGTCGATCACCAGCGCGCCGCGCTCGAACCGGCGCACGATGCCCGAGATGATCTCGCCCTTGCGGTCCTTGAACTCGTTGTAGACGTTGTCGCGCTCGGCCTCGCGGACCCGCTGGTAGATCACCTGCTTGGCGGTCTGCGCCGCGATCCGGCCGAACTTCTTCGACGCGTTCTTGAGGTCGATCAGCTGGCCGAACTTCTCGTCCTGCTCGCGCGCGCGGTCGTCGTCCTCGGAGCGGTAGAACACCTGGAACAGCAGCTCGTCGCCGAGCTCGGCCTCGAGGCCGGCCTTGTGGGCATCGGACACCGTGATCTCGCGGCCCTCGATCGCATCGTCCTCGTCGACCACGTTGACGATCAGGAACAGATCGACCGAGCCGGTCTCCGGGTTGAACTTGGCCTCCATCTCGCGGTTCATCCCGAACGTGCGCTTGGCGGCGGTCAGGATGGCCTGCTCGAGCGCGTTGATCAGCACGCTCTTGTCGATGTTCTTGTCCCGGCCAACTTGCTCGAGGACCATGTCCAGTTTCGCTTCCATGGCTATCCCTGTTCCTTGTTGTCTGCGTCGCGGGCCGTGTCACCACCCCTCTGGACCGGCGAAGCCGGTCCATTCACCCCTCCGCGCGTCGCGTCGCGCGGCCCTGGACCTGAGGGCTCGGCGCTCGCCTGCGACTCCTCCTGGTCTCCGCGCGTCGCGTCGCGCGGCCCTTCCGTGTCACCGACCGGCGTGCGATGCGAAGGTGGTTCCGGCTTGCGGCGCTGGCTCGGGCGATGCCCCGGCTTGACCGGCCTGGCGATCGGCTTGACCCCGCGCTTGCCCTTCATGACCGCGTCCCAGTCCGGGACCAGCTTGGCGTGCTCGATGTCGTCGAGCGACAGGCGAAACGCGGCGCCGTCGCACTCGATCACGACCTGGCCGCCCTCGACCCCCTGCAGGATGCCGCGGAAGTTGCGGCGGTCGCCCGCCTCGAGGTGGAGCGGCACCGCGAGCTGGATCTTGGCCTCGCTGCCCGCGAAGTGCGCGTAGTGCGCGGCGGTGCGCAGCGGGCGATCGATGCCCGGCGAGCTGACCTCGAGGCTGAACGCCTGCGGGATCGGATCCTCGACGTCGAGCACCGCCGACAGCTCGCGCGACATGGCCTCGCACGCGTGCAGGTCGACGCGATCCGAGGGGACCTCGTCGGGATCGGTGTGCTCGTCGAGCGGGCGATCGATCGCGACCCGCAGCGTCCAGCCGCCCTGCTCGAGCACGAAGCGCAGATCGACCAGCTCGTAGCCGGCGGCTTCGCACACCGGTTCGACGATGGAGATCAATCGTTGCTGGAGTGGATTGCGAGACATGACAGGCCGAAAAAAAAGGTGGCCGGAAGGCCACCTCTACCGCGGAGCGATTGAAGCTGTCGGATTGGGTACCACCGCTTGGATGGGGGAGCAAGTGGATTCCTGCTCGGTACAGAAGGACGATCTCTCGTAGTTACGCCGTGCTACCAACCCGTCATGGCCTCCTGGCAGCTTCGCGTCGGTGCGGTTCAGCTGTGCTCGTCCAACGATCTGACCGCCAACCTCGCGAGATGTGGCGAGCTCACCGCCCAGGCCGCGGCCGAGGGCGCCCAGCTCGTGGTGCTGCCCGAGTGCTTCTCGTTCCTGGGCCGCGGCGAGGGCGAGAAGCTCGGCCGCGCCGAAACCTTCGACGACCCGGCGGCGGCGCCCGGGCCGGTGCTGGCCGCGCTGCGCGAGCTCGCGACCCGGCACGGGGTCTGGCTCGTCGGCGGCGGCACCCCCGAGCGGGTCCCCGGCGATGACCGGCGGACCTACAACACCGCGCTGGTGGTCGACCCGCGCGGCGAGCTCGCCGCGCGGTATCGCAAGATCCACCTGTTCGACGTCGATATCCCCGGCGGCACCGTGCTGCGCGAGTCGGACTCCACCGCGCGCGGCAGCGAGGTCGTCGTCGTCGATGTCGCCGGCGCGCCGGTCGGCGTGTCGATCTGCTACGACGTGCGGTTCCCGGAGCTGTACCGCCGGCTGGTGAAGGACCTCGGCGCCGAGGTCCTGCTGGTGCCCGCGGCGTTCACCGCGCACACCGGCGGCGCGCACTGGCACCTGCTGCTCCGCGCCCGCGCGATCGAAGAGCAGGCGTGGGTCGTCGCCCCGGCGCAGTGGGGCCGCCACAGCGAGAAGCGCGAGAGCTACGGCCACACCGTGATCGTCGATCCCTGGGGGACGATCGTGGGCGAGCGCGCCGAGGGCGATGGGGTCGTGGTCGCCACGCTCGACGGCGAGGCGGTCGCGAAGCGACGCACGCAGATGCCGTGTCTGTCGCACGCCGTGATGTGGCCCCCGCGCGGCTAGCGGTGATGATTAGATCCCGGGGATCACCTCGAAACCCGGGATCTGCTTGGGCTTTGAGCCGGTTCGCTGTCAGACCCCGGCACTAGCTTGCGGGCGTGCAACTGCGCCTGCGTCGTGTCGACGAAGCCCTCGTCTCGAAGCTCGCCGGCGCGCTGCGCGTGCGCCCGGCCACCGCGCGCTGCCTGGTCGGCCGCGGCGTGACCGAGCCGCGCGACGCGCAGGGCTTCATCGATCCCCGGCTCGCCGCGCTGCGCCCCCCGCTCGGCCTCGCCGGGATGTCGTCGGCGGTCGGCCGGATCGCCGACGCGGTGGTCGCCGGACACCGGATCGGCGTGTTCGGCGACTACGACGTCGACGGCGTGACCACCGCCGCGCTGCTCACCTCGTTCCTGCGCTCGGTCGGCGGCGAGGTCGAGGTCGCGGTCGCCCGCCGCGACGCCGGGTACGGGTTCACCCCGGCGGCGGCGCTCGACTTCGCCGCGCGCGGCTGCGAGGTGATCATCACCGGCGACTGCGGCACCAGCGACCTCGAGGCGATCGGTGCGGCGGCCGCGCGCGGCATCGACGTGATCGTCGTCGATCACCACACCGTCCCGGCCGCGGACACCCCGCACCCGGCGATGGCGCTGGTCAATCCGTACCGCGCCGACTCGACGTTCCCGTTCCGCGGCATGGCCTCGGTCGGGCTGGCGTTCTACGTCGCCGCCGCGGTCCGCACCGAGCTGCGCGACCGGCGCTACTTCGACCGGCCAGGGCGCACCGAGCCCGATGTCCGCGATCTGCTCGATCTCGTCGCGCTCGGCACGATCGCCGATCTGGTCCCGCTCGCCAGCGAGAACCGGATCCTGACCGCGCTCGGGCTGCGCCGGCTGCAGAGCCGGGCCCGGCCCGGGGTCGCCGCGCTGCTCGCCGCCGCCGGGGTCACCGAGGACCGCGAGGTCGACTCGCGCACCGTGGCCTGGAAGCTCGCGCCGCGGATCAACGCGCCGGGCCGGCTCGGCGCCGCGCTGCCGTCGCTCGAGCTCCTGCTCGCCGACGTCGAGTCCGCCCCGGAGTGCGCCCAGGCGCTCGAGACCGCCAACACCGAGCGGCGGGCGATCCAGGACCGCGTGATGGCCGAGGCCCTCGAGCTGCTGGGCGACCGCGACCCCGGCCCGGCGGTGGTGATCGCCGGCGAGGGCTGGCCGGCGGGTGTGGTCGGCATCGTCGCCGCCAAGCTGGTCGATCGCTACCAGCGCCCGGCGTTCGTGGTCGGGATCGACCCCGTGACCGGGCTCGGCCGCGGCTCGGCGCGCACCGCCGGCGGCGTGAACCTGTACCGTGCGCTGTGCGAGGCGGCGCCGTGGCTGGACCGCTACGGCGGCCACGCCGCGGCCGCCGGCTTCACCGTGCAGCGCGCGTCGATCGCGCCCTTGTGCGAGTCGCTCGCGGCGGCGTGCGGCCGGCTCGCCGCGGGATCCGGCCCGGTCGCGGCCGGGCGCGAGGTCGACGCCGAGGTCCGGCTCGCCGACATCGACGAGCGGCTGGCCCAGGAGCTCGCCGGCCTGGGGCCGTTCGGCCAGGACAACCCGTCTCCGGTCCTGGTCACCCGCAACGTCCGGGTCACCGCCGCGCGCCGGGTCGGGGACGGCTCGCACCTCAAGCTCACGCTCGAGGACGATCGGTCGACCACGCGCACCGCGATCGGGTTCCAGCTCGGCGACCGCGAGGTCGACGTCGGCGCGCGCGTCGACCTCGCCTTCCTGCCCACGGTCTCGACCTGGCAGGGCCGCCGCAGCGCCGAGCTCGAGCTCTCGGATCTGGCGATCGTGTCCTGACCGCGCTATCCCAGCGCCGTGACCCGCGGAACCCGCGATGACGACACGGCGCAGCCGGTGGCAGGGCCTCCGGCGGGGTCCGGCGACGAGCCCGTGCCCCGCCTGCCGCGCGGTCGCTGGCTGCGGCTGTCCGGGCCCCAGATGTTCCGGATCGCCGGCCTGCTGATCGTCCTGGTGTTCTTGCTGATCGCGCAGCGGCCGTGCGCCAACGCGGTCTCGACCTTCGTGACCGGGTTCGGCAGCCAGGGCTCGGCCGCGGCGACGATGCCGCGGCCCGGCACCGTCGACCTGCCCGCGGCCGCCGGATCGGGCTCCGCCGGTGGCTCCGGCCTGGAGTACTACGAGCGGCTGCGCCCCGGCATGACCGAGGACGAGGTCAAGGCCGTGATCGAGCGTGCGCGCGCCAGGGCCGCCACCGGAAGCAGCACCGGCAGCGCCACGCGCTGACCGCGGTCCTCGACCGGGCGGCTACTCGTCGGGCGCGGTCACCAGCGCCGGGCGCCGGCGCGCCGGCGGCGGGCCCGAGTACCACTTGCGCGAGATGTACATGAACAGCGGCGCGGCGAGGAAGATCGACGAGTAGGTCCCGACGATCACGCCGACGTTCATCGCGAACGCGAAGTTGCGGACCAGGCCGGTGCCGAAGATGTTCATGATCAGCGTGGTCGCGAACACCGTCGACGAGGTCAGGATCGTCCGCACCAGCATCTCGTTGATCGAGATGTCGATGATGCGCTCGATCTTCTTGTCCTTGAGCTTGGCCTGATTCTCCCGGATCCGGTCGAACACGATCACCGTGTCGTTGACCGAGTACCCCATCACGGTGAGCAGGCCGGCCACCGAGGTCAGCGAGACCTCGGTCCACGTGATGGCGAACACGCCGATCACCATGATCGCGTCGTGGATGGTCGCGAACGCCGCGCCCGGCGCATACCGGACGTCGAACCGGAACGCGAGGTACAGCATGATCAGGAAGATCGAGTAGATGATCGACTTGGCGGCGTCGTCGCGCAGCTTGTCGCCGGCCTTGGCGCCGACGCCGTCGCTCTTGGCGACGATGACCTCGGTGCCCTCGAACTGCTTCTCGAGCAGCTGCTGGTACTGCCGGTCGAGGCCCCACATCGCGAACGCCGCGTTGAAGTCGCCGGTGCCCTCGTCGGGCTGGCCGTAGCGCAGCGCCTCGTCGGCCGCCCACGCCTTGAGCTCGAGGCCCGACGCGGCGAACACCGCCTTGGCCTCCTCGTTGTGGATCACCTTGCGGCTGCGCACGAACAACCGATCGCCGGACCACGTCGCCTTGCTGATGTCGCGGTCGGCGAACTTCTTCTGGAAGTCGTCCTGGGCCTTGACCTCGGCCTCGGGCTTGAGCGCCGAGAACCGCGGGGTGCGGATGATCGTGCCGTGGATGACGGTGCTGCCCTCGTCCCAGTCGATCTCGGACGTCTCGAAGCCGTCCTCGCCGGCCTTGGTCAGCGCCTCGCGGATCTTGGCCGGATCGACCTTGGTGTACTGCTTGGTCGCCTTGGTCCGGAACGCGACCTGGATCTCGGTCCCGCCCTTGAAGTCGATCGTCCAGTTCATGTACTCGCCGCGGATCGACTTGTTCACGAACAGCGAGCCGATCGCGATCGCCATCAGCAGGATGGAGACGACGATCCAGCTCTTGAACTTCGCGACGAACGCGAAGTTGTTCCCGGGCGGCAGCAGATAGCGAAACTTGTGGTGGTCGGTCATGGGATCGCCCGCCTCAGATCGAGATGGTCGCCAGCTGGCCCTTCTTCCTGGAGACGTACCAGTCGAAGAAGATGCGAGTGACCCAGATGTTGGTGGACAGCGTGGTGAAGACGCCGACGAGCAGCATGACCGCGAAGCCCTTGATCGGGCCCGAGCCGTACTGCAGCAGCACCCAGCCGGCGGCGGCGGTGGTGAGCTGGCCGTCGAGGATGGCGGAGAACGCGCGCGAGAACCCGAGGTCGATCGCGCCGCGCACCGATTTGCCGAGCAGCAGCTCGTCGCGTATCCGCTCGTAGATCAGGATGTTGCCGTCGACCTCCATGCCGATCGACAGCACGATCGCGGCGACGCCGGGCAAGGTCAAGGTCGCTCCGAACATCGCCATCACCGCGAGGGTCATGACGATGTGGAACACGACCGCGAACACGGCGATCCAGCCCGACCAGCGGTAGATCCCCACCATGATCAGGATGACCAGGATGATGCCGATGATGAACGACAGCTTGGTCTTGTTGATCGCGTCGCTGCCCAGGGTCGGCCCCAGCTTCTGCGCGGTCTCCTCGCGCAGCGGCGCCGGCAGCGAGCCGGTCTTGAGCACGTTGACCAGCTCCTCGCGCTCGCGCTCCTGGCGCAGCACGTCGCTGCCGCCGAGCGTGATCGAGGCGCGGCCGCCGCGGATCGCCGAGTTGATGATCGGCGCGCTCTTGACCTTGTCGTCGAGCACGGTCGCCAGCTTCTTGCCGACGATCTGCGACGTCAGCTCGCCGAACACCTGACCGCCGAACCGGTTGAAGTCGAGCAGCACGACCGGCCGCCCGGTGTTCGGGTCCTGGCTGGGCGCCGCGTTGGCGATCGCCGAGCCGGTCAGCCGGACCGCGCGATCGAGGTAGTACGTCCGCCACCGGGTGCGCCGGTCCGACGCGCCCGGGTCGGGCTCGTTGGGCTCGAACCCGATCTGGAAGCCGTCGGGGACCGCGAAGTTCTTGGCGTCGGTCTGGACCAGGCCCTTGTGGTCGAGCTCCTTGTCGCCGAACAGGTAGCGCTCGATCGCCTGGCGGCCGGTGACCTTGCACCGGGTCTTGCCGTCCTCGACCACCGTGTCGCGGGTGACGCAGCCGTGCTTCTTGGCCCACGCCATCGGGACGCTCTCCTCGCGGTCGAGCGCCTCGAGGAAGTAGTCGACCTCGCGGCCGCTGCCGTCCTCGTGCGGCCACTGATCGACCCTGGCCCTGATCTCCAGCTGGATCGCGTCCGGATCGGTCGCGGTCTCTTCCTTGACGACGCTGCCGACGTGCTTGTACAGGTCGGACATGTACTTGGCGTTGTTGACCACGACCTTGAACTCGAGCTTGGCGGTCCGCGCGATGATGTCGCGGGTCTCGAGCATCACCGGATCGTCGGGGTCGCCGGGGAGCTCGACGATGATGTCGTCGCCCTTCTCGACCACGCTGGGCTCGGACACGCCCTTCTCGTTGATCCGCTCGCGGATCGTCGAGACCGCGTTGGACAGCGCCGCCTTCTTGATGCCGTCGGCGTAGCTGGTCGACACCCGGAAGCAGATCGCGTTGGGGCCGTCGGTCGGCGTGCAGTCGCGCCCCTGGACCGTGTCGACGTAGTCCGAGTGGACCTGGCGCTCGATCTCGGCCTTCTTGGCGCCGTCGGTCAGCAGCACCGTGACCGCGCCGAGCGGGACCGCCGGGACGTTGTCATGCGCCTGCGCCGGGGCCGGGGTCCGGACCGTGGCGGTGATCTTGTCTTCCTTGAACCGCGCCTCGAGGTCGCGCTTGATGTCGGACGCCTTGTCGTCGACCGCCTTGTCCAGGTCGATCGAGTAGACGATGTGCATGCCGCCCTGGAGATCGAGCCCGAGGCTGATCTTCTTCTTGAACGGAAACCACGACGGCAGCGAGCTGGAACCCGGCTGCGTCGGAGCGAGCAGGCCGGCGCACAGCAACAGGCCGACGAGCAGCGCGACGGTACGCCACTTGAGACTGCGATCCATGATTGTCCCCCAGCCGCTCGAGTCTTACGCGGCGCTCTTGGCGGCCGTTGGCGGCGCCTTGGGGTCGTAGCGGCCCTCGACGTAGGCGCGCGGGACCCGGACGCGGACCTTCTCCTGGAGCTCGAGCACGAGGACACCGTCGTCGCTGACGCCCGTGATCTTGCCGATCAGGCCGCCGCGCGTGATGACCTCGTCGCCCTTGCCGAGCTTTCCGAGCATGGCCTGATGCTCTTTCTGCTTCCTCACCTGGGGTCGAATCAGGATGAAGTAGAAGATCCCGAACATCACGACAATCGGTACGAACGACATCATCCCTTGCATGGCGGCTAGACCTCGGAAATTCCGGGGGTTCGTAGCATCGGGCGCCTAACGGGTCAAGCGGGGCGGCCGCGCTCGAGGATATCGTCGCGCAGCCGGCGGACGTGGCGCGCGTAGAACGTGAGGTTGTGCAGGGTTGCGAGCCGCGAGTACAGGATCTCTTTTGCGACGTAGAGGTGTCGCAAGTACGCCCGCGAGTGGGTCCGGCAGGTCGCGCACGGGCACTCGGGGTCGATCGGGCCCAGATCGGTGCGGTGCTGTGCATTGGGGATATTGACCCGGCCGGACCGCGTGAACAGGTATCCATTGCGCGCGTTGCGAGTCGGCATCACGCAATCGAACATGTCGATCCCGGCGGCGATCGCGCGCTCGAGATCGCCGGGCGTGCCGACCCCCATCAGGTAGCGCGGCCGCTCGCCCGGCAACTGGTGGGCGATCTCGTCGAGGATCCGGTAGGTCTCGTCGACGCTCTCGCCGACCGCCAGCCCGCCGAGCGCGTGGCCGTCGAACTCGAGCGCGGTGATCTCGGCCATGTGGCGCCGGCGGCGCTCGGTGTCGACGCCGCCCTGGACGATGCCGAACAGCGCCTGGCCGGCCGGGCGCGGCGCCGCGCGGCAGCGCGCCGCCCACGCGGTGGTCCGGGCCAGCGCGACCTCGTGGACCTCGGCGGGGGCGTCGCCGGGCGGACACTGATCGAAGCACATCGCGATGTCCGAGCCGAGCACGCCCTGGATGTGCATCGAGACCTCGGGGGTGAGCCGGTGCTTGCTGCCGTCGATGTGGGACCGGAACGTGACGCCGTCGTCGTCGATCTCGTTGATCGCGGCGAGCGAGAACACCTGGAACCCGCCGGAGTCGGTGAGCAGCGGCCGGCCCCAGGCCGAGAACCGGTGCAGCCCGCCGGCGGCCTCGATCACCTCGAGCCCGGGCCGCAGGTACAGGTGGTAGGTGTTGCCCAGGATGATCCGGGCGTCGAGCGGCGGCGCGCACAGCTCCTCGGCGGTCATCGCCTTGACCGTGCCGAGCGTGCCGACCGGCATGAACACCGGCGTCGGGATCTCGCCGCGCGGCGTGTGCAGGATGCCGGCGCGCGCGTGGCCCAGCGTGGCGAGCACCTCGAACGAGAAACCGGGAGTCGGCAGGTCGAACCGCACGGGCGCGCGGTTATAGCGGGTTCAGCCGCGATGTAGCAGGGTCGCGTCGCCGTAGCTGAAGAACCGGTAGCGGGCGGCGACCGCGTGGCGGTAGGCCGCGAGCACGCGCTCGGTGCCGGCGAACGCGCAGACCAGCATCAGCAGCGTCGATCCGGGCAGGTGGAAGTTGGTGATCAGGTGCGAGACCACGCGGAAGCCGTGGCCGGAGCCGGGGTAGATGAACAGCTCGGTCGCGCCCGGGCCGGCGGCGACCGCGGCCGGGCCGGTCGCGGCGGCCTCGAGCGCGCGCAGCGCGGTGGTGCCGAGCGCGACGATCGGACGGCCGGTCGCGATCAGCGCCGCCGTGGCCTCGGGGATGACGTAGCGCTCGCGGTGCATGCGGTGGGCGCGCAGGTCGGCCTCGCGGATCGGCGCGAACGTGCCCCAGCCGACGTGGAGCGTGAGCGTCGCGAGCGCGATGCCGCGCGCCGCGAGCTGCTCGACGATCGCCGGGGTCATGTGGAGGCCGGCGGTGGGCGCCGCGACCGCGCCGGGGCTGCGCGCGAACATCGTCTGGTAGCGCTCGCGGTCGTCGGCGCGATCGGGGCGCTGGATGTAGCGCGGCAGCGGGATGTGGCCGTGCGCGTCGAGGAACGCGAACCCGTCGCCCGGCGCCGCGACCGCGACCGAGCCGTCGGCCGCGCGCTCGCTGAGGATCGCGAGCGCCGGGCCGCCGTCGATCTCGACCAGCTGGCCGGGGCGCAGCGGCCGGCGCGCGCGGGCCAGGCAGCGCCACGCCGAGCTACCCGGCGGCGCCGGGGTCGCCGGCTCGGGCTCGAGGAACAGCAGCTCGATGCCGCCGCCCGAGCGCTTGTGGCCGCGGATCCGGGCCGGGATCACGCGGGTGTCGTTGGCGATCACCACCGCGCCGTCGGGCAGCAGCGCGGCGAGCTCGGCGAACCGATGGTCGGTGACGCCGCCGTCGGACGCGACGTGGAGCAACCGCGAGGCG
>Ga0193744_1000250_pt1 | contig 13800 bp, 14 predicted proteins | sample L1a1metaG_FD_143056 | JGI IMG/M metagenome (GOLD analysis project Ga0193744, IMG submission 143056) | Soil microbial communities from a riparian zone of the East river system, Colorado, United States - L1a1 | ecosystem: Environmental > Terrestrial > Soil > Riparian zone | place: USA: East River...
AATGGATTATCCTATAAGGATAATCCATTATTAATTAATAAAGCAATATAACCGGTCGAAGATACCACAAGCTTATATATATTGTTTTCAGTAAAAGCCTCTTCTGGTATGGGCAGTTTAGTGAACTTAGCTCCATCATCAGTAGATTTAAATAGACCTCTGTATGTGAGCGCATACAATTCCCCTTCATTGACTACTAAATCGTAAATAGCGATTTTTTCATTGTTATTATGAACCACAAAACTACTCCATGTGTCCCCGTTATCATTGGTTTTCAAAATAGAACTATCAGAACATGTGTAGGCATAAATATTATTATTATGTTCTATTAATTGAGAGATACTCGGGAAATATACTTTATTATTATTATCATCATGAGCCCAATTTACGCCCTTATCTGTTGAAATAAAATTACCTTGCAGACCACATTTTGAATTGACAGTAATCATTGTGTCAATTGAATTTAATAATCCAATTGATCCTCTTAAACCACTAACTGGGAATACCATTTCAAGGTTTGTATTAAATTTTTCCCAGTGTAAACCATCATCTACTGAATAATAATATCCAGTAAAATCTTGTAATATTAAATTGATTCCATTAAATATTATTCTGTAGTCATTTAAGAATCCATTATTTTTTATATGCACCGTATCAAAACTAGCTCCACTATCTGTAGAACGATATAAATATTTATCTTTATCTACAAAGATTGTTTCAGTAAATGGATTTATAAAAAAAGGCACATATGGATTTACTCCAATAATTGATTGAAAATCTCCGGCTTCATTAAATTTATAAAGATTACAATCTTCATTCAAACAACCTATAGTTAAATTGTATTCATTTTTATAAGACTCTATTTTACTAAAAGAAAGGGATTTTAAATTTGCTGGAATACTAACGGCCTCATAACTAAAGCCTTTATCTTTTGAAAGATAAAAATTGTTATATCCATTTGCGCCACCCCAGGCCCAACCCTGATTGTCTATATTTTTACGTGGATATACTGAAATTAAATAGGTTTCGAATGTATTTAATGCCTGATTAAATTTATAGTAATTATCTACTATTCTCAATAGTATATCATGATTAGTTAATTCCTGAAATTCAATATCTTGAATATAGGTTTCAAGATGTATAAAAGAATCTATTTTCGACCAATATTGGGTTTCCCTGTTAAAAAAATAAAACTCATCAGTATTTCTGACAAAAATATTTCCTTTAGAATCTACAATGCTATTTTCAATATCATAACCGGAAGGAATTTTTATCTCATTCCATTGTCCATGAGCAATTGAACATACAAATAAAGAAACAATGATCAGGAAATTTTTTTGATATTTCATAATATTCTTATTCTATGGGATTTATGACTTTATAAATATATTAAAATAATTAATCAATTACAAAAGCTACGTAAATTTATAAATTAAATAAATTCCTAAATTAGTTGTAAATGAACTAATATCAAACAAATATGAATAAATATAAGATACATTGATACAACTATCTACCCGAGTGACAAAAACGCAAGTTTTAGAGACCTTGAGACAAGTAAAAATTTTGGTAATAATGAACTCATACAAAAAAAGCGTTTCGGCAGTTCGGCGATTCCGCGATTCGGTAGATTATATTTCATATAAGGTTCCGCACCTAACGGAGCTGTTTGTTCTTAGATACTTTTTTCTATTAATATTTAACCCCGCTGGGGTTTCGCAGCCTAAATTCCACAGTGCCGAAGTTAAAAACTGTTCACTAGCATTGTGAAAATAAAAGGGATTATTGTAGTAAAACATTTTGAACACATCGCTAAAAGTTGCAAAATATGGGACGTAGGGACAGGTCGCGACCTGTCCTTTCGATGCTGAACGCGCCTCGTACAAGTATATCAGTGCTGATTAATAAATCGATTCAACAGTTCGGCGATTCCGCGATTCGGCAGATTATATTTCATATAAGGTTCCGCACCTAACGGAGCGGTTTGTTCATAGATACTTTTTTCTATTAACATTTAACCCCGCCGGGGTAATTCGGAGCATACAAAACCAAGCAATAAATTTTGAATAATTACCAATATTTGGTAACTTTGTATAAAAAGCAATGGGAAAAAACACATCCATATCTCTGGGAAATCACTTTGAATCCTTTGTAGAGTCCTCAATATCAACAGGAAGATTTAATAATGTTAGTGAAGTGGTGCGCGCTGGTTTGCGATTATTAGAAGAAGAAGAAAGTCGCCTAGCAGTTTTAAAGAATGCCATTCAGGAAGGAATAAACAGTGGGATCGCTAAGAATTTTGATGCAAAAAAGCATTTAGAAGGTCTTAAGGCAAGAAAATAAATGGCAAAATTTCATTTAACTAATAAAGCAGTTGAAGATTTAGCTGATATATGGGATTATACTTGCGAGAAATGGTCAGAAAACCAGGCTGAAAAATATTATTTGTTAATAATAAATTCTTGTCAGCAATTAGCAAAAAACCCGGACAAAGGGAAGAAGTATATTGAAATTGAGAATGATATTTATGGTTACAGGTCTTATCAACATCTAATATTCTACCGGAAAATTTCTCCCAAAGAAATAGAGATCATTAGGATCTTGCACGGTAAAATGGATCTGAAAAATAAAATGTAAACTTTGTAGTTCATAAGACTATATCACCTCCCAAAGAAAAAGCGATTCAGCGACTCCGCGACTCCGCAAAAAGAACCCTGATTTGTATGATTATTTGATATACTATGATTTCAGCAGCATAGAATACTTCTGATATCCCCAAGCAAAACTATCCCAGTTAATCTAATTTTGGCACATAAGGGCAGACACACGGGTCTGCCCCTACAACTCCACGATTCGTGAATCACCCTTAACTTTAGGTTTAAAGCAAATTTGTAGCAAATATGCGACTCCGCATCTCCGCGACTCAGCAAAAAGAACCCTGATTAGTCTGATTATTTGATATGTTGTGTGATTTTAGCAGCATAGAATACTGCTGCAATGCCCGAATAAATATTGCGAATCAGCAAACTAGCGCATTGGCAGCACCTCCGCGACTCGGCGACTCCGCGACTCCGCAAAAAGAAGCGACTCCGCGACTCGGCGACTCCGCGCCTCCGCAAAAAAGCAACAGTTTCCTATTATTTCAGTTTTTATTTTTGTAATATTGATAGTTTGTTAATCAAAAGTATAACATGACAATCATTGATAAAGAATGTAAATACCCTGACTACTAAAAACAAAAACAAACATAATATGAAAAACTACATTACCTGGCTAAAAATTGCCGTCATCTTTCAGCTTCTTGCAGCAGCTATGCACTCGATTTCACTTTTTATAAACCTTCCGCCAAACAACGAAACTGAAAAGCAACTTTTTAATTTAATGGACACTTACAAGTTTGATTTTGGTATGGGTTTTCATCCCACCATGGCTGAAATAATGTTGGTCTTCAGTACCTGTCTTTGCCTGCTTTGCTTATTGAGCGGTTTGCTTAACTGGTACCTGATTAAAAAGAAAGTTGACGCCGAAATTATGAAAGGAGTAATAAATATTAACCTGATTGTATTTGCAATCCTATTTGGCCTGACAGCAACATTTACTTTTTTAGTGCCCATCATTCAGATAGGCTTGATTGTTGTGTTTTTGGTTCTTTCAAGAATTACCATACGTAGTATAAAGGAGGTCTAGGTTAAGCATTTTGTAATTGATTTACGAATTACGATTTAATGTCGTTTAGTTAAGCGAAACACAATAATGCCACCCCTCTGGGGGCTAATTGACACTAGCCATATTTTACTATAATAATGCACCCCTATTTGGGGCAATATTTCCTTAACTAAACGACATTGAATTACGATTAACGAATTTCGATTGGGGTTTTTGCCTCTTATTATTTCTAGTGGAAGATAAAAAGCTGTTTGGCATTGTAAAATGTCACATGTAAAATGTAAATAAAAGTAACCTGGCAACTGAGAACTGGCAACTATACCTAATTATTTATAGATTCATTAATTCTTCCAAGAATACTTAGAGAATTCTCATAATGACCAAATTTCCCACCAATCTTAAAAGTAAAATCAGCATCAATATCCTCCAGATGATCATAATCAAAATTCTCTAATTTATTTGTCTTTTGCAAATACGTCGCTAACGGCTGCAAAATATGGGACGTAGGGTCAGCTCGCGAGCTGACCTTGCAATGCTGAACGCGCGTCCCTCATCACGCACAATGCTGGTAGAAAAAGCGATTCGGAGTTTGGCGATCCCGCGATTCGGTAAAAAGCATCTCATACAAGGTTCCGCACCTAACGGAGCGGTTTATTATTTTATATTCTTTCTATTAACATTAAACCCCACTGGGGAAATTCACGGTATACTTTCTCCATAGGTGTTGTTAGAAACTGTTCACTTTCAGTTGTTCACTGTACACTTAAAAAGCGATTCGGCAGTTCGGCGATTCAATATCATAGGAGACATAATTTATATTGGCTCATTATCGTATTAAATTAGCTCATATCGTATTAACACATATTCCGGGCAAACTGAGCCACTCATTCCACTTCACCCGACCAACGGCCAACGACCAACGATCCCAATAATTCTGCCATTCTTTAACATGCATATCAAATGTTTGGGTGGTATTAAGGTACTACCCAAACAAGCTTTGCTACCCGTAAAATCAATACAGAATATAATATTGTATATAATATTTAATGACATTATTAACATTTTATTTACAAAAATAATAGACTAAAAACTTGATATTAGTCTTAAAATATTGTATATTTGTAATTTAAATAGTTGTCTCCTGTCTCTCTCCTTTTATTCAGGATTTCAGCTTAATAATTACAACAATTCTCTAGGGTTGATGGTATTTACCATATGTTACTATTCAACCCGATCAATATAAATACAGATTACACTGACATATGGAAAATAGAGGCGACAGGGGTGAAACTTGCCTGGAGCTTAAGCGGGATGATGTGTTCACACACAGAAGCCCAAACCCAAACCTTCCTTTTTCGATTTAGTCAGCACTTTTATTAAATGTTCAGCGATACATTAACACAGATTCAAAACTTTTCCAGGATTAAAAGAATGAATCAATATTTGACTAAGTCAGATTGGAAAGCTTAAGTTCGGCCTCTATTTTTTTATAATGAGAAGTCAAGGATTTGTTTAGTTTTAAGATTTGATTGGCTTTGTGAAATCTGAGATGTGAATTGGATTTACGATATACGACATATCACATACGAATTGCTTTTAACGTCTCTATCATTTCTTCTTTTATGAAAAGGAGATTTAGGTTAAGCATTTGAAATGTAAAAGAGATCATTGTAGTAAAATAATATTGAACACATCGCTAAAAGTTGCAAAATATGGGACGTAGGGACATCTCGCGAGTTGTCCATCAATGCTGAACGCGCGGCGTACGAGTATATCAGTGCTGATTCAAAAAGGCGATTCGGCAGTTCGGCGATTCAGCGATTCGGCAAAAAGCATCTCATACAAGGTTCCGCACCTAACGGAGCGGTTTATTATTTATATTTTTTCTATTAACATTAAACCCCGCTGGGGAAATTCACGGTATACTTTCTCCATAGGTGTTGTTAGAAACTGTTCACTTTCAGTTGTTCACTGTACACTTAAAAAGCGATTCGACAAAAAACAATATCCATACCATAAGATATACTTTGTAGGGCCAATCCCTTGTGGTTGCCCAATTGTCTAAATTCTGGATTTAAGATTTTATGTCGATTTGTTAAAGTAAAATTGATAAAGCTTAGTTTATATTCCTTCCAAATCTGACGCCCCTACTAGGGCTAATTTTATTATTTAAATTACACAGGGCTTCACCCTGTGCTGAGATCTGATAGCCTTTCAGGCCTTAATTAAATGAAAAGATCCATTAATTTTTAGACGACCCTCCACAGCAAAAGCTTTTTGGGCGTTAAGATTTGGCGAAGCCTTGGAGCCAAATTAGCTCCTTAGACCCCTGATGAAGTCGGGGCCAAAAAGCTGTCCCGCAGGGTTGCATTGGAGGGTCTTGATCTTTTGGTGACTTTTGGATCAAGCCAAAAGTTACTACCTCCCGACTTCATCGGGATCTGCGACCAGGCGGTCCTTAGATCCCGTACCTTTTCGGTCGGGACAATGAGGCGTGTAAAGCAATGAGAATAGAGTTTGCGAGTCTAAATTTACTTAACTAAACGACATTTATTTTAGATTTACAATTTAAAACATAATTCTGCAAGTAGTAAAAATGAATGTTAATTTTTCATATCCCGAATTCTATAAAGAACTGGAATCTTTTCTTCCTACCAGCAGTGCAGAAATAAGAAGAATCTGGGCAACTACCATTATAGAAAAGGACATAGATATAAAAGAACTTTCCCAATTGTTAAAGGGCGAACAGAAAATTGCCACCCGCTTCCTATGGCTCTTGAGTGAGATAGGAACATTCAATCAAAAGAAGTTATTGGATATACTTCCATTTTTATTGGATTTATCTGATCATCTAGACCCTAATTACAAAAACTCCTTTGCCTCTTTTTGGCGCATTGTAGGTGTCCCACTCGAAAATGAAGGGATAGCCATCGATTTATTATTTCAATGGCTTCTATCACCTCATACAAATGTTACCATTAAAACAAGGTCCCTGTTTGTGCTATACAAACTCACTAAAAAGTATCCTGAGCTAAAAAATGAGCTAAAACTTTGTTTAGAGGATCTGAAGGATAAATACTCAAAAGACTTTGAAAAAAGAGCCAATAAAATATTAATAACTATTGGACAATGAGGGAGTTCATTTCTTCCAGGATTAAAAAGGAGATTTAGGTTGAGGTTAAGTATTTTGAAAAGGATTTACGATGTACGAATCACGTTTGGGTTATAACATCTTTATAATTTCTTGTAGAGTGTGAATAGCTGGTTCAACATTGTGAGATGTGAGATGTGAGATGTAAAATGGATTATTGTAGAAAATATCTTGGATACGTCCCTAATAGTTGCAAAATATGAGCCTCGGCAAAAAAGCATAACTGTACTGCTCAAAATAAGCCATTTTGTATATATACTCAATAAATTTAATCAAGCATCTTTACTTTTAAATTGAAATGGCCGGAAACTAAAATGGCAGGTTCCTAATAGGAATACAAAAGCCATTGAATTTTATAAAAGCAGCGGGGCAAGTATTGATGATGTAGAAATAAACTGTGATTTAATGCCGGATTAAATTAAATACTCAATGATTTTAAAAAAGGTAAAATGACAAACCAAATTAGCTATCATAAAGCAAGCCAGGAAGACACGAAGACCTTAGTTGATTACCGAATTATTTTCGCATTAGAATTATCTGGTGAACAGCCCAAAGAAAGTGTTGCCGCCTTAAGAGATCAGATGACAAAGTATTTTCATAAAGCCACTAGCGATAATTCCTGCATTTCTTATTTTGCAAAGATCGATAATAATATTGCCGGAATAGGATCCATACATATCAGGGAAATGCCGGGAAATTTTAAAAACCCTAGTGGAAAATGGGCCTATGTAATGAATATGTATACGGTACCTGAGTTTCGAAGAATGGGAGGATGTGCCGGAATTTTAAATGCCTTGCTGGATGAAGGAAAAAAAATGGGTATAACAGCTTTTGAACTTCATGCTACCAAAAAGGGAGAACGGGTATATGTCAAAAATGGTTTTGAACCACATCCTGAACCAAGTTTTAGGAAATTTATAGAGAATTATTAATAAACTTATTAACTGAAAATAGCAGAAAGTGGCTATTTACAATTTAGTGTATTACTGGGAAATATTCATTGCATTATCAAGATGAAAGAAATAAATCATAAATACAACTACAGGCCTGCTATTTTATCAGATTTATCTCAACTTAGATCTTTGGGACTGGTTTCATATGGAACATTTCGAAATATTATAACAAATGAAACATGGAAGCAATGGGGGAAAACATTTACTAAGGAAAATTTAACTCAATTATTAAATAAAGGCAAATGCTTTGTCTGTGAATATGAAGATCAAATAATAGGTATGGCTTTCCTAATTCCGCATGGTAATCCAACGGAAATATTTCACAATGATTGGTCTTATCTAAGGTTGGTAAGTGTACTTCCAAATTTTGAAGGGAAAGGCATTGGCAAACAATTGACGAGGATATGCATTGAATATGCAATAGAAACTGGTGAAAGGATAATAGCGCTGCACACTTCCGAATTTCAAGATGCAGCCAGACATATTTATGAAAATATGGGTTTTGTTAAAGTAAATGAATTTGAAATTGCGAATAAAAAATACTGGGTATTCCATCTCAAGCTGATAAATACGAATGAAAAATAAACTTGCTTTGTACCTCGCATTGAAAACTAACCAGTAAGCAAAAATTGATACACTGGGCACAACATTAATTTAAATATTCATTTTGTAACAACACCAATTCAAATATGAGATCCCTACCCCAATTTGAAATAAAACCTAAGGGTAGCATTTCAAATTTATTTATAGAAAACAACATATTCAATTTAGACCAAGCAATTGATTTTATAAGAAAACTTCCCTATGGGCGAAATGCAAACAAAAGGGATTTGACTACTTTGTTTGGTGATGCGTGCGGAACATGCAGCACCAAACATGCCCTGTTAAAACAACTGGCAGATGAAAATAGCGTACCGGAAATAAAATTATTCATTGGACTTTTTAAAATGAATGGATTAAATACCCCTATAATACTAACAACTCTAAAAAAATACGGTCTTGAATATATGCCAGAAGCTCATTGTTATTTGAAATATAAAGATATAATTTTGGATTGTACATTTGAAAATTCTAAAGCCTCTGATTTCATGGATGATCTTATAGAAGAAATAGAAATTGCACCGACTCAAATTCTTGGATTTAAGCAGAAATATCATAAAAACTATTTGGATAAATGGCTAAAAGAGAATTTAGAGATAGACTATTCCCCTGATGAATTTTGGAGTATTAGAGAACAATGTATATTCGATCTTCAAAACCATAATTAAGAATGAAGATATTCGTCGAAACTGAAAGATTGATTTTAAGAGAAATGCATGCAACGGATGATATCGGAATGTTTGAATTGGATTCAAATCCGGAAGTACACAAATACCTTGGGAATAAACCAATAGACACTATGGAACAATCAAAAGCCACGATTGAAAATGTAAGAAAACAATACCTTGAAAACGGGATTGGCAGATGGTCCGTGGTAGAAAAAAGCTCAGGAGATTTTATTGGCTGGAGCGGATTAAAATTGATGACTACTGTCATAAACAATCGAACTAATTTTTATGATGTGGGCTATCGATTAATACCCAGGTTTTGGGGTAAAGGATATGCAACAGAATCAGCAAAAGCTTCAATCGAGTATGGCTTCACCAAAATGAATGTTAATGAGATTATTGGTATTGCCAATATAGAAAATATCAAGTCCAGAAGGGCTCTTGAAAAATCTGGATTAAGCTTTAAAGAGCAGTTCATTTTCCCGTTTTGGAACACCACATGTGATTGGTTAAGCATCACAAAAGAAGAATGGATGAAAGAAGGTAAAAAGTAAATGTGAAATTCAAACGCGGCACTCAAGGCTAGCAAAATTTTGAAGTGGCACCCTTTACGGGAGCCCTAATTGCATGACATCCATTTTTAGAATATTTCCTTTTCTACTTAACCGGCAATAATGAAACAATTACAAACTATCTAATATAACTCTCAATAATCCGGAAGCTTTTCAATTTTAAGATTAAATTTGAAACTAAAATATTCATTAAAACCATAAAACAAACATTGAAAAATGAAGTCTAAATTAATCATTCATTGCTATATAATTTTCTCCCTAATTTTCATATTCCTTTCCTGCAACACTAAAACTGATTCACTTACTCCGGAACATTCAAAAGAAATAAAATACAATGTTCAAAAAATGATGGACTCAATTGCTAATGACATTAACCGTAATGGACCCACCGCGTGGCTAAAATACTTTGAAAACACTCCGGAGTTTTTTATGGCATCAGAAGGTCAGCTTGTTTTCCCAAATAATGAGATTGCAATTCAATTTATTAAAAACGAACTTGTCAAACAAATCAGTAAAATGAACCTGCGTTGGACTGAAGTTCAAATTGATGTATTGACTAACAAGTTTGTAAATGTAGCTGCGAAATGGAATGAAGATATAACTAACTTTGAGAACAAAACAACTTCTCAGGGAGGATATTTCACAGGTATTGCAAAGAATACCTCAGAGGGTTGGAAATTAAGAAATGCACACTGGTCCGTAACAAATAAAAAATGAGCTTATTAAATTCTAGTAAAAATATTGAAGTGGCACCCTTTACGAGCGCCCTAATTGTTTGACATCTAAATTTTTGTACATCCCTCTAAGAAACTCATTTCAAATCGAGGATACCTCATTTCCCTGCGAACTCTGCGCCTCTGCATTTAAACAATTCAGTCAATATTTAATTAATTAAGACAAATGAATATACTAATTATCAAATGATAGCAACTCAATTTTATACCTTTATTAGACAATATCTAATACAAATAATGAAACTTAAATTACTCATATTATTCTGTACATTGACCATGCTCATGTCCTGTAAGGGCCAAAATTCTTCTAAAAGCACCGAAAAAACTTTTGATAATATTAGATATGGTACCCTATGCGATACAGTAACAAGTTTGAGCAATGCCATTATGATCATTTACCAGGATAAAAAGAACAGTTTTTGGTTTGGAAGCCGTGGACAGGGAGTATTCAAATATAACGGCAAATACATCCTGCAATATACGGTAAAACACGGATTGGTCAGCAATGATATTTGGGGTATCCAGGAAGATAAATTCGGTAATATTTACCTGGATACTCAAGACGGAGTAAGCAAATATGATGGAAAAAAATTCAGCACATTAACAGTTAACAATAATGCTGATAATGAATGGAAATCGGAGCCAGATGACCTTTGGTTTAAAGGCAACTGGAATATCAATGGCCCTTATCGTTTTGACGGAAAAAGCTTACATCATTTGGAATTTCCCAAAAACAAACTTGCCGATGAACTACAAGCAAAATTCCCCAATATGAACTGGAGCCCTTATGGTCTTTATTCATTGTATAAAGACAAGAAAGGAAATATTTGGTTTGGAACTTCCAATTTAGGTATCTATCGATTTGATGGGAAATCTATAAGTTGGCTCTATGAAAAACACCTGACTGATGTAGAGGAATCTGGTGGTTCATTTGGTATCCGTTCCATATTTGAGGATTCAGAATCTAAATTTTGGTTTTGTAATACCAGTTACCGTTTTCATATTTATCCTGGTGATTCAATAGTAAGCGGAAAAAGTTTAATTCGATACCAGAGAGAAAAAGGCATGGAAAGTGCAAAAGAAAAAAGGGACTTAATTTATTTCATGTCCATAACGGAGGATGATAAACATAACTTATTGATGGCAACATATGGTGATGGAGTATGGAGATATGACGGAAAAAACATGCTCCATTATCCCGTCAGGGAGGGTGAAAAAGCCATTACTTTGTTTTCCATTTATAAAGACAATCGGGAGGAATTATGGCTCGGTACCCATGAAGAAGGAGCTTATAAATTCAATGGCCATTCATTTGAAAAATTTAGACCGGGAGAGAATTGAGTTAAGAGTGAACAGCATACAGTGAAAAGATTAACTAATATGCAGTTAAATGAGAATAGTTTTAACGAATACCTAAACATCGAAAATCGCCTCGACCAACGACCAACGAAAAACGAAAAGAACCATGAATGAATTATATTTCAAAATCAGCTTCGTAGTACTTTTTATCATTTACATTCTCATTAGAGTTCCTTTTGATAAAAAATATCAACAAGAAGAAAAGATAAAAATTGTAAATGCTTCAGTAGAGAAATTCTTGTTAATCCTGATGTCATTGGGTTTATTATTCATCCCTTTATTTTGGTTATGTACTCCTTTTCTTAACAGTTTTAATTTAGGATTCCCTACCTGGCTTCGGGTGTTAGGCATAGCAATATCAATAATCAGTTTATTCTATTTTAGCTGGATACACAAAACATTGGGAGAGAATTGGTCCCCGACTCTGGAAATCAGAAAAGGCCATCAGCTGATTAAAACAGGCCCTTACAAATCTATAAGGCACCCCATGTATGCTCAAATTTTTCTTTGGACGATTGCCCAGGCATTAATAATTTCAAACTTATTTGCAGGGTTCTCAGGTCTTGTCGTTATGGCAATTCTGTATCTTGTCAGAGTTCCCAAGGAAGAAAAAATGATGCAGGATACTTTTGGTGAAGAATATACCAGCTACATGAAACAAACAGGTAGGGTATTCCCAAAATTTATTAGGAAAGAGCACTTTGAATGATAAATTGAACAATTTTTTACCTAATCACTGAATAGCGGAGTGCCGAATCGCTTTTAAAGTAATAGAGATTTTCCCAGATAACTGACAACGGACATCGGACAACGATCCCGACCAACGACGAACGACCCTCCCCCTATACTCCTGAGCCGTCATCCCATACTCCTGTCTAAACACCTTACCAAAATAACTGGCATCACTAAATCCGCATGCCAGTGAAATACTACTAACAGAATCATCTGTAGTTTTTAATAAGTCTACAGCTTTTTGAAGTCTCAAAGCCCTGATATATTGATTAGGAGAATAACCTGTTAAAGCACTCAGTTTTCTGTGTACCTGCGAGTAACTCAGAAATAAATTTCTTGATAATTGCTCTACACTATAAGCTTCATCGCTAAGCTTATTTTCTATTTCCTCTCTTACCCTTTTTACAAATTTATTTTCTAAGGCAGGAATTTCAGCTATCGATGGGAGATTCTCTTCTCCAATATGTTTGGGTTCAATAATGACAGAAGAATCATTTGCCTTTTGCAGCCCTGCAAGTTTTGAATAAACCTGTTGTAACAATTTTCTCTGTTCCAGCAATTTTTTGATTCTAAGTTTAAGTTCATCTTTATAAAATGGTTTTTCAATATAGGCATCAGCACCATGATCTAAACCTTCCAGTTTGCTTTACATATCTGCCTTCGCAGACAGCATAATAATGGGAATGTGGCTGGTTCGCTCATCTTGACGCAGGCGCCGGCTCATTTCCATTCCATCTACAAAAGGAATCATCAAATCTGCAATGATTAAATCTGGAATAAGCTCACAGGCGATATCAAATCCTTCCTGTCCGTCCTTTCCTACTGCCAGTTTATATTCAGGAAGGCAGCTGGCTGTATATGCCACTACATCTGCATTATCTTCGACTAATAAAATTAACTCCCTGGAATTATTAGATTGAAAAGAAGGCTCAATTTTAGAAGGAGTATCACTATTAGATATTTTCGGGATAGGTTCCGGTAACACTTTACTATTTTCAGAAACAGCTGTATAAGAATCAACTATACTCATTGGTAATGTAACGGTAAATTCAGTACCTTTTTTTGTTCCTACCGGCGGACTCTTTACCTCGATGCTTCCTTTCATTAGATGCACCAATTCTTTTGTAAGTGAGAGGCCAATGCCGGTTCCTTCAGCTTTTCGTGTATGACTAATATCTGCCTGATAAAACCTGTCGAAAATGTGTGGTATTTGGTCTTCCGGAATACCAGTTGCTGTATCTTTTATTTTTATAATTAGCCATTCACTGGTGTCCGGTTAAAATCAAATAATGGTCCTTTTACAGTCTGGAAGTACTGTAATTATTGAAAATGATTTTAATAATTAGATTTAAAGCCCCCTCAAAA
>Ga0193744_1000251_pt1 | contig 13798 bp, 7 predicted proteins | sample L1a1metaG_FD_143056 | JGI IMG/M metagenome (GOLD analysis project Ga0193744, IMG submission 143056) | Soil microbial communities from a riparian zone of the East river system, Colorado, United States - L1a1 | ecosystem: Environmental > Terrestrial > Soil > Riparian zone | place: USA: East River...
GAGTGCTTGGGCACCTTCAAGTCCTATCCATTGACTTCTATGTAAAAATGTAAAGCATGGGGCATCAGGAACGCCTGTATACCCTGGATTATACCCCATTTTATTATATATAAACAATGAATAATTAGGAAATTGCTGTGCAGAAAGCTTTACTGAAACAGCTAATATCACACTAACTAATAGGATGTATCGATTCTTCATTTATTCAGTTTTACTTTTTAACTATCAAAAACCCTGATATAGGTTTTGAACCATCACCTAAGTCAAGAATATAAAAATAAGTACCTGCCTGAAGTGCTTGTCCCTGATAAGTTCCCTCCCAGTTATTCTGGTAATTTTCTGAAGTATATACTTCATCACCCCATTGGTTAAATACTGCCAGTTTATTTAAAGGGTATTTATCAATTAATGCAAGGCATGGTACAATGAATGCATCATTCACACCATCACCATTTGGGGTAATGATAGAAGGCGTGGTACAAGTAACTTCCTGACCTATATTTAATATTACAGTAGTTTCTGTACATTCATCCGGACATAATACACTACAAAGTTTATAAGTAAAGAAGTCCTGACCAACAAAATCAGGGTCGGAGGTAAAAGAAAACTTACCATTACCAATATTTTTTAATTTACCTCTTTCAGGATTTTTAGTAAGCACCAATGTATAGTCTGATACCAATATATCATTATCCAGCACATCTATAAAAGCATTGCTAGCAAAAGCGATTTTGAAAGTATCAGATACTGCAGTAGATAAAAGTTGGTAATTAATAACTACTGTATCTATTGATTTAAGACCACATATTCCATTATTGGTTGACCAATAAAAGATATTCGGTCCGTCTTTAAGACCACAAGCAGCAGTTTTGGGCTGTGTAGGGGATTCTATATTTATGCCCTGATCAGGAGAAGTCCATATTCCTGATCCATATAGAGGAGTATTCGCTAATAATACATCTTTTAAACAACCCTGCCCACAATCTTCTCTATCAAAACCAGCATAAGCATTATCATCATATACTTGCACTATAACTTCTGCTTCTGATATGCCACAAGCTCCATTATCAACTAACCAGTTAAAATAATAAGTCTGATTTCCAGCTGCATTTAATACTGCACTTACTTTAGCAGTAGGGTTTTCAATAATTACTCCTGCCTGAGCTTGGCTATCTGATTGTTTCCAGGTTCCATCCCCTGAAAAAGAAGTTAGGTTAATATCTTCTCCCAGACAAACCTTGATCAGAGGAAATGCACTTGCGGTTGTTTGTTTTGAAACTGACACATTAAGTGTATCTATACTATAATTAATACAAGCACCATTACTAAGGGTCCAGCTAAAGCTCAAATTTTGGCCTCCGGTATATCCTAATATATCAGTACAAGATGCATTAGGATTTAATATTTGAATTGGAGGTCCACTTATTTGGTTCCAAACTGCAGTACCTACATTAATACCAGTAGCACAAATATTTAAAGCTTCTGTTTCGCATAATGACAAATCATTTCCGGCAAATGCAGTTTGATTCGGAATTGTATCTAATTGTAATGTTATAGATAAAGACTTTTCTGATTCACAGCCCTTGCTTACTATAGTGGAATAGAATTGCTTAGATCCGGCACCAAATTGTGAAAGGTTAGTAAGGAATAGAGAATCAGAACTAACAGGACCTGTGATCTTTTGACCTGTTTCAAAGTAATAATTAAATAAAGTACCCGGCGGACTATTAAAAGCTAATATCCTAAACAGACAATTTGCATTTGGGGCATCCACGCAAATAACACCGTTACAGTCTTGTAATAAAGAAGGAGTTTGTGGAGTAGGGTTTACTTCTGCAACCACAGGAGAAGAGTATAAGGAAATGCAACCATTTAAATTTATTCTCACTCTGTATGATCCAGAGTCCCCTGGTTTTGCATTAGCTATAAATGGATTCTGCAAATTTGAAAATGCACCTGTTGGTCCTGACCATTCATATGTGGCCCCGGGGATTAATGCAGTACTTAATTTAAGTGAGTCACCTTCACAAATTGGTCCATTTACACCTGGTATAGGAGGAAAAGGAATAGCATTTACATCTATAAATATTTGATTAGAAATATTGGATATACATCCATTTATTAAAACCTGCAGTTTATAAAAACCTTTATTATTTATATTGGCACTAGGATAAGATAATGAAGGTACACTGGTAGTATCTTTTCCCAAAGGAGTATCCCAAATGTATTTTACACTTCCACTATAAGCATTTGATTGCAGTTTCAGTATGATGGGTTCTCCGGCACATATTTTATCTGGAGAACCAGAGCTTAATGTATCCAATTCAATTAATGGAGTAAGTGGAGTATTATTAAGATTTATATTAATTTGTGAAGATGCAGAGATACATCCTGTTTTTTGATCAGTAACAATGAGCATGTACTGCCCGGCTGAACCAGCCGTCAGATTGGTAAGTTGAGCTATACTATCAATACTAAATAAAGTATTTAAAGGGTTATACCATTCATACTTATAATTTCCGGTGCTTAAAGGGAAAACAGATGGTTCAATACTACAATTTTCAGTTCCACTTACACAAGCAGGACAAGAATGACTCAGTGCTGTTATTTGAGGTCTTTCATTAATTTTAACATAGGTACTATCTACAGCGGTACAACCAGAGGTATTTGTTACTGTAACGGTATAAGTTCCCTGAATACCCGGTACCTCTGGGTTTTTACCAAAATAAAAAGAACCATTAGGAGCTTTCCATTTATAAATAGAACCATTTATTGCGTCCACATTTAAAGTAGTTTTAGCACCTTTACAAACACTTATGGAGTCAGTTGCATTTACACCTACCAGGTTCACCTGTACATTATGCGGATTTGAAGTTTTAGAATTGCATCCCACATTAAGGCCAACCAGTACAGTCCATGCCCCGGAGTATTGCGGTTCTGCAGGAATTCTTAGAAAGTTTTGGGAGGTAATTATTTGAGTTGAATTATTAACATTAGTCCAGGTATAAGATAATGCACCATTCCAATCTGTATATATTACTATTGTATCACCCTGGCATACAGGGCTATTTGAATAAACGGTTGGTTTAAACAAACCATCCTGATCAATTGATAAATTAATTGAACCCGATGATTGACATCCTGTTAATCCTGTAATAGTTAAGGTATAGGTACCACTATAGCTTGGTCCCGGACTTATTATGCTAGGACTGGGAAGAGGAGAATAAAACATATTCGGTCCTACCCAGGAATAACTAAAGAAATTACCTGTCCCTGGAGTTGGTTGTGTAAAAGTAGTATCAGGATAAAAAACCAGTACACCACCACAAGTATCCTGTACTAAAGTAGGTGTTAATGGTTCATTTCGGAAGAACACTATAGAAGTGCAACTATCTTTATTTCCTGAATAATCAGTTGCCACAATACTAATTGTGGTACCGGTACCTGCCAAGTTACAGGAAATATTATTAGGTGTTATCACATAATCTCTTATTCCGCAATTATCATAATCACTAAATAGAATGTCTTTAGGTTTGATCTTAGTTAATACCAATCCGGAAGGATTTAAGTCAATGATAGCACCAGATTTGCAAATCAGTGTTGGCTTGGTCTTATCAAATACTGTTGCTTTAAAACTACAGGATCCAAAATTCCCACTTCCATCATTTATAGTATAAGTTATAGTGTGTTTTCCGTAAGGAATTGGAGTTTGAGAAGTAGCGGTAATGTATTTACCCTGGTCAATAACTACATTATTAGAATCTTTAACAACATAGTTAATATCAAATGAAGGATAGACAAATTCGAAATAAACCATACTTATATTATCCTTATTCTGGTTATCTACCACACCACAAGGATTTATAAATTCAGAATATAATGCGGTATTTATATTAGGCTTAATAGTAAATTTAATAGTTGCATCCTGTGCCCACTGTGTAATTTGAGCCTTGCTTAATGGTATAGTAAATGCCTGATATTCATTGCATTCTAATATAGGAGATCCCTGACTAGTACTATCTATCAGGTTGTTATTTTCGTCATAAACATAGAAAAATTCACCTTGCTGAGCAATATCTCCCTTTATGTATATTTTTAAGGTGCCATTTCCAATAGGTGGCTGTCCAAAGAAATTTACACTTACACTTTTTGGTACCATACCAACTCCCGGTAAATCCTCAAAAAATAGAAATGTAGGTGTAGAAGTATTTGAAGTTAATGTACTAAAACCACAGTTATCTCCTAAATTAATTGGCTCAGGTAAGAATATTAAAGCATTGCAATCAAAGGGTAAAGATTGAGCCGTTAAATCATTTGGGCATGTTATAGTAGGAGCATCATTGTCAATTACCTTAAGAATATAAGAACAGGTATCAAAATTATTGGAACAATCAGATACTTTTATTTTAATTTTATGTTCTCCTAAACTAAAAGTATCAAGCTTACCTGGTAAAAATTGCTTTAACGGACTTCCATCAATACCGTAATATAAATTATAACTCACAGCAGGTGATGTCAGATAATCATAAGTTAAAGTAGTTTTTACATTACCACCCGGACAAATATCATTAATCGGATTCACCCCATTTCCACTGGTAACCAGAATAAATGAAATGTTACCATCAAAGGCCCATTGATTCACTTTTTGAGCTGAGAGTATAAAATTAGTTACTGAGCTTCCACACTGTGTAGGCGTATGTGCTGTATTTCCTAAATATGTTCCATCTTCAGCATACACTTTAAAAAATTCAGTTGAAGCTTCAGCATCTATGTTGTTTAGGTCAATTTTTAAATTTATGTTGCCCGTTATATAAAAGGCTGGCACTCCTTGAATAGGTAAGTTAAAAACTAAAGTATCTATAGGTGAAATTTCTGGATCAACTCCAGTATGTGATAAAAATAATGTTTGGCCAATAGATTTATTACCGGTAATATTAGAGCAACCATCAGAGAAAAACACCAGTTCATTTATAGCTTTAATTGCTAAACACTGTGTAGGAAGATTAGGAATTATAAAAGTATCCACGCAGACAAGTGTTGGAGCAAGGGTATCTTTTACTTGAATAATCTGAGTTAAAGTAGTTATGTTTCCGCAGTCATCATCGGCAACCCAAAACCTGGTAATTGTATAATTATAATGAGAACAATCTGTGGAATCAGGGTTTTGATTATTAACCTGAGCAAAGTTTACATGAACCATAGTATCACAACCATCAATAGCATTGAATGTACCGCCAATAAGTGGCGGAAAAGGGATATTAGAACAATCTACTGTAAGATTGGGTGGTGCATTAGTAAATACAGGGGCCTGGTTATCTGTTACGGTTATGTGTTGTGTACCCACTGCCAGGTTTCCACACCCATCTGCAGCGGTCCATGTTCTGGTTATTGTATACTTTTTATTGGTGCAGGCACTTATTGTAGAGCTTTGATTATAAGTAAGATCAACATTTGCGTCACAATTATCGGTCGATGTTATACCCACCCCTAAAATGGGTGGTTGCGGTATATTATCGCAATTAACAGAAACATCTGCCGGAACCCCGAATAGGATTGGAGGCTGATTATCAATTACAGTAATCTTTTGAGATAAAGAATCTACATTTCCACAATTGTCAGTTGCAATCCATAATCGTATAATAGTATAAGTTCCATTGCATGATTTGATATTGTTAATATCTTTCATAATGATATCCACATTGCTATCACAATCATCAGTTGCAGAAAAACTATTTAAATTTGGGGGTGAAGGTATGTTTTCACAATTGACCGTAATATTAGCCGGCACAGCACCTGTTAATACTGGAGGAACCGTATCTATAACACTAATTTTTTGTATTTTAATAGTAATATTTCCACAACTATCTGCTGCAGTCCAGGTTCTGGTCACTACCGAATTTGGTCCACAATCTCCAGAAATACTAGCTTGTTGAAATTGAATTACTATCGAATTATCACAATTATCACTTACTGTAACATTATTAGGGACAGGCGGAATTGCACCAAATGAACAATAGTAATTTACATCAGCCGGAACATTACTAATTACTGGGGCAATATCATCTCTTAGGTAAAAGCTAGCTTGAGATAAAGTCTTATTTCCACACAAATCTGAAGCAACAAAAATAATCCTGGCACTATCAGAACAGGTATTACCGGGGAAAATTGGAACAGGTGGAATTAAACTATAAGTCAAAAGTAAACTATCTGTACAATTATCTTTAAATCTTGCACTTCCATGATCACTCAACCAGGCATTCCATGCCAATAGATTAGCATTATTACCATTACATTGATGGGTAAGGTTTGCTGCTGGTTTTACTATTTGAGGTACTACATTATCTGTCATGGAAAACTTAGCAGTACCAACGGTGGTTTTATTATTACAAATATCCTTTGCTATAAAACTAACTGACTTTTGCAAACAGGAAGAAGGATTAATCATTACAAAAATGGGCAACTTTTGCTCTGGTCCATTATCTACTTTAACATACCATGAAACATTTATACCGCTGCACACATCAGAAGCTTTTGCAGTATTATTGGCTAAGGTGTTCATCCATGAATTAAATAACTGTTCGATATTTGATTTAATAGCCTGGGTACAAACAAATGAAGTATCCCTGGGTTTACTGATAATTAAAGGACCAATTGTATCTATGATTTTAAAATGGACCACATTACTCAGCGTCATATTATCGAATTGATCGTGTGCAATAAACTGAACAGTTAGATCAGCAGGGGTACAAAAATCAATAGGTAATACCGGATTAACGGGATTTATACTCCAGGTAATATTTTGTGGCAACATACAATTATCAGTTGCAGTTGCACCGGCATGAGATCCTATCCAGTTTAAAAAGAAATTTTGATTATCCTGAGGAGTCCCACATTGCCCAATCGTCAAAGAAGCTGGTTGAATAACAAATTGTGGCCCGGTAATATCTGCAACAGGAATTTGAAACTGTTTAGTAGTAAAATGATTGCAGTTATCAATTACCTGAACACTTACTTCCAGCATTTGACCCAAAATAACTTGTGTTGTTGCTTGGTATAATTCAACATCTACAGCGGTATCCACAGTGCAGCCCGGTGGGGGAGTATATTGAAAATCTGACTTTTTGAATGTATAATTTGTTACACAATTGGATAAAACAGGTATCGGATTAGGACCTGTGTAACTAATGGTAACATCCTGGGCATATACACTATTGATTAAACAAGTGAAAATCATTAGGCAGATGCTTAATATAATACGTTGATAGTATACTAAGAGCATAACTAACTTATCTTTTTTGGTTGACTTTAATTTTAACAAATAATCCTAACTGTATTGATTAAATACAACAGTCAGGATGACTAGTTAAGTTTTTGTTTAGTTAGATAAATCGGTTGGCTGTGAGGACTTATTCTTTTGGAATAATATTGTTTTGGGTTCTTTGACATTTAATGGATCGGTTTTGGGTTGACTATAAGCTGAGTACCCAAAATTAAGACTAATTGAGTTAAAATACCATAAAAAGTGGAAATTAACTTAAGTTTTATAGAATTAAGGTTTAAAAGAGAGTATTTTACTCGCTAGGTACTTTGCTATTTTAAATGATATTTCAATATAACTATATATTCAATTAATGTACATTGGGGCTAAATACTTTATCCGAAGTAAAAACAGAGTCAAACGCAATGAGTTGAGAGACCAAGTGTTCATTTAATTAATGTTATATCTCCTTTATATACTTCTGTATCTCCATCTGTAAACTTTATAAGAGCATAATAAACAAATACAGATTCGTTTATATACTGATCATTTCTTTTACCGTTCCATCCTCCCTGAGTGCCATCAGGATAAAAATTCTCAGCATTGAAAACCCTTGAACCCCATCTGTCAAACACCTCAAACTTCTTCACTCTCTCCACATTTTGGCCACCAAAAATGACAAACTTATCATTGATGCCGTCTCCATTTGGAGAAAATGTATTAGGGATAAAAACGTTTCTCGGTTTTTTTACTATTAATCGAAGTTCATCCTGAACTATACAACTTCTTTTGAAAGCTTTCACCTTAATAACGCCAGACTGTTTTGCTATAAATTCAGGTTCTAGGCAGAAATCACAACTTGCACTGTCAATGTTGAACCAAAGTAAGGTATCCAATTTATTCAGCTTGGTATTTAGATTGGCATTTAATTTTACATTTTGACCCCAGTTTACAGTTATATCTTCTCCCAGATTAATATCCAATGGCAATGGGGTGTCCAGAGAAATTATGGTATCAAATTTGCATCCAAAGCTGTCCTGAATATCAAATTGATAATTTCCACTTTCCAGATTCTTTATACTTGCTGAACTTACCGAATTTTTATTTAAACTGAAATTGTAAGGTGGAACTCCACCATTAATATTTCCTATAGAGATAAACCCATCTTTTTTACCATAACAAGCAGGGCCGTCAGAAATCAAATCCTCAATTGAAAGCTTCTCAATTTGAATAACTTCAACAGAATCAAATACTTCACATCCATTCTTTAAATCTATTATTTTGATATAATAAAATCCAGCTTTATTTACCAATGGACTTAGCATATCATCTCCTGAGATTATATTTCCATTTGAACTTGTCCATTTGATTGTAATTGGATCTCCATTACTTGAAATATTTGCATCCAATTTCAATTCAGAAACAACACAACCTATTTTTTCCTTATGATTCAATTTAAGTATAGGGGGTTCATTTTGAATATTAACAGTATAATCATTCGTGATACTACAGCCTGGAAGTTTGCTTACTATTTTTAAAGTATAAGTTCCATTCTTATCAATTATAATACTAGGCCGATTAATATAACCTGAATCAATACTAACTATATTTCCATCTGTTGTCGACCAGTATTTAGCAATTTGACTTTCAAAAACAAGGTCTAATACCGCATAGGCTATTCTAAGAGAAAATTTCCCACACTCAAGTACAGTATCCATAGGAAAAAGTACAAAATGAGGTGTATAAAAAAACTGCACTATAACAGGTTTAGAAATGGAAATACAAGGATCATTTATATCTATGCCTAAACCTGAAGCATTTTTATTACCAACAACAGCAAATAAATAATAATAATTAAAAGGGTTCATTTTTGCAGAATCAAATGCCATTTTAGGAATACTCGAAAAGGATAAGATATTATTCAATTCAGGTATATTCTTACTGCAAATTATATATCTTATAGTATCATCAGGCTCAAGAATTACGTCTATATTTTTAAAAGAAAAGCTATCCTCTGTGCAGGCATAAATTATTTTCTCTGTTATAGAGCCAGCAGAAGTAATACATCCCTTAACATGTGGGGCAATATTAATAAAATTATCTGCTAGTAAATTAATGCTATGACAAATTATAAATAAAATAATAGTGATTTTTAAGTTCATATCTATATATTGATTTTGTAATTTTGATTTATATACTATATAAACCATAACTTATATTAATTACAACTTATTGTTTGATGAATAAAATAATTATTCATATATATTAATATATGAATAATTTATCCTAAGTGATGATGAGGTTTGGTTATAGGTTGAGATTGAGCCTTTCCATACCAGGGCAAACTTGGAAAAGATCAAAAATTAGGAAGATAAATATTGAGATTACTTCGATTTATTTTATCCAAATCAGTAACTCTCTGATTAGACGAAAAAGCAAAATGAACAAAGATGAGTTTTGCTAATAAACCTTATTGGGTCTTTTTCTTCTTTAGTTTTAAATAACTACTTTTATTAACTTCAGTTTTTTCAATTAAGAAGCCGATCTTATTAATACCTCTCACAGGATCAGTTCGCATAAATTGCTCTATAGTGAGTTTGTATTTTCCTAACTGATTAAAGAAGGTACCTTGCTGGAGTGCAATTAAAGCAGTACAAGTTTTTCCACTGCATTCACCATTCCATACTCCAGCTTTACTAGCCAATTCTAATGAAAGCTGTTGATCTAATTTTTGGGTTTGTGGAAATAGGGTATGTAATTTAACATATACATTTTGAAAGTTAAAGGTATCGGAATGAGTTACATCCAGGTATAGATTATAGACTTTATTAGTATCGCTTATAGTGAATTCATAAACCAGAGAATCTTTATAGTACCATTGCCCATCCTTAATTTCTTTATAGTCTTTTACTATATAATGAGGCCCGCATGCACTTATTAATAATGTAAATGCTATAATAAAGAAAAGGGGGTTTTTAAAATTCAAAATATCTAATTAAGTAGTAAAGTAATCTTTCATTCTATCAAAAAAGCCTTTCTCTTCTTTTCCGGCTTTAGGCTGGAAATTAGGCATAGTTCTCATTTTTTCAAGCATAGCTTTCTCCTCATGACTAAATTCTTTTGGCATCCAGATATTGACATAGATTAATTGATCACCCACTCCATATTGCTGAACTGAAGGAAGTCCTTTCCCTTTTAGTCTAAGTACTTTTCCGGCAGGTGTTCCTGGCGGAATTTTTACTTTGGCTCTGCCATCAATAGTCGGAACTTCGAGATTAATACCTAAAGAGGCATCTGCAAAATTCAGATTGAGATCATAAACGATATTCATACCATCCCTGGTAAGTTCATCGTGCGGTATCTCTTCAATATTAATTAATAAATCTCCAGCCTGCCCACCCTTTATTCCTACATTTCCTTTTCCACGCATGCTTAATTGCATATTGTTTTCAACACCAGCCGGTATATCTATATCTATTGTTTCTTCGGCCCATACCCTTCCTTCACCTTTACAAACCCCACAAGATGCAGTGATACTCTGGCCTGAACCCTGGCAAGTCGGACATGTTCCGGTTGTTTGCATTTGACCAAGAAAAGTATTTCTTATTTGCCTTACATAACCTGAACCACGGCAAGTTTGACAAGTTGCCATGCTATTTTTATCCTTTGCTCCAGTTCCACTGCATGTACTACAGGTAGTTTGTTTTCTTACTTTTATTTTTTTAGAAACGCCTTTTGCTATTTCCTCCAATGTCATTTTTACCTTTATTCTGAGATTACTTCCTTTTTGACCTTGCGGTCTTTGTCCAGATCTTCCGCCACTTCCTCCAAAAAATGACTCAAATGGATTATTATCTCCAAATACATCTCCGAAATTAGAGAATATATCCTCCATGGACATTCCATCTCTGAATCCACCTCCACCCATATTTGGATCTACACCTGCATGTCCATATCGGTCATATCTGGCCTTTTTATCCGGATCATTTAAAACGTCATAAGCTTCAGCAGCTTCCTTAAATTTCTCCTCGGCAGCTTTATCTCCTGGATTTCTATCCGGATGGAATTGCATAGCAACTTTGCGATATGCTTTTTTTATTGTTGCTACATCAGCCGTTTTAGGAACGCTGAGTATTTCGTAATAATCTCTTTTAGTCATTTATGCCGCAGGAAAATTAAAATTCTTATTAATTAATTATTTACCAACTACAACTTTTGCGTACTTGATAATATGATCGTTCAATTTGTAGCCTCTTTCAACAGTATCTATTACTTTTCCCTTCATATTCTCACCCATATCAATTTCAGTAATTGCTTCATGAAGTTCAGGATTAAACGTCTCTCCTGTAGAGTCTATAGGATTTAATCCCAAAGATTTCACTGCAGAATTTAACTTATTAAAAACCAGTTTAACTCCCTCACTGAAGGGCTCCGGGCTATTTTCTTCATCAGCTATTTTCTTTGCTCTCTCAAAGTCATCTATTGAAGGAATTATTGCTAACAGGGTTTTTTTAGCGGCTGACTGTTCCAGCTCAATTCTTTCCCTTGCGGTTCTCTTTTTATAATTATCAAACTCAGCAATTAATCGTAAATACTTATCTTTCAATTCATTCAATTGTTCCTGAACCTCATTTTTACCAGCTTTCTTTTTACTTTCGGCTTTATGATTTTCTTCCTGGATATCATCCTGAATATCATCATTTATTATATCTTCAGTTTCCTGCTTTTTCTTTCCGGTCATTATCTATAGTTTTATTATACTTCCATATCAATTTACTTGCCATGCCCTATTTTACGTCAAAATTTCAGTTATTTACTCAATTGACTGGACAAAAATGTCCTTATTTTATCAGGTGACCAATCTAGACCTAAAACTTTGTGGTTTTGATCGAGGATAAAGGTAGTTGGTATTTGCTTAACACCATATAATTTAGCTATTTTAGAATCAAACATTCCAAGTTCAGAGATGTGTTGTTGCCATATCATATTATCATTTTTTATGGCTTTTGACCATCGTGCAGAATCAGATTCGATACCTACACTTACGATCTCGAAACCAATAGCATTATTAAGCTTTGCATTGTAAAAGGTTCTATAGATTTCAGCTAATTCTACATTTTCTCTTCTGCAAGGGCCACACCAACTTGCCCAAAATTGGAGCAATACATATTTCCCTTTCAATTGAGATAGAGTAAAACTCTTACCCGATAATTCTTTTGCAGTAAAATCGGGAGCTATTTTTTCAATAGTTATGGAAGGTTTTAAATAGTTATACTTTATGGTTTTATACAAACCATAAATCAATAAGGTAGCCAGCAGGTAATAAATTATTCTTTTAGTCAAGGTATAGAATTTGTTTGTAAATTTCGACAAATTTATGAGAATGAATGAGATGTTAACTATAGATCCAAAAGAAATTACCACCAGGGACCTTCATCAATTTATTTTAGGATCTGTTGCACCCCGACCTATTGCCTTTGCAAGTACTATAGATGAAAATGGTATTGTTAACCTTGCCCCTTTTAGTTTCTTCAATGCTTTTAGTTCTAATCCACCAATTCTGGTTTTTTCATCAAATCGCCGGGTAGAAAATAATACCACCAAAGATACGCTTCACAATATTTTGATAAATAAAGAAGTCGTCATTAATGTAGTTAATTATAATATTGTCAGGCAAATGGCGATTGCAAGTGTGGAATATCCTTCAGAGATCGATGAATTTGCTAAAGCTGGTTTAACTCCAATTCCTTCTGATACTATCCGTCCTCCCAGAGTTTTAGAATCACCGGTTCAAATGGAATGCAAAGTTAAGGAAATAATAACATTAGGCAAGGAAGGAGGTGCGGGGCATTTAATCATTTGTGAGGTAAGTAAAATGCATATTTCCAAAAATGTAATGGATGATAGAAACAGGATTGACCCTCATAAGATTGATTTAGTGGCGCGGATGGGTAAAACTTACTATGCCAGAATTAAAGGCGATTGTGTTTTTGATTTGCACCAGGCTGTTAATGAAATACCAATAGGGTTTGATAATCTGCCTGAATCTTTAAAGAATAGTAAAGTTTTTACCGGATATGATCTTGGCGTTTTTGCTAGTAAACTAAAGTTCCCTGATGAGGTAGAAATTAGCAGTTTTGCAGAAAGTGATGCACGTTTAAAATTATTATTTAAGGATAAAGTTTCAAAAGAAGAGATTCAACTGTATGCAAGAGAATTAATTTTAGAGGGGAGAGAGGAGGATGCTTTTTGTGTAGCTGTTTTGAGTGTAAGTGAGAAGTGAGAAGTAGAAGTAAAAAGTAAAAGGGGAATGGGAAAAGAGGAAAGGGAAATTGATTTAAATTGCTGACAAATGGCAACTGAAAACAGTCAACTAATTTTCTATTTAACATAATGTAGATCACCTTTAGATCACACTGCGGTCGCCTTGCTGCCGCCTTGCTGCTGGATTGTTATCAACTTGTTTATACATCTTAATCGTTATCCGATGTCCGGTGTCCGTTATCCGATATTTGCGGTTTACAATAATCACAATGCAAT
>Ga0193744_1000252_pt1 | contig 13732 bp, 13 predicted proteins | sample L1a1metaG_FD_143056 | JGI IMG/M metagenome (GOLD analysis project Ga0193744, IMG submission 143056) | Soil microbial communities from a riparian zone of the East river system, Colorado, United States - L1a1 | ecosystem: Environmental > Terrestrial > Soil > Riparian zone | place: USA: East River...
GCTCCCACGGCACCGACAGCAGCACGACGTCGGCTTGCGCAGCCTCCTCCCGAGTCCCCGCACGGGTAGCTCCGCCAAGCTTCTTCGCGGTTGCGGCTAGTGACTGAGGGCCGTGATGGTTGCTGATAACGACTTCGTATCCCGCACGAGCCACGTGGCCTGCGAAAGCCTGTCCAATCCCGCCGGCACCTAGAATCCCAATCTTCATGAGCCGCCTGCTCCTTCTTCCTCAGCTGAATTCGACTTTGTAGTGCGCAGATGGCGCTCCTCCTGAAACAGCTACGTTGAAGCGGTACCGCCTGAAAATGCGGAGGTAGCTCACCCAGATCGGTCGCGAATCACTCCCAGCGGAACACTCTGGTCGAAATCGCGGTGTACGCAACGAACAACACGAGCAACGCGGCAACGCTCGTCCACTGCGCGCCCCACCCCGATCCATTCCAGACTCCCTGGAGCAGCGCGACAGCATGTGTGGTCGGGAACAGATACGCGATCGCCTCGACTGCGCGCGGTAGCCGATCTACTGGAAAGAACAGCCCCGACACGGCCAGCATCGGATAGAGCACGGCCGCGCTGATCGGCTGCGCGAATCTCGCCGTCGGAACGAGGCTCGCGATCACGAAGCCAAGCGAGAGGATGCTGAATGTGCCGAGAACCACGGCGAGAGTAAAGCTGAACACGTTCACTGTCATGATGCCCGGAAAAAGCCGGCGGCCGGCGAGCATGAGCAGGGAGAGACTGATCACCGTGAAAACAAGCTTCACGACGACCTGCGCGCCCATGATCGTCACGGGCGAAAGCGGTGTTGCCCGGAGGCGCTTCAGGATGCCCCCTTCCCTGTAGATGGAGATGATCGCCACGAGCGACTGAACGGCGCTGAGAGCGATGAGCACCGCCGCGAGGATGGCGGCGTTGAAGGGGATGTCGACTTGTGGCGTGGCTACGGGCTTGGCGACGCCGAACGCGCGGCCCAACACGATGAAGACAATCAGCGGCATCAAGAGCGCCCCGACGAACCCCATCGGTTCGCGCGTGAATATTTTGGTCTCGAGCCAGGTGAGCTTCCAGAATCCCCGCAGGGGCATGCCGACAATCGAGTGTTGCCGGGGTGGCGAGTCCGCTGTTGCTGCTGCGCCTTCCAATCGATTCATTACGCGGCGGTTCTGTCTGGCGGGAGTAACGGAATCCTACCGAGCGATTCGAGAAGAGCAAAGAGCTCCTGGGGGTTGATCGGCTTGGTCAGGTACCCGTCCATCCCAGCCGCCAAGCAGATTTCGCGATCCCCTTTCATCGCGTGCGCCGTCAGAGCAATGATCGTCACGTGGACCTCAGTGCCCTCTTCGGATTTTCGAATAGCGGCCGTCGCTTCGAGGCCGTCCATCTCCGGCATCTGCACATCCATCAATATGACGTCAAACGCATCAGATTTGGCCGCCGCGACAGCTTCGCGACCGTTGACGACGGTGAAGGCGATGTGACCACGCTTGGCGAGGATCGCCGTCACCAGTTTGCGGTTCACAGGATTGTCTTCGGCCACCAGGACGTGTAACGGTCGATGCGCGTCGTCGATCGAATGCCGCGTCACGAGCATCGGCGTCTCGAGGCCGCGGAGATCTGGCACCCCACTCTGCTGTTCCCGAGCTGCAACAGCAGATCGGATCTCGAACGGCATGGTCACGTAAACCAGCGTACCACGCCCGGGCTCACTCTCAATCCGGATTGTTCCGCCCATCAACTCGATGAGACGGGCCGAGATCGTGAGCCCCAGGCCAGTTCCACCAAAACGACGCGTGGTCGATGCGTCTGCCTGCGTAAAGGGTTCGAAGATCGTCGCGTGTTTCTCGAGCGGTATGCCGATGCCGGTATCGCTGACGGCGAATGTCAGCCACACCCGCTCGCCCTCGATACGCTCGCAATCAACGCGCACGATCACTTGGCCTGCGTCGGTGAACTTTACCGCGTTGCCGATCAGATTGACCAGGACCTGCCGGAGACGCGCCGGGTCGCCTCCCAGGACGGGTGGAACGTCCGGCGCTATCTCGCAGGCCAGTGCCAGCCCCTTCGAATGCGCACGCGGCGCGAGCGTCCGCAGGGTTTCGGCGATGTCGAAGCGCGGATCGAAATCGATTACGTCGATCTCCAGCTTGCGGGCTTCGATTTTCGAGAAGTCGAGAATGTCATTGATGATCACGAGCAGCGCATCCGCGGACGACCGGACAGTCTCGAGGTACTCGCGCTGTTCACCAGTGACGTTCGTCGCAAGCGCCAGCTCGGTCATGCCGATGATACCGTTCATCGGCGTGCGAATCTCGTGGCTCATGTTGGCAAGGAAGTCGCTCTTCGCCTGGCTCGCGGCCTCCGCGGCATCGCGTCCCTTCCGCGCCTCGGCGGCCTCTCGAAGCGCGCGCTCGGTCGCCGCCTGTTCTGCGTGGAGGCGCTGCAGCTTCGCACGCATGTCGATGAAGCTCGCCTGCAGCTCGCCGATCTCGCCCGCGCCAATTCGGCGAATGTTCGTCTCGAAATTGCCTGACCCGATTTCATGCGCCACACGCGTGAGAAACAACACGGGTCGGATCAGAAACCGTGAGAGCATTATCGGTGCGCCGAGACCGAATGCGAGCACGAACAATGTGAAAATCGCGAGCCCGACATTGAGCGTCACCGCGCGCGATCTGATCCGTTCGAGGCCGGAGTCGAACGTCGCAGTCTCCTGGCGCGCCAGCGCGTCCAGCCGCGGGAAAACCGTTCCGTCGATATACTCGTCCAGCGGGCCACTGAGGAGCGCGATCGCCGCATCGCCCCGATCGGACAGGAGCAACGTCTCGACAGAGTCGGTGAGCAGCACTGCGTGGTCAATCTCAGGACGAAGTGCGAGCAGATTGACTCGGCTCGCACCGGTGCGAGAGCCCTTAATCAGGTTTTGCAGCGCGGTGTCTACCGCTGCTACCAATTCCGTATGACGATGGCCGTCGCCTTCGGCAAGCCCCGCTACACGATCGTGGAGGCGAGTGAGAAGCGCCTGAAAAGCGCGCGTGAGCGTCATCTCGCCACCGAATTGCGTCAGCGCATCCTTCAGGCTGTCGACACGGACACGTGCTGACCCGAGGGTAATGCGGTTGAACACCTCGCTGGTCGCGAGTGAAGTGAGAGAGAGGTGGAGCTCGACCTGCTCTTCGTTGAATCGGGCCAGCAGCTCTGGGACGAGCAACCCGTCGCTGATATGCTCGATCTCGGCCAGGACGTAGTTGGCCTCGCGATATCGCTTCGCTCGCGACAGCCTCTCCGCGGCTTTCTCGGCGACACGCAGGCTGTCTATCAGTGCCCGAAGCTCCTCGTGGTTGCTCGCGCTGACGTCGACGCCGCTCCTCGAGTGGTCGTGTGCGAGCGTCGCCATGCTGCTCGCGAAAGCGCGGTCCGTAAGCGTGCGCGCCGCAGCCAGTTCCATTTGCGTCTCCCGCGCTTCCTTCTCGCCCGTACCGGAGACAGGGAGAAGCGAGGCGGACATTTCGCGGCTCTCGCCGGCCAGCGCGACCATGAGACGCTCCAGCCCCGCAATCGAGTTCCCATCGCGCTGTACGTGTTCCAGTTCCTGAACGCGCTCGCGCGTGGCCCACACCGCACCGCCGAGCAACGCTATCAGACTGCCGACCAGCGGAAATGCTATCAGCAGAAACCACGTCCGGAGCCGCACGTTCGAGCCGAGCGCCGCCTTGGGGGCGCGTTCTACCGTGGTCGGTGTCATGTCGGCGCGGGGAGCTGTATCAACGTGGCGAGGCCAAAGTGGGAGGCGTCGCCAGCAGCGCAGAGGGAAGATCGCCGGACATCTGGTGTGCACTTGCCCGGCGTTGAAGTATACCTAATCTCAGTCCCTTATCCCATGACCGGTCAACTTCAGAAACACATCCTCGAGCGTCGGTATCTCGGTACGGAAGCCGCGCACGCGAATGCCCTCGCGCGCGATAATGTTGATCACATCGGTGACGAAGTCGTCGCCCGCGCCGCGAATCGTGTACGTCGCCGCGTTTCCCTCGGCGTGCTCGACCGCGCCCAGCGTCTGAAGCCGCTCCGCGACATTGGCATCATCGCTGGTGAATACCACGCTCCGTTCGGGACAGTGCTTTTGTACCAGATCGGCGGGCGTGCCCAGCTCTATGATGCGTCCGTGCTCTATGATTGCCACGCGATCGCAGAGTTTCTCAGCCTCTTCCATGAGGTGCGTCGTGAGAAACACAGTCGTGCCCCGGTCCCTGATGCCGTTCACCAAACCCCAGATCGCGCGACGCGCCTGCGGGTCTAGTCCGGTGGTCAGCTCGTCGAGGAATACGACTTCGGGCTCGTGGATGAGCGCCAGCGCGATGAAGAGCCGCTGCTTCTGTCCGCCCGAAAGTGTCATGAACCATGCGTCGCGCTTGGCTTCGAGCCCAAGCCGCGCGAGGAGCGCGTCGGTATCGACCACGCGCGGGTAGAGCGACCGCCAGAGGTCAACCGCCTCCCACACCTTGATCCGCTTCTGGAGATGCGCCTCCTGATGCTGTACGCCGATCCGTTGCCGTAGCGCGTTGGCGTCGCGCTGCGGATCGAGGCCGAGCACGGAGATCATGCCTTTCTCGGGAACGCGGTTTCCCTCGATGCACTCCATCGTGGTCGTCTTGCCGGCGCCATTCGGACCAATCAGTCCGAAGATCTCGCCCTCGAGGACTTCGAGCGAGACGTCGTCCACGGCCACAGTGCGGCCGTAGCGTTTGCCCAGATTGGATACGGAGATGACAGCGGTCACGACGAATTTTACCAACAGCAATGGCGGCGCCACAGGTTCGCAGGTACCAACGCCACAGAAAAAACCCGCATCATGAGCATACCGATACGGAACTAGTAGTTGATTTTTACGGGCTGGGCAGGAGCGGAACTATCGAAGTGTCATGCTTATCAGGCGGCAGTCGTAGAGCTTAGGCTTCGCATCAATCAGCTTTAACAGTGTATCTGATTACGCGGGCGACCCTAGATTAGGAACCGACACCTATCTCAAAGCGCGCAGACTGACCCGGACAAAATTCAAGGAATTCGGGTGAAGGTCTGAGAAGATCAGCAAGGCCCGCTTGCTGTGTAGTAGTCCCGAACATCGGTACCACCTGCGCTGCAAATGCTGTTAATCTGGTAGCAGCACGGAAAGGCGGGATCAGGGTTATTCTGACCACACGCGTTGTTAGGAACGATTACAGACCCACTGGAAAATGCAAGTGGGGCAGCCAAGCCGAGAGCCACAATTGAGCCACTGATCATAACCTTCTTTGTTTTCGAGCCCATTGTTGGCTCCTCCAAATAGTCTGTGCACCGAGGTGGCGCAGCGGTTCTTGCTGTCAGGGTCTGTGGTCGAACCTCGCGGAAGTACTGGGCCAGTAGGACAGGACGGCAGGATTCAAGTGAAGTTCAGTTGAGATCGACTCGACTCTTTGTGAAGATCAGCAACGCCCGGCTGCTAGGTAGTAGTAGCCGGTATGATCGTCACCACCTGCATTGCAAATGCTGTTGTATTGCGGACAACACGTGCCGGTGGGTAACGGATTGTCTTGGCCACACGCGTTGTTGGGAACGATTCCAGACGCACTGGAGAACGCAACCGGTGCCGCCAGACTCATCACCACAAGTGAACTAAAGACTACAGCCTTCTTTGTTTTCGGTTTCATTAGTTGTTCCCCCATATCCTTCTGCCGGCCTGCCCAAACTGGTCGCATTCCTCGGAGCAACTCTGTTGCCAGGGGTGGAGAAACAAGACGAAACGAATTTCTCAAGTGCATTTCCTTTTCACGAACTGTTCTTTTCTTATCAACAGCCGAGCTTGGTAAGAGTGGACCTTTCCAATGGCAAGCGTGATTGGTCCCGGCATTAGACTGGGCCGAGCCTGTGCCCTGCGTCCCGAACAATTCCATCTCTCGCCCAAGCCGGCGCTTGCGCTCCCAAGAACTAGCTCCACCGCAACTAGCGGAGCTGATTCCGCCCATTCTTTTGGCCGTGTCGTCCTCCATTTCGGACAGCGCGTGGGGCTGTAATGGATTCGGCAGCTGAAGAATTCTTATATAGCTAGCGCGACTGTTTCCAAGAGGACCAACTGCAATGGCGTAACTGCTACATCCCGGAAGTTCGGTTTATTTCCCCAGCCCTTGTGTCAGTCCTCTGGGCGAGACGAGGCTGCGAAGTGGGTAACTTCTTACTTGCGGATCTGGCGGTGCCCCCACCGCATAAAGAGTCTTGGAAGAGGGGTGAAGCGCCAATGCAATTGACTCTTGGTCCAATTGGGCCACTTGGACAAGTTTGCCATCCCAGTCGAATACGTGAATGTACCTTCCGTAATTCTCGCGACCGTGAAACCGACGAGAGAGCTTACCTGAAAAGAGGGCAAAAATGTGGTCATCGTCAGCGGTAACATTCACGTAGCCGAAGCGCGCAGCTTGCAGGTTCGCAATTGGTCCGTTACGAGTGTTCGCTTCCGTCACTGTCGGGTCAAAACCAAATGGCCGCTCTGCTAACTGCGTTGGACCATTGCGTGAAAAAATCTCCACTCTGTCAGCGTAGCGAGTTGCAAGGACGAATCGACTACGCGAACTATTCGTCGCGAGTGTGCTCTGGTAGGCGTGCTGGGAAACGCGAACGGGAAGCCTACCGACGCTAGGTGTTACACCTAGCGTTCGCAGGAGCCGGCCAGTGGAATCGAATACAACGAGTCGACCCGATGGGAGAAAACCAGGGCTCATGAGAGTCGCTGCATCGCGCCAAGCAGGACTTGTGAGTAGAGCGTTCGACTGGAGCGTGATGTCTCGCGAGATGTTCAAACGACTTGGAGACCGCCGGCTAGGAACCACAAACAGCATTTTGCGGCTATTCGCGTCGAACAACCAAGTCCCAATGTCCCCTTTCCGAGGCTGAGCAAGCGACCACGCCCCAGCGATAAGGCTGGTGTCAGAGGCAAGGACTGTCGCAATCACCTTGCCCGTGGTTTCATCTATTGTGAGCAAGGATTTTCGCGTTCCAACGTTATCTAATATCCATAGAGTAGAACCATCTTGGGCAGCGTAACGGCTTTGCCCCGAAGCTGGACAACCGGTACCGCGTAGTGATCCAAAATATCGGGCCCGGCCGGTGGGCCCATACCAGCTCGGCGCGTCTCTGAGGAACTGTTGCCGCAGCTGATCGCCCCGAACAAGATCACGAGGACGATCGTCGAGCATCCAAGGATGTCTGAGACAACTGACGACGAGGGCACGGGGCGGCAGAAGGTCAAGTGAAATTCAGGTAAAGGCTCTTAAATCAGGTCAAGCGCTTTGGAGGTCAGCAACGACCGGCCTCTAAGTAGTAGTACCCCTCATGATCGCCACCGCCTGCATTGCAAATGCTGTTGCTCTGCGGACAACACGTGCCGGTGGGTAACGGATTGTTCGGACTGCTTTGGCCACACGCGTCGTTGGGAACGATTCCAGACGCACTGGAGAATGCAACCGGTGCAGCCAGACTCATCACCACAAGTGAACTGAAGACTACAGCCTTCTTTGTTTTCGGTTTCATTAGTTGTTCCTCCATATATCCTTCTGCCGGCCCTGCCCAACTGGTCGGATCCCTCGCAGCAACTCTGTTGCCAGAGGTGGGAAAACAAGACGAAACGAATTTCTCAAGTGCATTTCCTTTTCACGAACTGTCCTTTTCTTATCAACAGCCGAGCTGGCGCTCCTGTTCCCTTCCGATATTCGTATTGGAACACACAGACGGAAAAAAATAAAGCTCGGCCGTTGATGGAAAAAAAAACCAGAACGATAGAGAATAGCCCTTGTCTTTCCCCTTTTCTTTTCGATGCTAGGCTTTCGGCGAGAAAGTTGCACGTAGGCGCCGTCCGAGACAGCAGACCGTCGCGTGAATTCGGGAACATTGCGCGCGGTAGGCAATGGCGGATTCCAATGCACGTCGAGTCTTAAGCCGGGGGCAAAATGAAATCATTCTCATTCAGCGACATGGCGGTTTACACCATAGCGGGTTGTGCGCTCGTAATGGTAGGTCTCGCTCTACGCAACAACCTTGTTACTCCGGGCGAATCGGCCGTCGCTCCGCGTCCTATTCCGGAGTGGAAAACTATCGCCGCGGCTGGTCGAAGCCTCGGAGCTTCGTCTGCGCAAGTGAGCGTGGTGGAGTTCTCCGACTTTCAGTGTCCATTCTGCTCAAGGGTGGAAAAAGTGTTAAAGCGACTTCGCTCAGATTACCCCAACTCGCTAAAAATCGCCTACCTGCACTATCCCCTTACGGCGCGTCACCCCTTTGCATACCCGGCTGCCGTTGCCGCTGAGTGCGCGGGGGCGCAGAACAGGTTTGAGGAGTACCACGATGTGCTGTTTGAGCATTCCGATTCCATCGGGCACTTGGCGTGGGATGACCTCGCAAAGCGTGTACGAGTGCCGGACATCAAGGCCTTCCAGTCTTGCGTGAAATCCGATGCGCCCCGTGCGGCGATAGAGCGGAACGTCCTACTCGGGAGAGACCTCGCTTTATTGGGAACCCCGGCCTTCATCATCGATGGCCGTTTGTTCCCGGCTGGACTCAGCGAGATCGAACTCGATGCGCGCGTCCGAGCGGTAGTCGCAAACCACTAGGTTCGACACGGTAGCAGCGAGGCGATCGAATGATGGGCGACAATTCATATCCTGCGGAGAATTGTTCGACACACGTGCGCGAATCCTATGATAGCCGCAAAGAACTGGCTGGCGAGTAGCGTAACGCCAGGCGCGTTCGATCGGGCGCATTGTTCATTGCGACGCGCAGTACTGCTGACTCTATCCTCAGTGTGTGTCGCCGCCAGTCAGTCATCCGCGCAGGTTCCGACTGACACAACTCGCAGCGACGTGATTGTCGGGACGGTCACTAACAGTAGTGGTGCTCCGGTGGCGCTGGCAGAAGTTGTGGCCACAAGGGCTCCAGATCGCCTCTCCCTGGCCACCGAGACGGATAGCGCGGGTCACTATCAGATCACGTTTACCAACGGAACGGGCGATTACCTAATTCACATCGCTAAGCTTGGCTTTGGCACTGTTCGCCGCCGGGTGACGCGTTTGGAAGGCGATTCATTGATCGTTGGTGACGCAATTCTATCTCCTTCGATTAGTGAGGCACAGCAGCTCGCGGCCGTAAAGGTTCTTGCCACAAAGCCGCGGATACAGAGAGATCCGCCAGCCGAGCCAGGAACAGGCTCGGCGGATCACGATCTTCCCGCCTTACTGGGTGCCATTCCCCCGATGTCGCAGGGAGATATTGGTGCTCTTGTGTCTGCGACGCCCGGAGTGGTTCCGTTGGCCACTGGGGGATTCTCTGCATTAGGGCTGACGAATGCCGACAACAACATTTCGCTTAATGGAATTGCCTTCGGAGCTGCCTCAATCCCGCGTGACGCGCGAACCTTTACCCGGATTAGCACGTCGGTCCTTGATCCTTCAAAAGGTTGGTTTACGGGCGCGACAGTGGACGTCACGCTGGCACCGGGAGGGCCTTTCACGTTCCGCCGCGGACATGTTTCCGTCGACGCTATTCCGCTTGACAATCGCTCTCTTCCAGCTCCTCGTGCGGGCACGTTGGGAGCCGCTCAATTCAGTCTGGGTGGCGACGGAGCGTTCACCAACACCGACCGATATGTTTACAGCTATGGAATTCAGGCGACTCAGCATATAGACCCCATAGTATCCTTCTCGGCCGATGCAGCTCACCTAGCGCAATTCACTGGCGTGCCCACAGACGTCGCAGCTCGATTCCTTCGCGAACTCAAGGAGAAGGGGATCCCAGCGACGCCGGTGAGGAACAGCTCTCGTAGGCGATCAACCGATGCATCGTTCGCAGGGAGACTCGATGCTGCTCCCTATGACTGGAAGACATTCGCGCCGAAAAACTCCACGTGGGGGCTTCTAGGTTACGCAGCATCAAACCGGTCGAGCCCCGTTGGAACATATCAGAACACAACGCGTGCTTTTGGCGGAGTCGACAACCGGATAAACGGCTTGTTGCAGGCGAACTTTTCTGCGTACGACAGTCTTGGTCGCCTGACAACATTTCGATCGGGACTAAGTGGCGCTCGGAATTCTACAACCCCGTATTTTCGAATACCGAGTGGAACCGTCTCCCTGGCCGCAACGGACTCAACAACGACCACGAACGTTCCCACACTCAGCTTTGGTGCAAATCCATCGCTCGGCGGGCTGGAAACACAGTGGCTTTGGGAAACCGTAGCTGAGCGTCAGTTCTTTGTGGATCGCCTCGCGCATCATCTGGTGAAGCTGAGTGGCGACATTCGGATCGACGGCTGGCAACAGGAGTTAGTGCCGAACCGTTGGGGAGGATTCACGTATCAGTCCTTGGAAGACTTCGAGACAGACGCGCCCTCGAGTTTTACTCGATCCATTGGCAACAAGCGCGAAACCGGCACGGTACTGAACAGCTTCGCGTCAGTGGGCGATTACTGGAAGGCAGATGACCGACTGAGACTACTCTACGGACTTCGCATCGAGGGCAATCGTTTCATTTCGCGGTTTCCAAATAATGTTGGGATAACCAGCGTGTTTGGCCTACCAACGAACAGAACTCCTGCTGAGATCTCAGTGAGTCCTCGCATCGGATTAACTTGGATTCGTCGCCCTGCCGGCGCGGGGCTTCGAGTAACTCCCGTTGGGGGATTTACCTATGGACCGACTAGCTACATACGAGTGGGCATCGGCGAATTTCGGAATTTTGTGCCGCCAACTCTCAGCGCCGCCGCTTCCATGGCGGGGTCGAAGGCGGGCTTACCCCGAACTCTTCAGTGTGTAGGTGTCGCTACGCCGCCTCCGATGTGGAACCAATATGTCAACGATCCCGAATCGATCCCTGACGATTGTGAAACCAGTGGATCGCCGTCGTTCGGAAGCAACGTCAAAGATATCCGCCTGCTGGACCCGAGCTTCAGATCTTCGCGGGCGTGGCGCGCCAACATTTCTTACACGGCAGAGCTTTTCTCATTCACCTACACGATCGAAGGACTGTATTCGATCAACTTTCGACGGCCAGGCCTGATCGATCTGAATTTCTCCAACACTCCGCAGTTTACGTTGGCTAACGAAAGCAGTCGACCTGTGTACGTTCCAAGTGGAAGTATCGTGGAGACGTCTGGGATTTTATCGCCCTCCGATTCGCGCCTTAGGCCAGAGTTCGGCCGTGTCGCCGACGGAGTTTCGGACTTGAAATCTCTGAGCCAGCAACTGTCTCTTACGCTTTCCCCGAATCTCCCGAGTTTGGGCAGTTGGTTCTGGTCGTTCAATTACACGCTGACCGGGATGCGTCAGATGCAGCGAGGTTTTGACGGTTCTACGTTCGGCTCTCCGGTGAAACGTGAGTGGGCAACGGGTGATCTCTCAGCAAAGCATCAGTTCTTGTTACAAGGAGGCGTTGGTTCGAGCGACGTTTCCTTTGCAGTATTCGGCCGTGTTCACTCGGGTTTGCCCTATACCCCAGTTGTTTCGGGAGACATCAACGGCGATGGTTTCGTAAATGATCGCGCGTTCATTTTCGACCCGAATGCAGGGTCGATAACGCTGGGATCGTTACTGCAGGGTTTCCTTCGAAATAGTCCGGCTCGCATTCGTAACTGTTTGACGCCTCAACTAGGCAGGCCAGCCGCTCGTAACAGCTGCTTTGGTCCGTGGGTGAGCAGCGTGAATGCACAACTCAGTGTTGCGGGACGAGCGGTCCATCTCGGCAAGCGGGCAACTGTTGCGCTAAGCATACTAAATGTGCCGGGGTGGCTCGACGCACTCGCCCATGGTTCGGCCCATTTGCGGGGCTGGGGCGAGCCACCGGTGATTGACCCAGTATTGTACAACGTTCGCGGCTTCGATTCCTCGTCTCAAACTTATCGCTACAGTCTGAACGAACGGTTTGGACAGGAGCCGCTGTCGGGTCGAGGCGCCTGGAATCCTTTTCATTTAGCTCTCGACCTAAGCTTCAATCTTGGCCCATCAATTCCCGCTCAGCAGCTGCAGAAGGCGTTGAGTCCGGGCCGCCACGGCAGAGCGGGACCGCGATTTACGTCTGGGGAAATCAAAGCCCGTTACGCCAGAAATGTCCCCAATCCGTACGAGCAAATTCTCTCCGAGAGCGATTCGCTTTTGCTTTCGCAGGCGCAAACAGTGTCTTTACTCGGAGCCGACAGTAGTTATACAACGAGGGTCGACTCGATTTGGACAGAACTGGCGGATTATTTGGTGTTGTTGGGCGACGATTACGACGCGCAAGAGGCGGTAGGGCGAGCGAATGCCGCAACCGACGAGGTGTGGGAACTCTCGCGAGCGGATATTCAGAAAACGCTGCCTAACATATTGTCGCCAGCCCAGCTTCGAATGATGCCGGTCGCTGGATTATATATCTCGCGAGGGCCCATTAAGGGACGAACGTACAGATACTAGTAGAAAGCCTACGAGTAGAAAGCCGCAAGATAGAATCTCGCCTACACGATTGATGCGTTCTGTAAAGACGGCACCGCCTTCGTTGCCTGGCAGAGCTACGCCAGGATGACGGCGATTGCGGAGCTAGGGCTTGCCCGCATATTCCGGCAGCACTAGCGCTGAGGTTCCCGAGCGCGATAGAAAGAGGGGAATGACTGGAAAAGCACTTGACCCTTTCTTGCTCTGACTGATGCTGCGCTCCTGGCGAGAGAATTGCGCGCCGTAGGGTCGACCAGATGGGCCGGGCTGACAACAACCGTTGAGGCATAGAACAATGAAATCGACAACTAAGAAGATTGTAGTTTTTACCTCTCTTGTAGCGGCGGGTGTGGCTGCACCGGTCGCGTTCTCCAGCGCCCATGGCGTGGTTCCTAACAACGCCTGTGGTCAAAATAATCCGGTGCCCAGTGGTGGCTGTTGCCCTCAGAACAACAGCATCTGCAATGCAGGCGGTGCAGATTGGCGCGATTACTACTACTCAGAAAGTGGCAGGTGTTGAAACGGCAAGGCACCTGTTCCAACGTCTTTCGTCAAGCATTTGGGTAATTCAACCGACCATACCAGCCCGGTCTCCTGGTCCTAGTATTTACAGTTTGTGCGGTCGAACCAGAATCGCAAATTGTCGGCGTGTGTAGAGTCACAGTAGGTCTGCCTGTCATGTGGAATAACAGCAGAGTGATGCCCTACTCGTTTATTCGGCGTGCGGCCGAACTCAGTGCAATCGAGGTCTAGGAAAAAATGAAACTCTCGCAAATTGGCTTCAGCTTCGCGCTCTTGGGATGCATGTCCGGCGCCGGGAAGGCGGTTCCTGCAAGAGCCAGTCATCTAGCACCAGTGCAACTCTATCTCTTTAATCGATCTGGGAAGACAGCGGACTTGAAGATCGCGCTCGGCGACTCCGTGCTTTACTATGCCCAAGTTCGCACCATAACCCTCGCCACGGAGATTTCCGGTGCACGTCTGGTTGAACGTGTTCCAGGTACCTATCGCGTAGTCTTGAACGATTTTACGCATGGGCAATACGTTACACGGGATATTCCCGTCGGAGGATCCGGCATATACATCGTGGTAACGACGCGTCAAGAAGGCTCGCAGTTGGTTGTGTCGACGACGCGCCCATTCTAGCATGCACGTGCATTCGGAGACGCCATAAACGAATACCGCCGTTCCGAAGAAGGCCGGAATCCACTCGGCGCCTGGAGAGTGCGGCGGCGAGAACGAAAACGCCCGCTGGA
>Ga0193744_1000253_pt1 | contig 13729 bp, 12 predicted proteins | sample L1a1metaG_FD_143056 | JGI IMG/M metagenome (GOLD analysis project Ga0193744, IMG submission 143056) | Soil microbial communities from a riparian zone of the East river system, Colorado, United States - L1a1 | ecosystem: Environmental > Terrestrial > Soil > Riparian zone | place: USA: East River...
CGATGTAATTTTGACTTCGCTTATATTTCCTGTCTATTCAGTTCCAGTTGTATTAAAATTAATAAGTACAAATATTACTGTCTTAATTATCGGACATCGGACACCTTACATCGGACATCGAGTTATGAACTATTACTCCATTTTTGAACTCTTAGAAGCCATTACCCATTTAGCCATCTCCGGCTTCTTTACGTAGAAGATTTTAAGATCAGCTTCTTCTTTCTTTTTAGTTACATAGATCTTTTTACCACCTTCAGATTCCTTTTTGGCAAAGTACCATTTGCCGTTGTTCCCTATTGCTGCATTTGCATTTTTCACTTTATACACTTTAAGGTCTGCCTGGCTTTCGTATTTAACTTCAAAAACTTTTAGCTGAGCATCAGCAGCTTTTTTAACTTTAAATACTTTCTGGGCACTCACAAAAGAGTTAAAAGATAGTAGTATAATCCCGAATAACAATAATTTCTTCATTGATTAGTTTTTTTGTGTTTATGAATATAGATGTAAGTTCTTATTATTGATTAACAGTAAGTTTATAAAATCGTTTAGGGATTTGTTAATCTTAGGGTGAAATGATGTTCTAGGTATGAATATTTCTTAGGTCTGGAAAAGCTTGAGGTTAAGGTTAAGGTTAAGTATGCTTCAGTTGAATGAGGTTAATATTTGAAAGATTCATTCATTGTCAATCGGCATCTCATAGCTGTAAATTAATGTAGGGGCAAACCTATGTGTTTGCCCTTATGTGGAGATTTTTTCTTATGACTTGGCTTAAGCGTGTTTATCTTCGCGGTCGAGCTTTATCCATCATAACATGTTGCTTTGTATTCTCCAATTCTAGAAAACACATGTTGGGGCACCCTTTACGGGCGCCCAAATTGCAAGTGATCCAAGCCTACTAAACCCTTAACCAAACGACATTCCCATATAAGTTAATTACCCTCGTATTCTAAGTCCTTTTTTGGCTCTGCCTTTGCCATATGTCTTGTTTCTTGAGGGTGATTAACTTGAATGGTAACATATGGCTAATACCATTAAGCTGATCGGTTTTTATTCTTTTAAATACTTATTAGTAATCATTTTCGGCTAATTATTTCATGCATATTTAAATTATAAAAATACAGGTATTATTTTATTTATACAAATATTTAAGGTATTATTTTTCACAATGAAATGTTAATGAAGTTTTATCAATATTTATTGCCATATTTTATTTTGTATAGCTTGGATAGGAGACATTACTTATTTGGGTAGGGGTTTTTGCGGAGTCGTGAAATTGCGGAGTTGCGGAGTCGCTGCCAATTTGCCAATATGCTTTCTTTTAACCATGCCATCAGGCCAAGATTATGAATTATCAAAGAGTTTACAAAGCTTGGTAAATGACAACAATATTAAGTTCAATCGAAAATAGTACCTCGTAATTCAAAAACATTGCTAACCCCACTTTCAACTGGAAACTATTTTTCTGTGAATATGAAGAATTGCCCCAATAGGGATGACATTATGATTACGAATAGAAAGCAAACGAAAAATCGCCCCCATAGAGGAGAAATTATTGTAGCGGAATAAGAGAATACGAAGAATAGCCCCTTTAGGGGTGACATTGTCATAACGAAGTAAATTGTAATCGAATAATCGCCCCCATAGGGGTGAAATTATTGTAGGGAGGAGAAGAATACTTAGAATAACCCCTTTAGGGGTGACATTATTTAATGCCATTATTCTTAGTTTTATATATTAATTGAATTGTTTAAAATATTAGAAATTTGCCTTCGAGAATAATGCCACCCCTATGGGGGCTAATTCAGGAATAATATGTGCGTTCTATAATAATGTCACGCCTATAGGCGCTTTTAATGAAAAGTAAACGACATCGAATTGAACTTAACAATAAGATTATGCCCAGTAAAAATAAACACATCCTATCAATAACAAAATCATACAACACCAATACAGAAGCTCTATTTAATCTCTTCAATAACAATACAGTATTTACTTTAACAGGTGCAGATGAGATAGAAAGCGATTTTAGAACAGGAGGAAAATTCTGCCTGAGATTTAAAGACCGCGGAGTGATACAAGGGCAGTTTATAGAAATTACCCCTCCTAAATTAATCCTTGAATGGAATGTAGAAGGTTTTCAAAGACCAGATGAAGTAGGGACAATTGTCGAGATTATGTTTAAGCAAGAAGGGGAGCAATGTATTTTAAATTTGAGGCATAGGAATATTTTATCGGCTGAATCTTTAGAGGCTAAGAGGAGGGCTTGGGGTGAGATAATGGAGGAGATAGAGGAGGAGCTCATTATCAACTAATCTTTACAATTAAGATTTAAGGAAAGATCTTTTATACATTCGGAATAATATAATTGCTCTTTTGGGTCATAGTATAATTTTCCATCATAATAATATGTATTGAATTGATTTTGAAAAAGTGTATCTCCAATTTTTATATGATGATCTTCTCTGTATATTTTTTTTAGATTAAGCTTTACTTTCTTCCCTACAGTTAATAAGACATAATTATCTTTTATTAAGCTATCTTGATAATAGGGGGAAATGATTTTATACTTTTTTCCAATACTCTTTAATATTATAATATAGTGCTTAATAAGGGGAATACTATCAATAGACATTACCTTATATTCTGATTGAGAATAGGCAGTTTGAGTTGATAATAATATTAGAACTATTAACAGAAATATATTTCTTATCATACACTTATTCCAATTGTAATCTTTTTTCTTCAAACCTATGAATCCATGTGCCTCTTTCTCTCCATACATACAAAAAGTTCTTAATATTTTCTAAGCTAAATTTATAAAGGACTTCGTTTTTTGTATTGTAAAAGAATAATGTGCTTGGCCTTTTAGTGTCAACTTTTAATTTTATATATTGACCTGAAGCACCATCAGATTGATCAGTTAAAAAATATGCTTTAATAATAATTTTATTATCCAGTTTAATTATTAACGTATCCGCAAATTCATCTAATAATAATAGCTCAATTAATTTCTTTTGACTAGTATTTTCTACTCTCTCTTTAACAGAATCTTTTTTTAGGCTAGTATAATTTACATACCCATTTTGTATAAGTAATAATGAAATGATTAATAATTTTAAAATCATGGGTTATATTTTATAAATTCTATTAACATTGATTTATTTTCTTCACACTGCAATTGATCATAGTAATGAATTTTAAATTTAGAAAACTTTATATCTGATAAATATATTTTATAAATACCCTTTTTAAAGTTCTTTTTAGCATTTCTATGTATAAGGTATAAAAAGACCAAACACCAAAAGAATCCCAATCATTTTTACGAGTTTTATGCTCTAAATCGTCCTTTATTTTAACAAAATTATATGAATAAAAAGCTCCATTCTGAGTAAATTCTCCATCAGATATATCTATCTCAGCCGGCCAATATTTTAATCCTCTGGTAAAGATTTCTTCTATTTTCATAACTATTATTTATATTATCCAACCAAACACACAAATATCCTGCGCTTTTTAGTACTGTTATTAGTCTAGCTAAATGTACTTATTACCTATTGATAATCAATCAATAATACCCTAAAAATAATACTAAAAAACTGTAAAATAAACAGCTTCTCATGCAGCATTTTCGGTACTTAAGGGATCTTATATATGATGTGCCCGTTACATTATTATTAGATTTGTTGCCGTCCTGTTTTACCTTACTAACATAAACCCCGAAGCTATGAAACCATTAAACTACCCAAAGTCCCTTTATTGTATTTTCTGCTCTTTATGTTTTTACTTTCTCTTTAATATTTCTTTAGAAGCTAAGGTATATAACCATGCTTGTGATATCAGTTTATTAGCACCTACTAAACCTAATCTCAGGCTTCCTTCCGATGGGTCAATATTCCAGATATTGGGTACACAATTAGTTTGGGACGGCAATAGTGAGGCTACATTTTATAAGTTGTCGGTGGCTACTGATGCCCAGATGACTAATATAATATACTCTAATAATAATATAACGACTACTTCTTTTGTGGTGCCGGTTTTGAATTATAATACTACTTACTATTGGAATGTAATTGCTGCTAATGCTTCTATCTCCAGCCCGGTATCCAACACCTGGAGTTTTAAGACGATGGCTTCCAACCCTAAGGCTGTTACTTCACACCCTCGTTTGTGGTTTACCCAGGCCGATCTGCCTAAGCTTCAGAGTTGGGCTGTACCCTCAAATCCTGTTTATGTGGCATTACAGGTTGCTTTGGCCACTGCTATTACTAATTATAATACCGTGTTTTTCCCAGGTGGGAAGGCCAATCCGGCCTGGCCTGATAATGGGGGCATCACCTGGTCTGGTTATGTTACCGAAACTTATGCTGAGTTCTTTGCTTTTTGGTCATTGATAGACCCTAAGCCGGCTAACAGGATCTTGCATGCACAACGTGCCAGGAACCTGCTTATGTATGTAATAGATACTGCACTACTCGGACCTTCACAAGGAGTTCCGTTTCGCGATCCTAACTTTATGACTTATGACCGGTCCAGGGTTTATGGGGAAGCATTTGGTCTTACTGTAGACTGGATATATGAGGCTAAGGATGATAATAATAACAATATACTCACTACAGAAGATAAGTCTAAAATACGCAAGTTATTTATGCGCTGGTGCAATGATCAGCTTACTGCTTATAACCATCCAACGCCCATAGGTGTCGTAAATGATAAACAATTGCTGACCAGTAAATGGGTTTTGAACAATTACTACTCAGGTCATGCCCGCAATATGACCTTAATGTCTTTGTGTATGGATGATGCCGATGACCCAATAGTGGATCCTAATCTCCCTTTTTCAGCTTTGGGAAACAGCCTCAGGAGTTATTTATACAATGCAACAGGTGCCTGGCTATACCAGCAATATGCCATGTATGAAACTGCTGACAAGGTAGCTGTTGATTATGGAGTTTCTGCTAGTATTCCAAGCCTGGGTTATGGCAGTGGGGGTCTTTCTGTGGAAGGAGCATTGTATGGAGAATCCTTAAGTTTTGTGGCTGGGGGTTTACTGGCTTTAAGAACTGCCGGGTGGGATGATGAGAATATCATTGGCAAACAGGCTAGGTTGATTACGAGTGAGTATTGGCATAAGTTTATGGATGGATTATTGCATTCTATTACTTCGGAATCAAAGACTTTTGCCAGTGTGCCTTATCTGGGAGCTGTTTATTGGGTAGCTTGTTATGGTGATCTACTGCGTACCTGGATAACACCGGAGTATATTACTATAACCGGAACTTTAGGTTTATTACAACAACTACAGGGGAACCAGACTTACCTTGATAAAGCAAGATGGTATAGCCGGAATGTAATTGAGGGAGGTGTACCTAAACTGGCATCCAGAATCGCTAATGTATGGCCCAACTCTTATCCCACAAATTCTATATTATATTATATGCTTTTAGATCCGGCAGGTTCCAATCCACCTGACCCCAGGCCTGAACTTCCTCTTACATTCAATGACCCGGCATTCCATCGTATACTTTCTCGCACAGACTGGACCAAAGATTGCAGCTGGTTTACCTGGCATTGCCATTGGACGACTATCAACCACCAGTCAGGAGACAATAACCAGTTTGAATTGTATAGAAAAGGAGAATGGCTGGTAAAGGAAAGAAGCGGGTACACCAATGATGGTGTAGGTTATACATCCGAATTCCATAATACAGTTGCTTTACAAAACGATGTACCTTCTAACCTGCAATGGTTTGAAGGACCCACTTCTGAACGTGGTGGTCAATGGACCAATGGTGTAAATGGTGGTGATCCTACTGTGATAAACAGCATATATGATGAGTTTATTTATTCAACAGGCGATGCTACCAATCTTTACAACAGGCCCAATCCATGGACTCCTTCTGCAAATGCAAAAGATATTTTGCATGCCAGCAGGTCTATTGTTTGGTTAAAACCGGATCACATTGTGGTATATGACAGGGCCACCTCCAAGACAGAGAACAGGTTTAAGCGATTCTTTTTACAGTTTACAGCACCAATGACTGTGACTGGTAAAAATGGATTAGTTAATACACCCGGCAATCAGAAACTATTTCTTTCAAACCTGTTACCAAGTACTTCTGTACTTACCCCGGCTCTCACCGAAGATATCAACTCCACTGCTGAATTGGAACCTACCACACATGAAATCAAGATTGAGGATCCGGCCAACCCTAAAGACATCCGGTTTTTAAATGTATTACAAGGTGCAGATGCTTCAGGTGTTAAGGATGAGGTGGTCTTAATTCAAAGTACAGCGGGAACCTCATTTGAAGGGGCTGTTGTAAGCAATTATGCAGTATTGTTCCCAAATCTGTGGGGTGTAACACTTGATTATACTACTTATACCATACCTAATACGGTTACTAAACAGATCATTACCGGTGTAACACCCAATGGCGGATATGATTATACGAGTACTATTAAGGATAACAACAGGATTATGACTGTTTTTCAGGGCGATAAGATATTTGCCGATTCGGGTGGGGTGCTGATTATTGATAATATTGTTACTTCAGTAAATGATCCTGTTAATGACGGGATTGCATTCACAGCTTACCCTAATCCGTTTTCAGAAAGTACTACGATTAGTTATGATCTGGCCCAGGCTTCCTCAGTTTCTTTAAAGATTATAGATTTAAGTGGCAGAACTTTAAGAAGCATATATGATCATCAATATCAAGCTGAAGGAAAACACAGCCTGGAAATCAAGAAGGATGAGTTGTCAAAAGGGGTTTATATCTGTGAATTGAGTTTTGGTAGTGAAAGGCATAGTATAAGGCTGGTGGTGGTGAAATAGAGCTGAGTTAAAGGTTAAGGTTGAGGTTAAGGTTAAGCATGCTTCACTTCAGCAATGATTAGTTGGTTCTAAGTGTAATAAATTTTGTATATCCGGAAATGATTTAGGTAGAAGTTTAAGTTGACTTTCACACAATTTAAGGATTCATTCCCTTAAAAATATTCATTTGCTGGCAACTGACAACTGGCAACTATTTGACATTAGAGCGGGGGTAAACCCGGTCCCTACATTTATTATTCTGGCAACTGGCAACTGACAACTAGCAACTATATGACAATAGGGCGGGGGTGAACCCAGCCCCTACATTTTTCCACTGACAACTATATCTCACAGATCATATTTAACAACCACGGGCGCATGGTCTGAATGTACTGCGTCTGGTAAATGATAAGATTCCAGTATCGCATCTAACAGGTTGGTGGTGGCTGATTGATAATCTATTCTCCAACCCAGGTTTTTAGCTCTTGAGCCTGCTCTTTGGCTCCACCAGCTGAAGGCTTTAGTGTCAGGATTTTTAAAGCGGAAAGCATCTACGAAACCATTACCGATCCATTCATCCATCCACTTTCTTTCTTCAGGTCTGTAACCACTTGGGTTGTCTTTTCTGTCAGGGTTATGAATATCTAAACGGGTATGAACAATGTTATAATCACCTACCAGTATTATTTTCTTCCTGGTCTTTTTTAATTCATCTATCCAGATTTGAAAATCTTTAAGGAACTCCATTTTAAAGTTGTGGCGGTCCTCCCCGGTTGTCCCTGATGGGATATAAGCATTGATCAATGTCCAGTCACCAAAATCCAGGGACAATATTCTACCTTCACGATCATACTTTTCAATGCCCATTCCCAATCTTACTTCATCCGGTTTTAGTTTTGTCAGAACACTGACTCCTGAGTATCCTTTCTTTTCGGCATGGTTCCAGTAGGTGGTATAACCTAATGCTTCAATATCTTTTTGGGGTCGGTCTTCTTCAGCAACTTTTATTTCCTGCAGGCATATTATATCAAACTGACTTTCATTGACCCAGTCAAGTAATCCTTTTTTTATAGCGGCCCTGATTCCGTTTAGGTTGTAACTTACAATTGATAGCATATTTTAACTTTCTTATTTCAGGAGACAAGTATACTACCAATGTAATGAATGACAAAGGGATTGCTATGTTCTTTTTGCTGAGTTGCTGAGGCGCTGAGTTGCTGAGGTGCTTTATTTGTAAAATGTGAAATGTAAGATGTGAAATGTTTAGGCAGATTAATTGCCAACTGTTTTAAAATAAAACCCCTGACTGGAATATCAGGGGTTCATTACTTATTTAATATTAAATCTACATTTCAATAAGTTCAACAATATAAGCTAATCTAAAAGCCTAATCGTAATTCGAACATCGTAATTCGTAAATCCTTCTACCTCGTTTTCAATATCACCTTCACTTGCTGTATAGCTTCATTCTGTAATCTCAGGTAATAAATACCACCGGGTGAATCACCCAGATCGCAATCTATTTCATATAGTCCTTTAGCCATAGTAGTATTGACTAGGGATCTTACTAAAATACCTTCCCCGGTAAATACCTGTACCATTATATTTCCACCATTAGATTCAAATTTCACCTTAGTCGATTGAACAAATGGATTAGGAGATGCAGATATAAGATTTTCACCAGCCTGGTTATTTAACTGATGAGTACCGGTAGTTATACATCCGGAAGCATCCAGTATATTAAGCTCCTGGAAGTTATTGAGCAATAAACCTTCCAGATCCGGATCAGGGACACAGAACCATTCTTTAAGAATAGAAGCATATACCGACCTGAAATCATATTGCATGGCAAGATTGGTATTTACCGTTGTATTCGGATCAATGACCGGGTTGCTACCAATCATACCCGGCACTACTTTTTTACCAAACATAAACATAGGTTGCGCAGAACCATGGTCTGTTCCTCCCGAACCATTTGACATAATACGTCTACCGAATTCTGAGAAAGTCATACCAACTACCCTATCTTCTTTGCCCAATAATTTAATATCATCCATAAAAGCATAAACTGCATCCGAAACCCCTTTTAATAAATCTGCGTGGGTACCGGTTGAGGTATCTGTAGGGTCCACCTGGTTTGAATGGGTATCAAAACCTGAGGTACTTACCCAGTATATTCTTGTTTTAAGTCCGCCATCTATTAAGCGGGCCACAATTTTTAATGCTGCACCCAGGGTGGTACCCGGAGCTGTTCCTGTAGGATAAAGGCTCGACAAGTTTTTACCCATTAATCCGGCAGCACTTACTACATCACCGTATTTATCTGTTTGTCTTTGAACTTCACGTATGTACAAAAGCTCTTTACCTGATGGTTCTGCAGTAGTATTAGGGTCTATAAAAATATTACTGGTTAAGTTCAATGGGTCATTTGTATTGTTAAGAGAAATACCCATCGTTACACCCATATTTTGCAATCCTAATCCGGTGCTTCCACCTACCCTGATGGCCAATGGATCCGGCATCACCGTATTCGGATACCCAACCGGAAAGTTTGGGTACTCATAATTCAGGTACCTTCCTGCCCAACCTGAGGTAAGGAATTCGTCAGCATCAGAAGCAGAAACCATAATATCAGTCGCCCTGAAGTGCGAATAACTGAAATTAGGATAACCAACTCCCTGTACTATGGCCAGTTGGCCCTCTTCCCATAACTCCCCAAAACGGGTCATGCCAGGGTTCAGACCTGTTTTACCATCCGTACCTGAAAGTTTAATTACTTTAGATTCATCTATTAAAATATTAGATCGCAGCTGACTAAGCGCACTATATTGATCCAGAGGAATGACCGTATTGAGTCCGTCATTTCCACCACTGAGTTGTACAATTACTAACACATGGTCGGTATCATATAATCCGGCTGTAAGTGCCGACAATAAAGGACTGTTAGCATATGCACTGACTGTCATTCCACCAATAGCGACCGGTATGGTTTTAAGAAAACTTCTTCTTTTCATAAGGCTAAGCGTTTAACTTGAATATAAAATGGGGTACTATTGGGCTGATCAACATAAATGATATTCAGCAGCTGATTGCATAAAGACTATTAGATCTCTCAGTATTGCAGGTACTTTTTTAGCATCCGGATCATTCGTATTCGGATTGGCAACATACAAGTTGAAAGCATTGGTCCAGTAGTAATCAGTAACTTGTCCCTGTAATAAATAATTGGTCTTTAACTGGTCTTTCACATCCTGTGATACAGTTACACCGTATAAAAGAAATACTGCTTCAGTAATAAGATCGTTGGGGTCCAGCGGATTATCCAGTTTCTGTGCCCATCCTACAAAATCTATTTTAGCCTTTATATTCTTACTCTCGTTGGTATACATCTGGGCATTGGTAGCAAGTCCAGTGTTCCCCAGGGTTTCATATGCTGTTTTTCTTATAGGATAAGTAGCAGTATCTATCCATATTTCATGATATTGAGGCTCCTGGTAGTATGCCGGCCATCCAGCAACATTAGGCGGGTCACCCAGGTCCTGGCCCATGGAAGCTGTAGAATTTCTAAGGTCGTTCCACATCTTGTTTTGAGCTTCATATTTTGTAGCATCCGGTAGGCGCAATCCCAATTCTCTCACCTGGCCCACTACAAAGTCGCTTGGACTTTTGATCATACAGCCTATATTTTCCAGGTCAAAGAAATGTTCGCTATTAAACAAGGCCCTTAGAACCGGTATAATCTCATAATTATTGGACCTGTAGATATCAGCCAGTGGTGCTATTACATTGGTTTCTACATCCGCTGAGATATCATAATATACAAAGAATGTATACAGTTTGCGGCATATATATTTAGCTACTTCATCCACAGAAAAGATCATATCAACCAATTCATTGATCTCATCTGTTCCTGCATTGGCATCAGTCTTTCCTTTGATAACTGTATTATTATAGAAAGCCGAAAACTGTTTATCTTTAGTATCATGCCTGCTGGCGGTAAAATAAGCAGTATGTAAGGCAGTAAAGTTATTATTATTAATTCTCCAACCTGTTAATACTCTTGCTGCTGCTTTTACATCATCTTCGGTATAGCCGGAACCCGGTCCTTTACCCACACAAAACAGCTCCTGTAATTCTCTGCCGTAGTTTTCATCAGGAGCAGAAACTGTATTCTTTTCACCGTTCAGGTACCTGAGCATTCCGCAATCGACAGTCACCTCTTTAATCAAGGTTTTAAAATTGCCCATTGCATGCTTTCTTAATAAAGCGTGGTGATAATAAATCAAAGTGCCAATATTGATGGTATCTGCTTCTGTGGCGAGGTGATTGTGCCAAAACAAGGTCATCTTTTCTCTGAGGTTTCTTTCCTGGTCTATCATAAGTCCCGTCCACCAGCCTTTCCAGTTACCTCGGCGAGGTCCATCCGGATTCGGAGTTAATGTAGGTGCCACCGGTGTATTTACCCAGGTAGTACCAAAAGGAACTCCGGGATCAATATCGTCTACTGCGACACCACCCACCTTAGAAGTATATGTTTTTATAGGTGGAGCAGGGGGTGTTAGAGATACAGTTAATAACTCATCTACAATTTCACTTAAAGATTTACTGGCAAAGTGATTCAGATCATCTTTGCTGGTTCCGAATAAAGTTCTTCTTAATAGATGTTGTATTTCAGCCTTTCCAAAGTTGCCTGAATAAGGCTGAATGCCTCCTCCTGGAGGTGGCGGCATATTGGTAGTGGTGTTGCGAGCCATAAGCGCTTAGTTTTATCAAATGTTAAGACTAGGTTAAAACACGAAGGTTTAATTTAAAGATACTCTTTTTTGGTAAAACGTTAAAGAAAATGTACGATTTACTTTTAGCGACGCATTCGAGGTTGAGGTTAAGGTTGAGGTTAAGGTTAAGGTAAAGCGTGCTTCACTTTCAGCAACAACTATTTTATATACGATATACGACATACGATGTCCTTTTAGTGACATTTTCGAGGTTAAGCTTGCTTCCATATTAGGTTAAAATTGTAGGGGCGAACCCATGTGTTCGCCCTTGTGAGGAGAATCATGCAAGATGGTTTAAGATACATGACATACGATGTACTTTTAGCGACGTTTTCGAGGTTAAGGTTTAGGTTGAGGTTAAGCATGCTTCACTTTCAGCAACAATTTACGATGTACGATTTGCTTTCAGGGACGCTTTCAAGGTTAAGGTTGAGCATTTACTGACAACTGACAACTGGCAACTTCGGACATCGGACATCGATCCCCACAGTTTAATTCCAAAACAAGAAGATAATTAATTTAGAAGCCCTGTAACTATTCTTAAAGCAATGCGTCTCAGCCTAATAAAATACAGGCATACATTAAAATACGCAGATATACCTAGTCACATTACGAACATTTGCTTATTGCAATTGGGGTAAATCCAAACTAAGTTTGTACTCGTAAGTAATAATCATTTAATTATCACAATTTAAATTACCGGCATTATGAAATCAAGCCTAATTCAACTCATCATAGTTTTTGTATTTGCTTCTATTACAACTACTATTTCTGCACAGAATACTGATGTAGATAAAGTAAAAACATTGTGGTCCAATTTATTGGATGCTTATAATACAGGCAACCATGATAAAATATTCTCCTATTATGCAGACAATGCCAGTATGGTCACACAGGATGGCAGCCTTATTGAAGGAAGGAAAGAGCTTATAGAAAGCTGGAAGGGAATGATGATTATGCTAGATCAAAAGCCCGCTTTCTCTTATGCCAATTTAACTGTAAGTTTCGTTTCTTCTGATGTTGCTAAATTGAACTGGGACAATACCACGGATATTAAAATCGAAGGACAACAGATAGGTGGAAAACTTAAGGAAAGTGCTGTACTTAATAAGATCAATGATAATTGGGTTATTGTATCTGATACTTTGAGGCCTTTTATGGGAATGTCTTCGAATTAGTTGACAGTTGCCAGTTGCCAGGGGAGATTTAAGTGAAGAGTTAAAAGTGTTTAGTGTTTAGTGTTTAGCAAGATTCCATTTACAAATTCTCTGCGGTCTCTGCGCCTCTGCGTGAAAACAAAGCTAGATTCAGTTAAATTAGGAATGGTGTTTTAAATGATTTTATCCTTTTTATAATAGTATGAAATAACATAGTCATTAAAGACTGCTCAAGACCAGAGGTGATTATACTTTGGTCTTTTTGTTTATGCCCCACTTGGGAGTGATTCGTGAATCACCCTAGCTAATTGTAAGTTACCGGTTGTCAGTTGTTAGGGGAGTTTTTTGCGGAGTCGCGGAGATGCGGAGTCGCGGAGTCGGTGCTTTTTTAGTTGCCAGTTGCCAGTTGTTAGTTGTCAGAAGAGTGTTTAGTGTTTAGTGCTTAGCAAAATTCAATTATTCAATTCTCTGCGGTCTTTGCGCCTCTGCGTGAAAAATTAGACTGCTTGGGGTGATTCGTGAATCACCCTTACAATTTGGTCCTAGGGTAATTTTAACCGCAGAGGGTTACGCAAAGAACGCAGAGAAAAATCTACATACAATATTTGCACGCAGAGGCGCAGGGTACGCAGAGGATTTTTTACATTTCAAATGGTACACACAAGAATGGAGAGAAAACCTCAGTTATCATAATCGCACGTAGAGGCGCTGAGCACGCATTGTGAATATTGCATTCCTCATTGATATCATATGATTTATACAGTCAACTGACAACTTAGCTGGCAACTGGCAACTGACAACCAGCAACTAATAAAAAAGCGATTCGGCAGTTCAGCGATTCGGCGATTCGGCAAAATCAGGAGAATATGTATATTTGCCATACATTGATCTACTACATCGTATATCTTAAAAAGCTATGGGCAAAACAGACAAAACCACCATCAGATTAATCATCGTAGCTGCATTGGGCTATTTTGTTGATA
>Ga0193744_1000254_pt1 | contig 13728 bp, 7 predicted proteins | sample L1a1metaG_FD_143056 | JGI IMG/M metagenome (GOLD analysis project Ga0193744, IMG submission 143056) | Soil microbial communities from a riparian zone of the East river system, Colorado, United States - L1a1 | ecosystem: Environmental > Terrestrial > Soil > Riparian zone | place: USA: East River...
ACATGGACTAACAAAGGCTTGAAGTTTTCTGAGCATATTGCTAAAGTGGTAATAGATCCAACAGATGATAATATCATTTATGTAGCTGCATACGGGCCTGTCTGGAAAGAAGGTGGTGACAGAGGTGTTTATAAATCAACTGATGGTGGCAATAGCTGGAACTGCGTTAAATCGGTAAGTCAATATACAGGTTGTAATGACCTGGTAATGGATCCCAGGAACCCGAAGGTATTGTATGCGGCATTTCACCAGAGAATGAGGAAAGTATTTACCTATATAGGGGGTGGATCTGAATCTGCAGTTTATAAGACTGAAGATGGTGGTGCTACATGGAAATTACTGAAGGGAGGTTTACCGGAAGGGAACCTGGGACGAATAGGCATTTGTATTTCTTCATCCAATCCTGATGTCTTGTATGCAGTAGTGGAAGCAAGGGAAGATAAAGGGGGTGTTTTCAGATCAAATGACCGGGGAGCAAGCTGGGAGAAAAGAAATGGGTATGCCAGTGCCGGTAATTACTATCAGGAGATAACTTGTGACCCAAAGAATGAAAACAGGATATTTATAACTGACTCTTATTACCGGGTAAGTGATGATGGTGGTACTTCAATAAGAAATTTAGGAGAACTAAATAAACACATTGATAATCATGCTATTTGGATTGATCCACAGAATACAAATCACTTGCTGGTTGGTAGTGACGGTGGGGTTTATGAATCTTATGATTTTGCTAAGACCTGGGACTTTAAGGCTAATCTTCCGGTTACTCAATTCTATAAAGTATCTACAGATAATGCTTTGCCATTCTATAATGTGCATGGTGGAACTCAGGATAATTTAAGTCTTGGAGGACCTTCTCAAAATACTTCTATCAATGGTATTGTAAACTCAGATTGGTTTGTTACTTCCCAGGGAGATGGTTTTGAAACACAAGTGGACCCAACAAACCCTGATCTTATTTATGCGCAAAGTCAATACGGTGGATTAGTTAGATATGACAGAAAAAGTGGAGAATACAAAAATATAAAGCCAATAGAAAGAAAAGAAGATCTGGCCTATAGATGGAATTGGGACTCTCCCCTGCTTATCAGCCAGCATAATCCTTCAAGGCTTTATTTTGGGGCAAATAGATTATTCAAGACTGATGATAAGGGAAATTCCTGGAAGGTTATAAGTCCTGATCTTTCACGACAAATAGACCGGAATCAGCTGGAGGTGATGGGTAAGATCCAAAGTATGGATGCAGTAGCTAAAAATCAGAGTACTGATGTTTATGGACAGATTACTACCATAGCTGAATCTAAATTAGATCCTAATTTATTATATGTGGGTACCGACGATGGATTAATCCAGAAGACTTCAGATGGTGGAAATAACTGGACTAAAATTGATAATATACCAGGCTCACCTAAACAGTCATATGTTAATGAAATCATAGTATCCCTCCATGATAAAAATCTAGTGTATGCTTGTTTTAATCATCATAGGTATGGCGACTTTAAACCCTATCTTTTTAAATCAACTGATGGAGGGACTAGCTGGAAATCTATCAGTACAAATCTGCCTGAAAGAGGCACAGTTTATACCATTGCTGAAGACCATATTGATGCAAACTTATTATTTGTAGGTACTGAATTTGGTGTTTTCTTTAGTAACAATGGTGGCGAAAACTGGATTGCTTTAAAAACAGGATTGCCTACAATTGCAGTTAGAGATATTGAAATACAAAGAAGAGAAAATGACCTGGTATTGGCTACTTTTGGCAGAGGCTTTTATATTCTGGATGATTATTCTCCCCTAAGAAATTTCAAAAGAGAGGACTATAATAAAGCTGCTAAAATATTACCCATTAAAGATGCACGGATATTTGTTCAGTCTACTCCATTGGGATTACGCGATAAAGCACACCAGGGAAGCAGTTATTATACTGCTCCAAATCCGCCAGTAGGAGCTGTGTTTACTTATTATCTGAAAGAAGATGTTAAAACCATAAAGGAAAAAAGACAAGAAGGTGAAAAAGAAATGGATGAGAAAAAGATAAAGATCCATTATCCTATTCTTGACTCTTTGTATTTAGAAGATAATCAACCTTCGCCTTACCTCCTCTTTACTATTAAAGATGATAAAGGCGAGGTAGTAAGGTATTTAACAACAGCTGCCAAAAAAGGACTAAACAGAATGGTTTGGGACTTCAGGTATCCCACTCCTGCCCCTACTGATCAAAGGTTTACCCCGGGACCTGACCAATTGTTTTCAAGTGAAGAAAAGGGTTTCCTGGCTATTCCGGGCACTTATTCTGTCACTCTTGAAAAATACGAGGATGGTGTTACCATATTATTGAATGGACCGGTTTCTTTTAAATGTGTACCGCTCAGTAATAATGTATTTACCGGAACAGACCCTAAGGAGTATCTTGATTTTTGTAAGAAAGTCTCAGATTTCAGGAAGGCTGTAGGGGCAGCTGAAGATATATTAGGCAATCTATTTTTAAAAATAGAACAGATAAAGATTGCAGTTAAAGACATGACTACACCGACTAATAAACTTGTTCAGGATATCTATGCTATTAATAATAAATTGGTAGCTATAAACCACATCCTTAATGGTGATGATACAAAAAGCAGCAGGGAATTTGAAACTTTACCATCTATAAATGCCAGAGTTTCAAACTTAGAAGGTAGTATGTTTTCGGTCACTACAGCTCCAACAGACTATTATAAAGAATCATTTAATATAGCCTCCGATGAATTCAGACCTTTGTTAGAAAACATGAAACAAGTTAATAAAGATATTGAAGCACTGGAAAATGAACTGGAAATGAAGAAGGCCCCTTATACTCCGGGTCGATGGCCTAAATGGTAAGGATTAATTAATTAACAGTAAATATTTCAAAATAGCTGAATAGCTATCTAATTTAGGTCACTTCATTAGGCAAGTAACAGGCGAGTAACAGGCAAGTAACAGGCAAGTAAGAATTCTAACTTGCCTGTTACTTGCCTGTTACTTGCCTATTACTTGCCTGTTACTCGCCATATCAAGCGTTCTTAACTCTTGATTGAAAGCATCTACATTTATAAAATAAAGAAGTATACATTTTAATTGGAAAATTCAAGTACAAAAGGGATATTTGCACCCTGTAATTACTGGCCTTGTAGTTCAATGGATAGAATAGGAGTTTCCTAAACTCTAGATCTAGGTTCGATTCCTAGCTTGGCTACCACTCAATAAATACTTACCTGAACACAGTAATATCTCCTTTAAAGACTTTAAGCTGACCATTTAACAATTCCAGAACAACATAATAAACATAGACGTCAGAATTAACATATTTGTCATTAAACTTTCCGTTCCAACCCCAAATTACCGATGGGTCCTGGTTAGTCAAAGAATATACATGATCTCCCCACCTGTTATAAATCTGAAACTCTCTAATTAGCTTGACCCTTGGTGTAGTATATACTGTAAATAAATCATTTATACCATCCGCATTTGGAGAGAATACATTTGGAATATAAGCCAAATTTGATTCTATAACATTTACCTTAATTTTATCAGATGCAACACAGCCAAGACTATCTTTAATGACAATAATATATTCTACACTTATTTCTGGTTTTACAATAGCAGAGGGACAATTATTACAATCTAAAAAATTGACAGGTTTCCAGCTATATTGTATTACATTACCAGTATATGACGGATTGATAAATGCAGTATCACCTTTTTCAACAGTTATATCCTCACCAGCATTTATACTGAGTGCTCCTACATCAGCCAGTATGGTGATATCATTTAAATAATTACAGTTATTAGCATCTATTACCTGAACTGCATACTGTCCTGGATTCAAATTCTGCTGTTGATAAGTGGTATTAAAGTCAATTGCAGGATCTATTTCCCAGATGATATTGTAAGGGCCGGTACCTCCGGTAATATTTTCAATTGTATAACTTCCCAAAGGGTCTTTGCAAGATGGTTGGTTCACTGATTCTTCCACAGACAATGGTAAAAATACAGGCATATTAATGTTGCTTTGTCCCGTACAGCCATTGCTATCAGTAACAGTAACTGAATAACTACCGGCAGAAATGGCAGTAATGATATTTCCGGATAATACTCCTGAGGGACTTTCCCAACTATAGATTAGATTACTCGGTTTTAAAAGTACATTGGCAGCCAGTTGTATAGGGTACCCTGTACATATAGCTGTAGTATCATATGAAATGGAGATAGAAATTTTAGCTACTTCATCAATAGTAATCTGGTCGGTACCTGAACATCCTTCACCATCAGTTACGGTTACGTTGTAGACACCTGCGGCCTGTATATTTATAAATGGATTATTAACAATACCTTGTAGTGTTTGCCAGGCATAAGTGTATTTCCCATCTCCTCCAGTAATTGTCGCTTCCAGTTTAAAAATCGCACCAGGACATAAACTGGTACCTGGAGAAACTATTACCACACCCAATCCTGCGCTTTGAGTTACAACAGTCTGGTCAGTGCCATTGCAGCCATTACTATCTGATACACTTACAGAATATATGCCAATATTAGATGCTGTAATGCTTGTAGCAGCAGAGTTGCCTGAAGGTGTTTGCCACGAATAAGTATAACTGTTATTACCTCCTATCACTTCTACACTAAGGTCAATACTACTACCAGCACAAATAGAAGGCAGGTCTGGGAAAATATTGACGATCAGATTCGGTGTCTGAGCCACGTCAGTATTTGCATTACCTGAGCAACCACTCTGGTCTGTCACAGTTACACTATAATTGCCAACTGTATTGGTTATAAACTTGGAACTTATTTTACCACCAATGGGAGTTACCCAACTATAAGAATAATTACCGTTTCCACCATTTACTATCGCCTCTATCGCTACATCTCCACCTACGCAGAATACTGCAGGATCTGGTATAATCTTTACATCCAGTTCATTTACTTCAGTGGCCATAAAACTTGTTTCATCAGTACAGCCATTTTTATCCGTTACAGTTACCGTAAAATCGCCCTTGCCTAATAATAAAATACTATCATTTTTAGGAATATAAATACCATTAATAGAATTCCATTGAAAAGTAAAAGGTGCTGTACCGTTTGATACCATGGAACCAATTGTTGTAGTACTTCCTTTACATAATAAGATATTTAAAGGAAGTACTTGAATGTCCGGGTTTGGATTAACTATTACCTGGGTACTGTCTACATTCTTACAACCTTTGCTATCAATAACTGTAACTATGTATGTTCCCTGCGCTTGCGCATTTAATGAAGAGCCAATATCAGATCCATATGGAGTGGTCCAAAGGTATTGCAAAACACCTGTACCTCCTGTTCCATTTACATTAATAACTGATGATCCGCCATTACAGAAGGATATATTCTTTGGATTTACATTAACATTCACTTTAGGTAAAACATTAATTATGATACTGTCTTTTAAGGTGCAGCCATCTTTATCAGTAATGGTTACTTTGTATAACCCAGCTGTTTGAACAAATATGTTTTGATTTGAAGCATTGCCGGAAGGTGTAGTCCAGGCATAACTATATGGTATACCTGTTCCATTTGCATTTATAGAAAGATTGGTTCCCGACCCAGCACAAAAGGAAGTAGAATCAGCGACTATAGAAGATGTAAATCCAACAGATTCTTTTACATCAATAGTGGCTATTCCGGTACATCCCTTTCCATCTGATACAGTAACAGAATAGGTACCACCTTTACTTACTTTAATTGGGTTCATAGTACTATTACCAGTAGGAGTATTCCAGGAATAGGTATAATTCCCATCACCGCCATTAGCCACAGCACTCATATCAATACTTTGTCCACTGCATATTGCGGCCGGATTAGGCGAAATATTTACTGCCAGGTTTGTATTTTCACTAACCATAATATCCTGACTTTTAGTACACTGATTATTGTCCGAGATTATTATTGTGTAGGTTCCTGCAATACCAGCCTGAATGCTTTTAGCAGTAATTGTACCAGCAGGGGTAATCCAATTATAAGTTAATGGATTTGCTCCTCCGCTTCCATTTGCAGTTAATGTAATACTACTTCCTACGCAAAACGAAGCTGGATTAGGCGTTACATTTATACTTATATCCGGGCTTTCAGTAACCTGAATATCTTTAGTGGCAGTACATAGATTTTTGTCTGTTACTATAACGGTATAAGTTCCAGCAGTAGCTGCTTCTATTTTATTTGTATTTACAATACCTGTTGGGCCTATTCATTTATAATTTCTGGACTTACATTAACTGTTGTGCCGGTGTTAGCTTTGCATCCATTAGCATCAGATACTGTTACAGTATATATACCTGATTCACTAACTGTTATTGGATTTCCAGTATTATTACCTGAAGGTGTTGTCCAATTGTATGTATAATTCCCTGAACCTCCACTACCCATAGCATTTAAGTTGACAGTACCACCGTTACAAATACTAGGGCTTAATGGGTCTATTGTTACCATGGGACTAATAAAATTGCCAACAACTATGGAAGTAACTCCGGTGCAGCCAAGATTATCAGTTACAGTAACAGAATAGTTGCCCGAGGTATTCACATTAATTATTTGCCCGGTTTTAGGTCCTGTCGGTGTGGTCCATTGATAACTAATATAAGGAGGAGTTCCGCTGGATACCAAAGCATTCAACTCTAATGTAGAACCAATGCAAAAATTGGCAGGGTCGGGGTTTATTACTACTATCGGCTTAGGGTTTTCACCCACAATTACAGAAGTACTATTAGTGCACCCTTCTCCATCTGTTACAGTAACAAAATAACTACCGGCTACAGAGGCTACTATTGAATTTGCATTTATATTACCAGACGGTGTAAGCCAGCTAAAGCTATAATTACTTCCACTACCACCACTGCCAGTGGCAGTCAAAGCAACAGAGTTAGCTTCACAAAAAGAAGCCCCGGCTGGTGATACAGTTACATTTGGAGCATCACGAGGTATAAGAAGCACTATGACTCTCTTTTCACAGATGCCATCAGAGACTACTGCGTTAACATAATGTGATACATTAAAAAAGTAATTAGAAGGATTAGGAATCAGTATAAATGAAGTATTACTTTCATACCAGGTTACAGTATAAGGATTTCCTCCGATAATACTTGTTTCAAGAGTTGTTAAATCAATATTGGCCGATGCCGTTGGTCCTCCAAATGGATCTCTACAAGCCCATGCCGGGAAATCCGGACCAGTTACAGGCAATTGCAATGGCTTCAAATCAATCAATATTTCATTTGATTTACAACCATTAATACTCACGGTTGCTTTCACAGTTGTATTAGTTGCCGAAATAATAATATGTGGAGGTGAAATGATAGTACCATTTAATAATTTCCAAATAACCGTAGCCCCAGGGACTCCACCAGTAATAGTAGCATTAAGATCATCTAAATGAAAAGTAGCTAATCCTGTAAGCTGGTCAATACAAACCTCCAGTGGGCCTGCTGGATTAATTTCTGGACAAGAAATATTAACTTTAATCTCGGTAGTAGTAATCTCAGTGCAAGCAGGATCTAACGGATTTATAAGAGCTTTTATATAATAAGTGCCTGATCCACTTATAGCAGGACTATTACAATCAGCCACAAACTTAAAACTAGAAGTGGAATTGAGATTAATAGAAGGGTTGGTAACAATAGGTGGTGCACAGCCATTATTACCATAACTTACCAGATTAGTTACCGGGTCTTTTACAGTATTGGCACCATTGCCTGTATTTAATCCAGGGCTTCCTCTGTCATAACTTAATATGTCCTGACACATACAATTGGAAAGTGAAATCTTGGTAGTTCTAATAGATGATCCGGAAGCATAGTCAGTAAACGCACCTATGCCTCTTGCGCATCCACTTTGCATAACATATACAGAGGTGCTAATATTACAAATACTGGAAAAATCATAATTACTAGCAGTCTGGCTACTGGAAAAAAATACTACTATTGCTCCTGCTGGTACATCCACTCCAGGCCCAGCAAAAATATTTACATCATTATTAGAACCTCCACCTGAATTATTATTAGCATCGTAATCGACCTGAAGGTTATTAGTATTAAACCCACTACCACTACTCAGCATCAGGAATTCATTATCCTGTTCATTCCCCGGAGGATTACAAGCATTTACCAGAATGCCAAGCAGTTTAGGACAATAAACACAGGCGGCGTTATTTGTATTAACAGGGCTAGATCCTATATATTCTCCTTCACTGTTGTAAGGATTAAATCCTGAATTTGGGCTTATATACCAGTCAAGCATCGTACCTGTCGGAAAATTTGTTCCCGTCATATTAATTCGTACGGAATCACCAGTGCACAAATTACATCCTGACGAACCACAATTCGGTATACTAACCGTTGTACTTATCACAGGACATTGGCTTTTAACTAAGAATGGAATAATTACAAATAGAAATATCCCAAGTAGTTCATTTATTTTCGTGGTTTTCAAGCGCATGTTTATTGACTATGCTTAATTTGAAACAAAGGTAAATTACTAATATGACTAATTTATTAATTAAACATTAAATTAAAAACACTTATATACTATTTGCTGGTTATCAATATTCGGGGCTGCCAGATGATTAAAAAGTACAGTGAAATTATATAATCAATTCTTATAATTATATAAAGTGTCCGCTAAGTTTTCTTCTGAACTTTGCTGCAGTTACTTCAATAATTCAATTAGGCCGTTCAAACAAACTATCAATTACTTCTTAGTATTTTTTTATAACTGATCTAAAATAACTTGTTATGGAATCCACACAGTATGCCTCTGAAGTTCTTAATTACAAAATTTACAATCATATCTCATTGAGTTATCCTGAATACAGGCACTTAATAGATAAATTAGTTGCAAAGTCTAAAACTACAGGAAGTGATCAAACTGAAAATCGTATTCATTATACAAAACTCAATGTAGAAAGAATGAATCGATTGGATAAAACTATTAAGCTAGAGAAAGAAACTGTAGATTTTCTACAAAATGTAGACCACCTCACCTGGGTGGTAATTAGTGAAGCATGGTGTGGAGATTGTGCCCAAATATTACCCATTCTAAATAAAATGGCATCGACCAGTAACGGCCGTATTCATTTAAGAATTGTACTAAGGGATGAAAATCCTGAGCTCATGAATATGTTCCTTACCAACAATACAAGGTCAGTTCCAAAACTCATAGTATTAGATTCTTCAGGCCTTGAAGTATTAACAACCTGGGGTCCTAGACCATTTCCAGCATCAGAAATAGCATGGGACTGGAAAAACAACATGGATAAGATCAGTTGGATTGATTTCCAAAACAGACTTCATTTATGGTATGCAAAGGATAAAGGCAAGACAACGATAAAAGAAATAACAGATTTATTAAGAAGATAAACCCGGCTATAAATGCAGTACCTAAAACTTAAACTATTTTATATAACAATAGTCATGTTATTTAATCAGTTTATCTCAGCTCAAAATACCTCAACTAAGAAAACCAAATCGCCCATAAGCTCTGCAAATCAAAAACTGCTGGATACTGACAAAGATTTCTGCAAAATGTCCCTTAAATATGGAATGAAAGTAGCTTTTACGACTTATGCTCATAATGAAGTTATTAAATTAGAACAAGAAGCAAACCCTGTCTTCGGGCTGGAGGCTCTAAAGGCACATTTGAAAGATGACAAAGACAATCCTGCTAAATTATTCTGGACACCTGTAAAAGCTGAAATCTCTAAATCCAATGACCTGGGCTATACATTTGGTAATTGGCAGTTGCCAGACAAAACCAAAGCAGGAAAGGATACTACCTTTTATGGCAATTACGTTACAATCTGGAAAAAGCAAAAAAACGGAAATTGGAAGTATGTATTGGATACAGGTACAAATACTCCAAAGCCGAAAGAAAAGTGAGGAGTTAAGAGTGAAAAGTGAAAAGTAGGAAATGTAAGGGCTCCCTTTACGGGTGCCCTTGGAGTGGAGCTACATTGTTTAGTTAATATCTTTTTGTAGAATAAGTGAATAATTTATAAGTGAAACTAGCATGGAATATAATTTTTTGTAGATTTACACCATATTTTTATTAACCAAATATTGAACACAATGAAAAAAATCCAATTAATTCTATTTAGCTTATTATTAGGAGCTACCAGTATTATGATCTCTTCTTGCGCTAAAGATGATCCTTGTAAAGATGTAAAATGTGGTGACCACGGACAGTGTGCTGAGGGTGTGTGCATTTGTGATGTTGGGTATGAAAAAGATGCCACAACAGGAGAATGTTCAGTAGAACAAAGAGCTAAATTCTTTGGTACATACCAGGGAAGTGAAACTTGCACAGTTGGAACAGACAATTATTCAATAACGCTTGCAAGTTCTGCAAGTGGTATAGATAAAGTTGTTTTAAGCAATGTGTATAATCAAGGTGTAACTCTAACTGGATCAGTTAATGGTACTTCATTAACAATTGCTGCTCAATCAGTAACAGTTGGTGCTTCTACTTATACATTTTCAGGAACTGGTACCTATACAGCAGGAACACCTCCTACTATTAAAATTGAATACTCTATTCAAGGAACTCCATCAAATTCTTGCATTTTTACAGGTCAGAAACTATAGTAATTTGATTTAATTCTTTAGATTTAAAGACCGTTTTATTTATATAAGACGGTCTTTTTTATTTCTTCTATTCCTAAAATGCAATTGGATTATTAAAATCAGGTATAGATAACATTAATTAGAACCAGAATTGAGGTCAATAAAAAAGGTATTAATTTCTCAATTAATACCTTTTTAATATAAGTATAAAAATTAGATTGTTTTATTTTCCACCCAATTTAGGTTTCCCATTTCCTACTGTAGTTCCATCATCTTTTTTAGCATCCTTTTTATCTGGCTCTCCTAATTTTGGTTTGCCGTTTCCTACTGTACCATCATCTTTACCACCACCCAACTTAGGTTTGCCATTTCCTACTGTAGCAGGTTTAGTTACTTTCTTAACAGTTGTTTTCTTTACTACTTTAGTAACAGTACCTTTTTTAGTCATTTCCATAGCTTTAATAGTAGAGTCTGCTTTCATTTTTGCAGCCTCCATAGCTTTGGCTTTACATTCATTATCCTTTTCAGTCTTAAAAGCCGTAACTTTATCTTTAACCATTTGATCTACCTGATCCATTTGTTGTTTTTGCTCCTGTGACATTTCCTCACCAGCTGAGATCAGGGTAAAGAAACTAACTACAGCAACACCTATTATTATAAAGCTTAATTTTTTCATTGTTCTTTAGATTAATTGAGTTAATAAAATCGTTTATTTCTTTTCTTCAGTCTTTGCAACTTGTGCTATTCTTACTAATGAATCAGACTGAGTTTGAACCAACATAGGGAACTGAGCATCACATAATTTGTCAAGTTCTGGGGCAATTACCTCTTTCTCTTTTGAAAATTTGCTATCTACCATAGCAGTTACTTCTTCTGGAGTCATGAGTTTTGGCTTGCCTTTACATGCAAACATACCTGTTGATAAAACAGCTAAGCCAATAATAAAAATGGATTTAAATTTCATCTTGTATAGAGTTTTGGTGATTAATTTATGAATGTTAAAGCAAAGTTAGAAACGAATTAGTAAAAACAAAAATATGTCTCCATCATTTAGACATACTAGACTATTATTTGTTCACTTAAATAATTATTAATCAGTTTTAATTAAGTATTTCCTTTTAATGGATGCTGTCCTCAAGATAAAAGTTGGGTTATCAACCAGCTGTTTTATTGGATAATCAATAATATAAAACTTAAGGTATTTCACAATTATCCTTTGTACTTATTGCGTAGTCAGCATCCATTATTAAAATTAGCTTTCCAACTTTAATTAATATATTTGTCGTAAAGCCAGTTTCATGAGAATCATATTAAGTTTTGCTCTGTTTTTTATTGCTATACATTTCCTCAATGCTCAGGATAAAAAGCCTAAATGGGATGTGTCAAATCCGCCGGGTAAATATACAGATGTAAACTTTACCATTTCTGAAGGAACCTGGATGAACCTGGATATAAGTCCTGATGGCAAAACCATTGTGTTTGACCTGTTGGGGGATATTTATTCTCTTCCTGTCACTGGAGGAGATGCTACGGTATTACGCTCAGGACTGGCTTATGAAGTACAACCTCGCTTTAATTCTACAGGGGATAAAATCCTATTCACCTCTGATGCAGCAGGTGGAGATAATATTTGGATAATGGATAAAGATGGTTCTCATGCATCTCAAATAACCCAGGAAGATTTCAGGCTACTCAATAATCCATGTTGGATACCCGGGACAGATTATTTTGTTGCCAGGAAACACTTTAGCTCTACAAGATCATTGGGTGCGGGTGAAATATGGATGTACCATAAATCGGGAGGTGCCGGTATTCAATTAACTAAACGTAAGAATGATCAGCAGGATGTTAACGAACCGTCTGTTTCAAATGACGGCAAGTATGTATATTATAGTGAAGATGTATATGAGGGTGGTTTCTTTCAATATAATAAAGACCCAAACAGCCAAATTTATGTTATCCAGCGCTACAACCGTGAAACAGGAGAAACTGAAACTGTATTGGGTGGTCCGGGTGGTGCAGTCAGACCTCAAATATCAAATGATGGTAAAAAGCTTGCTTTTGTAAGAAGAATAAGAACTAAATCAGTTCTGTGTATTTATGACCTGCTTACCGGACAAGAGTTTAAACTATATGATCAGTTAGACAAGGATCAACAGGAAACCTGGGCCATATTTGGAGTATATACCGGATTTTGCTGGACACCGGATGATAAGAATATTATTATCTGGGCAAAAGGCAAGATTAATAAGATAGATGTTGCTACCTCAAAACCTAGTGATATACCCTTTACTGCACAGGTAAAAGAAAAAGTAGCTGAAACAGTACGTTTTGAAAATAGGGTATTTGCTGATTCATTTGAGGTAAAAGTATTAAGACAATTAGTAACTTCTCCAGATCAGAAATATTGCTTGTTTAATGCACTTGGTAATCTCTGGAAGTATGAGTTTAATAGCAAACGATCCTCCAGATTGAGTACCAACAAAGATTTTGAATATGAACCTTCTTTTTCTCCTGATGGAAAGTCAATAGTCTATACTACCTGGAATGATGAAACAACCGGTAGTATTGAAATCATGGATTTACAAACAGGCAAATCAAGAATGCTAAATAAAGAAAAAGGAATCTACAGGACTCCTCATTTTTCTCCAGATAGTAAACAGATTGTGTACAGAAAAGAAGAAGGTAATACTAATCAGGGGTATACTTTTGATATTAAACCCGGCATATATCTTATGGATGTTGCTTCAGGCAATTCCGAATTTTTAACCGGGCAAGGAGAGTACCCTGTATTTAGTACAGATGGTAAAAGAGTATTTTTTCAAACAGGTGGTAATTTGTTTGGTGGTCTAACGAAGGCACTTAAAAGTATAAAGCTTGATGGATCACTGGAAAGAACTAATCTTACTTCTACTTATTCCACTAATTTTGTTCCAAGTCCGGATAATAAATGGGTTGCTTTTATTGATTTATTCAAAGTATATATTGCTGCAATGCCACAATCAGGACAACCCATTAGTATTTCTCCCGACACTAAAGCTTTTCCAGTTACATTAGTCAGTAAGGATGCAGGGATTAACCTTCATTGGTCAGCAGATAGTAAAAAATTAAACTGGAC
>Ga0193744_1000255_pt1 | contig 13726 bp, 11 predicted proteins | sample L1a1metaG_FD_143056 | JGI IMG/M metagenome (GOLD analysis project Ga0193744, IMG submission 143056) | Soil microbial communities from a riparian zone of the East river system, Colorado, United States - L1a1 | ecosystem: Environmental > Terrestrial > Soil > Riparian zone | place: USA: East River...
CAGCCCATGCTTCTCGTTTCGTTCACGCTCGTGGCGGCCGGCATTGGCCTCGGTGTTCTTTTCTATCGTAAGGCCGGGGTCACCGATCCCCTCGCCCAAACGCTGTCGGCCCTCTTTCGTTTTCTCGAAAACAAAATGTGGTTCGATGAACTGTACGCACGGACGATCATCGCCTTCGCCCGGATGGGAGCGCGCCTGTCCGATTTGATGGACCGCTATTTCTGGGATGGACTCGTGCGGGCCGTCGGCGGCCTCGGGCAAGCCGCCGGAATCTTCAGCACAAATATCGACGAACGCGGCATCAACGCCCCAATCGATGCAGGTGCCGGCGGCACGCGCGGGCTCGGTCGCCTTATCTCCGCGCGGCACTCGGGACAAATCCAAACCTATCTGGGCGCCGTCGCCCTTGGAATGCTGACGCTGCTGCTGCTCTACGCATGGCTGGTCTGATTACAGCGCTGATCGTGCTTCCGCTGCTCGGCGCTCTCTTTATGAGCGTCGCACGGGATAACCACGCTCGCGGCGTTGCCCTCGTTTTCAATGCGCTCACGGCCATCGTCTCGTGCACGGTGTGGTGGCAATTCGATACCACCGCTATCGGCCTTCAGTTGGTCGAACGCCACGCATGGATTCCCGCCATCGGGGCCGAATACCTGGTCGGGGTCGATGGACTGAGCCTTTTGCTGGTGCTACTGACCTCGCTCATTTTTCCCTTCGCGTTTTTCGCGCAACGCACGGACCGCGGTTTTTGCGCGCTCATGTTGCTGATGCAATCGGCGCTCTACGGTACCTTCGCCGCCCAGAATTTCCTCCTTTGGTTTCTGTTTTACGAGATGAGCCTCGTCCCCGCCTTTTTACTCATCAAAATCTGGGGAGGCGAAAAACGGGACCGCGCCGCGACGAAGTTTTTCGTTTACACTTTCTTGGGCAGCGTCGCGATGTTGCTGTCGTTCCTCGGGATCTATCTGGCGAAAGGCACCTTCGATTTCAACGCTCTCGCCGCTCTGGGAAAGACCGGCCTGCTCACGGGCAACGCGACCTGGTTGGCGTTCGCCGGAATCTTCCTCGGTCTCGCGGTCAAGGTGCCGCTTTTCCCTTTTCATACCTGGTTGCCCGATGCGTACGAGACCGCGCCGGTCGGTGTCTCGATGGTGTTGACGGGTGTGCTCTCGAAGATGGGCGTTTACGGTTTCGTGCGCCTGCTCTTGCCGCTCTTTCCTCACGAGATCAAGGTCCTCGGCCCGTGGCTGCTTGGGCTGGCCGTTTGCTCGATCGTCTTCGCATCCCTGGCCGCGTGGGCGCAGTCGGATTTGAAACGGATGGTGGCCTACCTTTCCATCAACCATCTCGGTTACTGCATGCTGGGGCTGTTCGCGGTCACCGCCTCGGCCACGCCGACTTTGCTCGAAATGCAGGCGGCCTTGAGCGGCGTGTTCATGCAAATCTTCAATCACGGGATCACCGCGGCCGCGTTGTTTTATTTTGTCGGATTGCTCGAGCAACGCCGCGGCGCTCGCGGGCTCAGCGATTTCGGCGGATTGATGCAACGAACGCCCTTGCTCTGCGGATGGATGAGCGTCGCAATGTTCTCGTCGTTAGGCCTGCCCGGATTGAACGGATTCATCGGGGAATTCCTTATCTTCAAAGGCACCTTTCCCCTCGCGCCCTGGCCGACCGCCGTGGCCACGCTTGGTTTGCTTTTCACCGCGATTGTCTTTCTGCGTGCGATGCAGTCGCTCTTCAGCGGACCGCTCGCGGCGAGCTGCGCTGTTTTTCCCGAACTCAAGCGAAGCGAGAAGTGGATTGTCGTTCCCGTGAGCCTCCTCATGTTCGCCCTCGGCGTCGCGCCCCAGTTCGCCTTTAACATTTTCAACACAACCGTCATTCAGATGGCGCGATTATTTGCCTGAGGTCTGTCGGAATGGATAAGAACATCATTCCCGTTCAACAAATTGCGCAGGCGATCTTTGTGATTCGTCGGCAGAAAGTGATGCTCAGTCAAGATCTGGCCGCTCTTTACGGGGTCCCGGTGAAGGCACTCAATCAAGCGGTTAAGCGCCACGCTTCCCGATTCCCTGGTGATTTCATGTTTCAGTTGAATGCGAAAGAGTTCGACAACTTGAAGTCACAACTTGTGACTTCAAGTTGGGGTGGACTCAGGCGTGCCCTGCCCTACGCCTTCACCGAGCAGGGTGTCGCCATGCTCTCAAGCGTGCTCAAGAGCGAGCGCGCTGTCGAAGTGAACATCGCCATTATGCGCGCTTTCGTGAAGCTGCGCGAAGCGCTGGAAACAAATCGCGAACTCGCTCGAAAGTTCTCGGAGCTTGAGAACCGTGTCGGTAAGCATGACCAGGAAATCAGCGCGATCATCGATGCGATCCGGCAATTGATGGCGCCGCCGGAAAAACCTCATCGCGAGATCGGATTTCATGTCCGCGAAAAGACACCGCGTTATCGAACGCGCAAAGGCCGATGATCGCCTGGACCATTTACCTCACGTTTGCCGGCGCGTTGCTGCTGCTCTGTCTGCCGCGTTCCTTCGCGCGGTGGCTTGCTCTCCTCACCGCTCTTGCCGGATTCGCGACGAGTCTCATTGCATTTTTTAACGCTGTCGACTTTGGCGCCTTTACGACAATTATCCGCGTCCCATGGGTGCCTGCACTCGGGATGGAATTTCATCTGGCCGCTGACGGTATCAGCCTCACCCTGGCGCTTGTCACCGGCCTGACGGCGGTGAGCGCGGTCCTCTTTTCCTGGGACGTTCAGGACCGGCCTAACGAGTTCTTCTTCTGGCTGCTGCTCGTAGTCGGCGGTTCGTATGGGGTCTTTCTCAGCGCCGATTTGTTTTTGCTCTTCGTCTTCTACGAGCTCGTCATCGTTCCGAAATATTTCCTGATCCTGATCTGGGGATCGACCGACAAGGAATACGGCGCCATGAAGTTGACGCTCTATTCTTTCCTGGGTGGCACGCTGGTGTTCCTCGGGATCGTCGCGGTGTTCGTAACGGCTGGTTCGCTCGATCTTCAACAACTTTCGCAATACCAATTCGCCCCACAGTTTCAAGCCTGGGCCTTCCCGATCCTGTTCCTCGGCTTCGCGGTCCTGGCGGGCATCTGGCCGCTTCACACCTGGGCGCCGACCGGCCACGTAGCCGCGCCGACGGCTGGTTCGATGCTGCTCGCCGGGATCGTGATGAAACTCGGCGCTTACGGTGCACTTCGAGTCGCGATGAATCTTTTTCCAGAAGGCCTCCACCTGTGGAGCAAATGGATCGTCGTGCTTGGCGTCATCGGGATCGTTTACGCCGCCGCGGTGGCGTTGCGGCAACGAGACCTGAAATTCGTCATCGGCTATTCGAGCGTCAGCCATATGGGTTTTGTCCTGTTGGGACTCGGGACCGCGAACGCGCTCGGCGTCGGCGGTGCTGTCTTGCAAATGTTTTCGCACGGTGTGATCGCAGCCCTGCTCTTCGCTGTGGCGGGCCGCATGATCTATCGCCGCACCCACACGCGCGATCTGAACGATCTCTCACGCCTTGCGCTGACCCGCGCGCTCCCCTTCGCCGCTTTCTCGTTTGTCATCGCGTCGGCCGCGTCGATGGGCATACCCGGCTTCAGCGGGTTCGCCGCCGAAATCACGATCCTGCTTGGCGTATGGAAGACCTACCCGCTGATCGTGATCATCACGGGCGCCGGCATGGTCTTGGTGGCGGCATTTACGTTGCGGGCATTGAAGACGGCATTCTTTGCTGATGCGGCACCCCTCGGGCCGTTCACCTGTGATCCAATCACGGCCGCGGAAAAATGCGGAGCCAGTCTGCTGATCTTCGCCACGCTGGCCGTGGGCCTTTATCCAAAACTGTTGCTCGATCGAATTCTGCCCGCCGTCGAAGCAATGCGCTTTCTCAAAACGGGAGGTTGAAGCGTCACAAATGTTACCACGTTACAAACGTCCGGAGAGATCGACGCATTTATCGCTTTAGCGCTTCAACGCTTTAACCCTTCAGCGACCACCCATGCCTTATCTCGAGCTGCTCAAACTCGCCTCGCCCGAAGCCATCGTCGCGATCACGGCCCTCGCGGTTCTGGCCCTCGGTCTGGCACGCTCGCGCGCGGCCGGAACTTGTTCCGCTGTTGCCGCGGCCGGGCTCCTTTTCGCCGCGGCAGCAGTGGGACTGTTGCCGGCACAGGCGACGCTGTTTGGTGGAATGCTGGTTGTCACGCCGCTGACCTCGCTCTTCAAGATCATCTGCCTCGCCCTCGCCTTTTTCACCGTAATCCTCGCGCGCGGCGACAATACTCCGCGTCATCGCGGCGAATATCTCGCGCTGCTCTTGCTCGCTACGATTGGGCTCATGCTTCTCGTTAGCAGCGAGGAGTTGCTGATGATCTTCATCGGACTCGAGCTGACTGGCTTGTCGCTTTACGTCATGGCTGGTTTCGACAAACATGACCCGCGCTCGGCCGAAGCCGGCCTCAAGTATTTCCTCTTCGGCAGCACGGCAAGCGCATTCACGCTCTTTGGCCTGAGTTTGATTTACGGAATGTGCGGCACCACCCGGCTCGTCGCGATCGGAGAAAAACTAACTGGCGCCTCCGTTCAACCGCTGCTCGCCGCCGGGATTGTCATGACGCTGATCGGCTTCGCGTTCAAGATCGCGGCGGCGCCTTTCCATCTTTGGGCGCCTGACGCTTATCAGGGCGCGCCAGTCCCTTCCGCCGCCTTCATCGCATCCGGCTCCAAGGTCGCGTCATTTGTGGTCTTAGGGAAAATCGTGCTCGTCGGCTTCGGTCCGGTTCACGGAAACGCCGCCTGGCACTCGATGATCGCCGGATGGTCGCCGCTCCTCGCGGCCTTGGCGGCTCTCTCGATCGTGATCGGCAATCTCGTCGCCCTCGCCCAATCCAACGTCCGCCGGTTGCTCGCCTATTCCGCCGTCGCCCACGCCGGTTACACCTTGCTCGGCCTTGTGGCCGGCGGAACGGAGGGATTCAGCGCCACGCTCTTTTACACCACGGTCTATGCCTTCACCCTGGTCGGCGCGTTCGGCGTGGTCGCGCTGGTCCGCCGCGAGACCGGCGGCGACGATCTCGCCCATTTTTCCGCGCTGAGATCGCGCTCGCCCTTGTTGGCCGGGTGCATGGCTGTCTTCATGCTTTCGCTGGCCGGCTTGCCGCCGCTGGCTGGATTTTTCGGCAAATTCTACCTCTTCAGCGCCGCGATGCGCGCGGGCGAAGATTACGGATTGCTTTGGCTCGTCGCGCTCGCACTCCTTGGGAGTTTCGTCTCCCTCTACTACTACCTCGCCGTGCTCAAGGCGATCTTCGTCGACGAGCCGGAACCCGGAACCCTGAACCCTGAACCCTCGGGTCCGATCAGGCTCGATTTCCTCCAGGAGTTTTCCCTCTCGCTCCTAGCGGGCATCGTCCTTTTCCTGGGCATTTTCCCAGGAGGATTGGTCGCCAGAATCATCGCATCCCTGCCGTAACCGCGTTCCCTTTGTGCGGCTGTTTCGCTAAACCGCGCCACAGGTGCGCGCCAAGCTTGACTGCGCGGGCACGGCTCGACAAAAATCGCCCCATGAAAAAACGAATCGCCAGAATTGCAACCCTCTCACTAACAGTCCTTTTTACGGCTGTATCAATCTCGTTTGCCCAAAAGCCCACCCCGGCTGCGGTGAATCCCAATCCAGTTTCCACCACGACCAGCCCTCCCGCGGCGGCTACCACTTCCACCACTAGCACAGCCTTGAGTTCCCAGCCTAGCGCGGCTGACATGCAAAAAATGATGGAGCAAATGACGGAACTCGGAAAACCGGGCGAAAACCACAAACTCCTGGGCGAGATGGCCGGCACTTGGAGCTACACAGTCAAGATGTGGATGGATCCAGCAGGGAAGCCCCAGGAATCAAAGGGCACCTCGACCCGGAAAGCGATCATGGACGGGCGCTTTTATCTCGCCGAACACAGCGGCAAATTTCAAATGCCCGGCAAGGACGGCAAAATGACGGACATGAACTTCACGGGCATGGCGATCGAGGGTTACGACAACGTCAAAAAGAAATTCGTTTCCTCTTGGATCGACAACATGGGCACCATGATCCTGGTATCGGAAGGCAGCTACGACGCCGCCTCGAAGACATTCACCTATACCGCGAACTGCGAGATGATGCCGGGCATGCAGGTAAAGATCCGCGAGACGCTCAAGATCGTCGATGCCAACCATCATAACTTTGAGTGGTACGAAGATCGCGGCCAGGGTGAAGCCAAGACGATGGAGATCAGCTACACCCGCAAGAAGTAGCTCCGGCTCGAACGTCTATTCTTTCCTAACAAACTCAGCCCGCTGTCGGTCGCACCGCGATTGGCAGCGGGCTTTGTTTTTGGCGCGCGATTCGGTCTTGGAAGCCCTGACGGTTACTTCCTTCTACCTTTTCTCCACCCAGGCTTTGAAACCACCTTCGAACAGCATGCGCCATCCTTCCTTGGTTGTGCTCGTATCCCCGAGGCAACCGAATGTGGAATCGCACACTTTCATCACCGTGGTCGCTTCACCTTGGGCAGTGAATTCCGCTCGGAGAAGTGAAGTGGCCGGACCGCCAAAGGGCGGTGCGATAAACCCCGACATCGTGATCGCGTTTGGAGCATCGACCGCGAGCACGTGATACCAAACAAGCCCGTTGCCATCTCCGGCATCCTCGTAAAGCCGCCCTCCCGGTTTCACCTCAAAGACGATTCGCCTGGGTGATTCTGTGGCGTAAAAATCTTTCGGCCACCATAAGTGGACGTCACGCGTAAACGCCTTCCAAACCGCGGCGTGCGGCTTCGCAATTTCCAAGGTGAGACGATGCGTGGCGGCCGTGACCGATGCTTTAGATGTCTTCTTTGGCATAACTGTAACGGCAGAATGGCGCCTACCCGGGGCTCGTCGAACGGGGTGCCGTGTGTGTGGCGAGGCAAAACCCGGCGCGCATTGATCGTGGCAGCGCGGCTCCGCGATTCTTGCGGAAAGTCGAGGGTACTGTCTGAAATTGCACCCGGAAGGCGCGGGTAAAAGTTTCGTGACTCTCCCATCCGGTTTGGAGGGCGATGTGCAGGATCGTCGCGCGCGAGGTCAGCAGTAAATACGCGGCGCGGTCCAGGCGCAGCCGCCGTTGATGCGCCGCAGGAGTCTCACCGATCATCTCCAGCGTCAGCCGATGAAATTGTCGGCGGGAAAAACAGGCGTTGCGCGCCATCGTAGCGACACCTTGAGGCCCGCGCGATGGATCGAGCCCGCGGCGCAGCCGGCCGGCCGTGCTCCCATCCCCCGAAATCGCAGACCCTTTCAACATCTGGTCACCATACCCAACCGCCTCTTCCCCTGTCTTGATCTTTTCTGCCTTTTCTCTCGGACTTCCCACTTCTCAATTCTAAATTCCTTTCCTCCGACTTGTTTAGTTTTTCAATAATCGCTCGACTGCGGCTTCGACGTGGATCTGCGTCGTATCCAGCACCGGCACGCCCGCAGCCGTCGCGTCGCGGAAAATTAGGGACAATTCTGTCCCGCCGAGGATCAGCCCGTCCACGCCTTCGCGCTGTTTCATCGCTCGCACGATCTCGAGCAGATCCTCGCGCGTCTCATTCAGGACGATGCCGGGCAAGAGTTCGTTCATATACCTTTCGTGGATGTACGCTTGCTCTGCCTTATTCGGCATCACGATCCCGATCTGCCGAGGCCCAAAGATTTTCGGATAGAACGATGCCTCCATCGTGAAGCGCGTCCCAAAGAGCGCGAGCCGGCGCCGGCCGGTCGCGGCCGCCACGTCGCAGGTCGCTTCGACAATGCTCAGCATCGGAATGTTGGAGCGGCGCTGCACCTCTTCGAACACGAGGTGCGGAGTATTGGCCGCGAACAGCGCCAGATCGGCGCCCGCTCGGACGAGCCGTTCGACTTCGCTGGCCAGATAATCAGCGAGCTGCGCCAGTTGGTTCGCGCCCGCCAGGTCCAGCAGCCTCTTGTTATCGATGCTGTTTATGAGGATCGAAGGCGCCTGGCCTTCCGGACTTCGCGCGCGATAAACCGCGATCGTTCTTCGATAATACTCGATCGTCGATTCCGGACCGGTCCCGCCAATGATCCCGAGCGTCTTCATCCCGCCAGTTCTACTTAGCCGTAATAATTTGCCGAGTGGTTTCGTTCCCGCCCATTGGCGAGCCCCGATTCTTCTTTGGCGGCCTTCGCTTCTTTCTCTCTCCGCCGGTCGCTAATTCCCCGATCCATGCTATAGTCTTCGATGTCCAAACCATCTGGTGCCTCTTTCTCGCGTCGTATGCCCGACAACATCACGGAGGAGCTGGTGGCCGTGCTTTCCTGCCGGGGAACGTTTGAATTCAAGCCCCTGTTCGTCATTATCCTGCAGAATCTCAGGGAACGAAACGCGGCCAGTGGAGGCGAAGAAATGCTGCGCTTGCGCGCCTATGAAAAACTTCAGGGTCTGGTTAGCCAGGGCGCCGTCAACCGGACGGTCAATGGGATCACGAAGAAATATAAGGGCGTGGCCGCGCGGCTACAGGTTTTGAGCGCGGAGATGAAAGTTTTGCGGGCCGAGTGGGACCAGCGCGCTCTGGCTAAAGCCGCCTTGGCAGACTGATCGTTCTCGCTCGCTCGCGCCCACGGAAGAGGCTGCGCGGCGCGGAATGACATCCCTCACTCATCCCCTCGGTGTCTTTCGCGCTCCAATCGGGGGCGCTCACCAGGCGACGTTGTTTCGATTCAAAGGTATGCCCGAAACCGTCGCCCAACTTGCGCAAAAAACCGAGGTGCGCGAAGCGCTGGCGCAGACTGGCGATAAACCCAAAGTCAAAGCGCAAGCAACCGACAAGTTCTGGTTCGTCACCCACGCGTTGGTCCTGCTCGGCTGCGCCGTGGTTTATCTTTTTCTGGGCTGGAAACTGATTCCCCTGCCGCAGGCCCAATTGGATCTATTGCAACGGGCAGTTCGCGGCACCGTTTTCATCGTCATCGTGTTGGCTATCGCAAAAGCGCTTTCAGTTTACGGGATTGGCCGAATTGCCGACGCGTCCACTCGCTTCACTCTGAGACGGATCGAACATCTCGTCGTCGGCATCCTCATCGCCCTCATCGCGGTCTCCGTTTTCTTCGCGAACTGGTACACGGCGCTCATTTCCGTCGGCGTCATCTCGGTCATCGTGGGCCTTTCCGTCCAGACGCCGATGCAAAGTTTCATTGGCTGGATCTACATCCTGGTCCGCCGGCCTTATCGCGTCGGCGACCGGATCAAAATCGGCGACGCCACCGGCGACGTCATCGATGTCAGCTACATCGACACGACGCTCTGGGAATTCGGTGGCTCGTTTCTCTCCACCGATCATCCAAGCGGCCGCGTGATCAAATTCCCCAACGCGAAAGTGCTCAACTCGATGGTTTACAATTATTCGTGGCCTCTCTTTCCCTACATCTGGAACGAAATAAAATTTCAGATCGCGTATCAGAGCGATTTGCAGTTCGTCGCGCAGACGATGGAGCGCATCGTCGAAGAAGAGATTGGCGAGGAAATGGAGGAACGAGTGGGCGTTTATCGGGAATTGCTCGGGAAGACGCCGGTGAACGAGCTCGAGGTCAGAGCGCATCCCCGCGTTTTTTTCCGAGTCGATGAAGTCACCTGGATCGACGCCATCGTGCGCTACGTGGTTCCTCCGCGCGAAGCCGGCTCCGTGAAAACCCGGCTCATCCCGAAACTCCTCGCCGCCCTTAACGCGGAGCCGGGCAAAGTCATGTTCCCCGCGGGGGCGAATCGGTGAGGGGCGTTTGCCTGAAGGCTCATTCCAGCGGATAGCTTCGCCGATGCATTTCCGGATTCTTATTGTGCTAATTGCGCTGACGGCGATCGCCGCCACGCCGGTCAAGAAACCACAGCCTGCTCGAACGACCGCGCCCGCTGAAAAAGGCCCGCAAATTCGCGTGGCGCTGCCGAACTACGATGAGGAGACCAGCACGAAGCTCCAGATTTTTCTCGACAACAACGACTTCGGGCCGGGAAAGATCGACGGACGGATGGGCGAGTTTTTTCGCAAGGCGCTGGTGCATTACAAGCGCGCGCACGGAATGCCCGAAACAGGCGCGGTCGATCAAATGTTGATCGATCAGGTGCCGGAAACGTTCACTACTTTCACAATCCCTCCCGAGGCGGAAAACTTTGTCGGCCCCACGGCGAGCAAGCCATCTGAGCAATCGAAACTCAAGGGATTGAAATACGGCTCGCTGCTCGAGCTGATCGCCGAGCGGTATCATTCCGCGGAGGATTTTGTGCGGAAGCTGAATCCGGAATTGAAGCTGGACACGCTCAAGGTGGGCGACACGGTCAAGGTGCCGAACGTGCTCCCGTTCAAGATCGAAGATTTGCACGAGGGCTTCGCGCCGGTTAATCCGGCCTACAAAAACCGAAAAGTTTTCGTGGACACGAAGGAACGATTTCTCCTTATCTACGACGACAAACAACTGGTGGCGGAATTTCCGATCACGCCGGGATCGACCACGCTGCCCGCGCCGATCGGCCTTTGGAAGATTCTCGGCATCGCGACGTTGCCCGTATTCCGGCACGACGAAGGAGTCCTCCAGCACGGCGAGAAATCTGACGTGTTCTACAACCTCCCGCCCGGACCGAACAATCCGGTCGGCATTCTGTGGATGGGATTGAACAAGCCGCACGTCGGCATTCACGGCACGAATAATCCCGAGACGATCGGGCGGGCGGCGAGTCATGGTTGCATCCGGACGGCGAATTGGGACGCGGCGCGCGTGAAAGAGTTGGTGAGCGTCGGAAATAGCGTTTCGATTTTTCGATAAGCTGGAGCCGACACCGACAGGTCGTCGGTGATTGGAAAGCCGCGTTTTAAGACAGGTCATCCCGAGCCGCACAGACGGCGAGGGACCCCACAATCGAAGGTCCCGCTAGCATGTGCATCAGACACGCCGTTCGTACGAGCGTCGGTGCAAGGCGCAAGCCGATACGATCTCCGGTTGCGAGGTCCCTCGCCGTCTGCGCGGCTCGGGATGACAGCTGCTGGGCGACGATCGGTTCAAGGCGGCGACCTAGACGAGCCCACAGAAATCCAAAAAAAGTTCGCGCGGAAGCCACAGCTCGCGCGTCTAGGCTGGTAGATCAACGCAATGGGCTCAAATGAACAAACCATCTACCGCGCAGCTATCCAGGGCGATCGCGATGCTTTCGAGATGATCATCCGTTCTTCCAGTCGAAATCTTTTCGCTATTGCCTACGGCGTTCTGCAGAACCGCGAGGAAGCGGAGGATGTCGTCCAGGATACCCTGGTCAAGGCGTGGAAGTCCCGCTGGCGCGTGCGCGATCCGGGAAAGTTTCCGGCTTGGATCTCGACCATCGCCCGGCATCGCGCCCGCGATCTCGCCCGGCGCCGGCGGCCGGAACCACTTCCGCATGATTTCGAATCCACCGAGACGGTTGAGGCCAGGACCGAATCCGAAAACGCGGACCTCAACTCCGAAGTCCAATCAGCCCTCTCGCAGTTGCCGGAGCTCCACCGGATGGCGGTAACGCTGCGTTATTTCGAAGAACTGGATTACGCGACGATCGAGCAAACGCTCGGCTTAACGAACGGGGCGCTCCGCGGAATTCTAGGGCGCGCGCTCGGCGTCATGCGCCGAAGACTCAAACCCGCTCTCGCCTCCATCGCCTGATTTTTATGCCAACCATCCACGAACAAAGTGACGAACTGCTCGCCGCCGATCTTCACGGCGAGCTGAGCGCGGAGGAACGCGACGCGTTTCACGCGCATCTCGTCGAATGCACAGATTGCCGCCAGGCCTTTCAGGAGGAAAAAAATATGCACAAATTTCTGAACGAAACATTCGCCGACAAGAAAGCCGACGTGGGATTGGAGCAACGCATGGTCTCGCGTTTCCGCGACCGCGTTCCGCACCGGACCGGTCTTATCCAGTTGGTCACAAATCTTGTTCGTCTCCGCGCAGTCCAACTGACCGCGGCGGCGGCACTGCTGCTCAGCATGGTCCAAATGGGTCGGATGATCACCGGGGAATCCTCTACGCCAATGGTTCGCCGCGAGGATGCAACATCCCTCCCGGAACCGGAAATCATGAAGACGGCTCCCGGCGAACGGCGCAATGCCAAGACGGTGACGACCAAACCGGATTCGCGAGACCGAGGCGCCGACGATTCGTCGGTTAACACGGTCAGTTCGACCACAGCTTCTGGAATGTTGGCCCAAAATCCTGCTCCACCGCCGGCCCAAGACAAGGCCGAACTGAGCGCTCCTGCGACCAAGACGAAAAAAACGGAATTTAAGGACGAGCGATCGAATAGTGAGAGCCCTGCGTCCGTAACAGAGTCGTCGCCGGAATCTCCTTTGACTACTCCCGGCCCTGCCGCGAATCGCAAGCTGGTTCGCAACGCCACCGCCGAACTCGAAGTCGCCAGTTTCGAAGAAGCCGTGCAGAGAATCACCGGATTCGCCGCGGAAGACAAAGGTTACGTCTCGACCAGCAGTTCCGAGAAACAGGCCAACGGAAAACTGCGCGGCGAAGTCGTGGTCAAAGTCCTCCCCGATAATCTGGACCGGTTTCTGTCGAAGCTGCGCGGGCTCGGCGAACTGAAGAACCAGGCGCTGACCACCGAAGATGTAACGAAGCAATATTTCGACACGGAATCGCGGATGAAGAACGCGCGCCTGATGGAGCAGCGTTTGATCGAAATCCTGAAAACGAAAAGCAAGGACGTCGCAGATTTGCTCGAAGTCGAAAAAGAGCTCGGGCGGGTGCGCGAGGAAATCGAAACGATGCAGGGCGAACTGAAGTTCATGGATTCGCAGGTGCAGTTCGCCACCGTGACCGTTCAGCTGGCCGAGAAGAACATGAACGTTCCAGCAGCGTTTCTTCTCAAAGAACGCGCGCAACTCGCGCTCTACGCGACTGAAGTCGAGAAGACCTACAACGAGATCAAGGCACTCGCATCGCCCAAGGTGCAGATTACCAATGCCCAGATCAATCGCGATAATACCGGCCGGGTTTCCGGTTACGTTTACATGTTGATCGCGCCGGAAGAGAGCGAGGCCATCATCGCCCGAGTGAAAGCCATGGCTAGAGTGGAAAATTTCCAGGTGCAGACGGAGCGCGTCTCGCAAGGGGGAGACGGGCTCGGGGAGAACGCGAAGACCGAGCGAGACAAGGTGGTCTTGAACATCACCCTCTCGCGGGAGGAACAGGAGCAATCGTTACAGCAAACGACGCTGCGAATTCGCTCTTCCGAGGTGAACGACAAAACGAAGCAGTTGCGCGAGCTCGCGGAGAAACAAAGCGGCCGGATCCGCAGCTCTTCGTTCTCGCGCGATCCGAACGGACGCGAATACGCCAATGTTTCATTGCGGGTGCCGATGAAAAATTACAACGCGCTCATGCAATCGTTGAACACGCTCGGCAAAGTCGAAAATGTCAGTGTGCACCGGGACGACCGCCCGGATTCGCAGGTCAATCAGGCGGACGCGCCGGCCGACGTCTCGATCCAGGTTTACAGCCAGGGCAACATCGTCTCCGAGGAAACGGGTATAGTGACGACGCTGCGCCGCACCATAGGGCAAGGCGCTTCGGCTCTGATGTGGAGCGCGCGCATGATCGGCGTGGCGGCTGCGTTTCTCGCGCCTTGGGTCTTGGCGCTGGTTGGAGTCGGTTGGATTAT